>ENA-OQDL01000511-OQDL01000511.1-human-gut-metagenome-genome-assembly--contig:-NODE-511-length-24748-cov-5.493116_pt1 | contig 24748 bp, 19 predicted proteins | sample MGYA00242782_ERZ504609 | MGnify/ENA primary metagenome ERZ504609 (study PRJEB26092, sample SAMD00036320) | human gut metagenome | host: Homo sapiens | study: EMG produced TPA metagenomics assembly of... | reverse complement strand
AACAACCTGACGCCGGCCGCCGTCGCCGAATCCACGCAGGCGTTGGTCGACGAGATCAACAAGAGCCAGATCGTGATGATCCCAGGCGGCTTCTCCGGCGGCGACGAGCCGGACGGCTCCGCCAAGTTCATCACCGCGTTCTCGTGCGCCGGCCGTCACCGAGGCCGTGCGTGACCTGCTGAAGAACCGCGATGGTCTGATGCTCGGCATCTGCAACGGCTTCCAGGCGCTCATCAAGCTCGGCCTGGTGCCGTACGGCGACATCGTGCCGATGACCGACGCCTGCCCGACGCTGACCTTCAACACCATCGGCCGCCACCAGAGCCGACTGGTCCGCACGCGCGTGGCCTCCGACCTCTCCCCGTGGCTGTCCAAGACTTCGGTCGGCGACATTCACACCGTGGCCATCTCCCACGGCGAGGGCCGCTTCGTGGCCTCCGACGAGGTGCTCGCCCAGCTCAGGGCCAACGGCCAGATCGCCACGCAGTACGTGGACGAGACGGCACCCCCGGCATGGACCTGGATGTGAACCCGAACGGCTCGCTGCTCGCCATCGAGGGCATCACCAGCCCGGACGGCCGCGTGTTTGGCAAGATGGGTCACTCGGAGCGTTCCGGCAACGGCCTGTACGTCAACGTGCCCGGCAACAAGTACCAGCCGATCTTCGAGGCCGGCGTGGAATACTTCACCGCCTGATAATCGGCGCGTATCGCGTCTGATACGGCACACAGGGAAGGAACTCTCGGGTTCCTTCCCTTTTTTGTTCATGCCGGTCATGGGCTAAGGTTGGGGTGTTCGCACTACCGAATCCGCCGCTGAAAGGACCTGTCGTCATGCCGATCAACGAGGCATTGTTCGCCGCGATGAAGGCCGCCAGCTACATCAAGCCCAACGCGGGCAAGTCGTACAAATTGCAGCGCGTGGCGGAAGAGCTTATCGCCAAGCAGGCACCCGACAATCCGAAATGCCGTGTCGAGGACGCCTTCGCGCCTATGGCGGATGGATATGCCGTACCATTGCGAGTGTTCACGCCGCTGGTCGCCTATGGAGCGCCCCTGCCCGAAGCCCTGGAGGAATCTTCCGCCAATGGCACGCCCGTGGCCTCGGCAATATCCGCGATTCTGCCCGCCGTATTACCCAAAGTCCTACCCAAAATACTCATCAAGGAAAGCACGTCGAGCGGCAACGCCGACGGTATTTCCGGCAATGCCAACACGGAACTTCCCTCAGTCACGCCGCGTGGCACGATCCTGTTTTTCCACGGTGGCGGTTGGACCACAGGCGGCATCAACCTGTACACGCAGGCTTGCGCGCATATGGCCGTACGTCTGCAACGCCGTGTGATCTCAGTCGAGTACCGGCTGGCTCCTGAATACCGCTTCCCTACTGCTGTTGAGGATTGCTATGAGGTAGCCCGGCAGCTGTTTGCTGGGGAATTGCCGATTTCCGGGGTGGGTGGCGGTACTGTTGCCGCCGTTGACCACCCCCAGTCGGCTTCGCCGACAGCCCCCGCCGGCGGGGGCGATATATCTGAGACAATCCCAGCACCGGATCCCGACAGCATCGTGCTGTTTGGCGACAGCGCGGGCGGCAATCTTGCGGCCGCCGTCTCGCTCATGGCCCGCGACCGCGGCGAGTTCATGCCGCGCACGCAGATGCTGCTTTACCCGGTAGTCGGCAACGATTACAATCCCGAGGCCAGCCCGTTCGAATCGGTGCGGACCAACGGCACCGACTACATCCTCACCGCACAGGACATGGCCGACTACATCGACATGTACCGTTCGTCCGTGGCCGACCTGACCAATCCGTATTTCGCGCCGCTGACCGCGCACGACCTGAGCAATCAGCCGCGCACGCTGGTGTTGTCCGCCGAATACTGCCCGCTCAGAGACGAGGACGAAGCGTACGCCCGTCGCCTGCAATTGGTGAACGACAACGTCTCCTGTTACCGAATTCACGATGGCATCCACGGCTACCTGCTCAATACGTCGGCCGTGGGACTGGTGGCCACCACCTACCGAATCATCGAGCATTTCCTCGACGGCACACCGCTGGAACCAGCTCCCGGCACCGGCACCACCGCCAACGCACCGGAGGGAGGCGACGCGTGGCAAGACGTACTTGGTACCGACTAGACAACATCGGCAAGTTCTACTCCTCCCAGGCTGGCCGCTCCTCGCAGACCGTGTTCCGCTATTCGGCCGATCTGGCGGACGACATCGATCCGGACATCCTGCAGCACGCGCTCGACCATGCCATCGCCCAGTTCCCGAGCTTCAACGTGCACCTGCTCAACGGCATGTTCTGGCATTACCTCGAACAGTCAGACGGCCGGCCGCTGGTGGAGCCGGAACATCTGCCGATATGCTCGCGACTGCATTACGGGCCCAAAAGCATGCTGTTCCGCGTAAGCTATTTCCGCAATCGTGTCAATCTCGAGGTCTCGCACATCATTTCGGACGGTCGCGGCGCCATCAACCTGTTCAAGTCGCTGCTGCACGCCTACATCGCCGAGCGATACGACGTGCCGGGCGTGCCTTCGGATTACGACGGTTCGGATAGCGACAAAGCCGAAAACAGCTTCGACAAATACTACGAGAAAGACAAGGCCGGCGCTGCGCCAGGCACGAAGATCTACCGGCTGGCCGGCCCCATCGACCGGGCCGCGCCTACGTTCATGGAATACCACGTCAGCGCCAGCAAGGTGCTTGGTGCAGCGCATCAGTGCGGAGTGAGTCTCACCTCCTACCTCATCGCCGCGATACTGTGCGCGATTCGCGACGTCATGCCCTCGCGCGCCCGCAATCGCGCGATTCGCGTGGATATTCCGGTCGACTTGCGCGCCTTCTTCAGGTCGGAGACCGTGCGCAACTTCTACGGCATGACTTACGTGGCGTACACGCCGGCCGAAATCGAAGCCGATGAGGACTCCGCGAAAACTTCCGCAACAAGCCCAGACGCAGCCGGCGACGGCCAGCAGTCCGCCGCCCGCACCGCGCACGGCAACGGTATGGGTGGATTGCTGACCGATGAGCCGTTGGCCGACATCGCCCGCCATGTGCAGGAGCAGCTCGGCCATGCCACCAGTCGCGAGCGCGTCGAATCGCATATGAACCGCATGATTGCGCTGGAAAAGAATCCGGTGCTGCGTCTTGCGCCCTCCCCTGCCAAGGACTGGGTGCTGGAGCTGGCCCGGTTCATCGCCGACCGCGAGACCACGACCACCGTCTCGAACCTTGGCCGAGTCACCTTGGACGAACGACTCGCGCGCCATGTACGTTCGGTGAGCTTCCTCACCACACCGGCCAGCCTGAATTTCACGGTCTGCTCGTTCGGCGACGACCTGAGCATCGGCATCTCCACCATCTACTATGATCTGAACGTCATCAAGAACCTGTGTCGGATTCTCGCCGCGCAGGGCATCAGCGGCCGTATGAACATCGCTGGCGTGCATGTGGAGAAAGGAGCGTCGGCATGAAGCATTGCGATGCCTGCACCGTCGATTTCACCGGCGATATGGCCCGTTGCCCGCTCTGCCAGAACGAATTGCGCGGCGAGGCCTCCCCCGCCGCATTCCCCGCGCAGCAGATCTATCTGCGTCCGAGGCGTTTGGCGGTGGAAATCATCACGTTTGTAACCGGCGCGATTTTGCTGCTGCATGGCTTCTTCAGCTATCTGTTTTCGTGGCCGATACCGATTGCCAGTGCATCGGCGGCCGCGCTGATCATCAGCGTGCTGTTCATCAATAGTGCGATTCTGCACGTGCCGCGGCCGCTTCGCCTCATGTTTCGATATTTCTATATCATGCTGGCGATTGCGCTGGTCTGGTTTGTGGCGACGATGAATCATGTCGTCACCATGTTCGTCATACCGATCACGTGTCTGGTTTCGCTGGTCTTTGACGTGGTGCTGCTTATCGTGCTGCGGGCCAAGGCCATTGACGAGTACGCCAAGTATCTGGCGTTCGACATCGTCGCTGGTCTGATGCCTCTGACGTTCATTCCGCTCGGCTGGGCTCCGTGGGATGTACTGGTGATGGTCAGCGGGCTGGTCTCCCTGCTGGTGCTGCTCGGCCTGCTCGTCTTCGCCCGCCGTCAGCTCTTCTCGGAATTCGGCAAACAGTTCTCGGCCTGATTGCCTCGTGCGCTCAATCGCCCGACTTAGGATGGAAACCATGAGCGAACATGTGGAGCATGGGTTTGGGCCGGTGTGGGATGGCGAGTCCCGGGTTTTGATTTTGGGATCGATGCCGAGTCCGAAATCCCGAGCGGCGGCGTACAGCCGAGGCGAGCATCCGCGAGAGCGGCAGCAGGTAGAGGAAGGTCGCGGCGGCCAGGCTGAGCGTGGGCGCGTTGATGGTGGCAAGCGGCACGGCACCGGCGATCGACCAAGGAATCAGCGGAGCGATCACCACGGCACTGTCTTCCAAATCGATAGCTTGTGCGGAGCGTTCGGATTCGTCGTCGCCGTACAGCCCACCGCACAACTGGTGAGTGAGCATGATGGTGAGGGTCTGGTTGCAGGCGAGCGCCGCCGCGCAAGTCGCGGTAATCATGGTGGCACCACATGCGCCGAGGCGATGGCCGAGCATCTCGATGACCTGCTGCAGCCGAGCAAGCATCCGCGTCTCGGCAAAAATGCCGGCGTAGGCGGAGGAGATGCAGACAATGGCCATTACAGTAAGCATGGAGAGGATGCCGCCGCCGTCCAGGAGTGCGGCCACCTGCGGATTTTGCGCATGGTAACCGAAAATAAGCAGCCGCAACAGTTCCGCCCATTCCATGTGCTGCACGCCCACGCATATCGCGACCGAGGCGGCAATGCTGGCGAGCATAAGCAGCCGAACGTCCACATGCAGCAACGCCAACACGATGACCAGTAATGCTGGAACTAGGGTAAGCCAATGCAAATCGAAGGCCGATGAGAACAATCCGCCGATATCGGTTATGCTGCTTGCGTTGGTTGAAACAGCCGCTCTAGCCGAGCCAGCCGAGCCAGCCGTAGCAGCCGCACTAGCCGCACCAAATCCGGAACCACCGCTCGCGCACAGCCACTCCACCACCGCAGCCGCAACGTATACCACACAACTCAGCACAAACGGCACCGCACCCGTGCGCAGCATGCGGGCAATAGTATTGAACAGGTTCGTATGCGTAAGCTGTTTGACCAGCAAGGCACTGGTGGAAACCGGCGAACAACGATCGCCCACATAGACGCCCGCAAGAATCGCGCCACCGAGCATCACCGGGTTCGCCTGCATCGACAATCCCAACGACATGCAGATGGTGCCCATAGTCGCCGCACTGGCGAACGACGACCCGACCAGCACCGACATCGCCGAGCACAGTAGAAACGACAGCGGAATCACCGTGGCGGCGTGAATCACCGCGGTCGAATGGGCCACGATGAAGGCGATGGTCCCGCTGGCCCGCCACAGCGAGGTCAGTACGCCGATGAGCACGAAGGCCACCACCACGGTCCCCGCGGACCGTACGCTGCCGGCCGCACGGCTCGCCATCGCGCGCAACGAGCACCGGCGAACCAGCCCATACCCCATGAACAGCAGCACACCAACGAACAGCGCGGGAATAATCGACCAGCCGAGGGCGACGCTGGCAAACAGCACCGCACAGAACAGCAACATCGTGCCCGCTTCCAGCATGCGATCCTCTCCTCTTCCGGCTACAGCCTCATCTCAGATTCCATCTCATGACCCGCAGTCGCAAACATCAACGCTATTCGCACGAGCCATGACCTAAGATAACAGGAGAAATACAGACTAAACTGATATCTATTACAGGTTTAATACTGTGGCATTGATTCGCGCCACGACACGTCATACACACACCACGCAAACGCCATACACACGGGAGTATCGCCATGAACTTTCTCAGCATCGAATACTTCGCCGCCGTGGCCTCGGAACATAGCTTCAGCAAGGCGGCGAAACGGTTGGGGATCACGCAGCAGACGCTGAGTGCGAACATCGCCGCCCTAGAGCGGGAGCTCGGATGCACGCTTTTCGTACGCCATGTGCCGCTCGAATTGACCTATGCCGGCACGGTGTTCGCGCGATATGCGCAGCGATTCCGCCGCGATCGCGATGCACTTGGCCAAGAAATGCGCGACATCGCCGGCGATCAGGCCGGCGTGCTGCGCGTGGGTGTTGCCTACACGCGTAGCCGGGCGATCATGCCGCCGATTGTGAAGGCGATGCAACGTGACTGCCCGAATATCATCGTTGAACTCATTGAGGGCCGCAACGATCAGATTCAACAATGGCTGGCGAACGGCGATCTTGATCTGGCGGTGGCGGACTTCGCCGGGAAACCGGCCGGCATCGAACTTATGGATTTCTATAACGAGCGCATGGTGCTGGTCCTCGCACAATCACTGTGGATGGATTTGGCCGCTACCGGTGGCGCGGCGAATGGCCAAGTCGATGCCGTCAGAACCGCGCCGGACGAGCGCGCCATTGCCGCAGGTGACCTTTCCTCACTGGAGCATTGCCCGTTTCTCCTAGGCAGCCCACAAGATATTGACGGACGCATTGCCGATCTGCTGTTCCGCCGTGCCGGTTTTGAGCCGAAAGTCACAGCCCGTTCGGATAACGTACTGACTCTGCTGGAACTGTGCCATTACGGCATGGGTGCCTGCCTATGCCCGGAGCGGTTCCTGCCAGCGCTGCTTGACGGCGAACGGTTGCGTACTTTGCGCGTGCTGGATTGCGGCCCGGATACCGCATATGCCATTCAGTTCGGCGTTCCGGCCACATCGTATCGGTGGAGCGTCATTGATGATTTCATTCGTTGCGCCCGCGAAGTCACCACCGGCGTGTCGCAATAGCCGCCAACTTGCGTTCAAGTGGGGTTGAACTGTTTCAATAAGAATTGTTAGCGTTCACGGCCGGCCATGAAGAGACGACGGTGACGATTGATTATCAAGGAGCACACATGAAGTATCGCAGCGTTGGCAAGTCGGGACTGAAGATCAGCGAGGTCGCACTGGGCAGCTGGGTCACGGATCTCAAGGGCACGGCGGCTGAGGACGTGGCCAAGGAGACCGTGAAGCTCGCCTACGATTCCGGCGTCAACTTCTTCGACTGCGCGGACGCCTATTCTGGCGGCGCGGCCGAACGCTTCCTCGGCAAGACGCTGAAGCAGTACCCGCGTAAGGAACTGGTCATTTCCAGCAAGGTCTACTTCCCCACCGGCGAAGGCGTGAACGACCGCGGCCTGTCCCGCAAGCACATTTTCGAGAGCATCGACCAGACGCTGAAGAACATGCAGACCGATTATCTGGACATGTACTTCTGCCACCGTTTTGACGAGACCACCGACCTTACCGAGACCTTGCGCGCGATGAGCGACCTGGTCGCCCAAGGCAAGGTGCTGTACTATGGCGTTTCCGAGGAGTGGGGTTCGGCTCGCCTTGAAGAGGCCCAGCGCATCATCGACCGCTACAACCTGTACCCGATCACCGTGGTTCAGCCGCAGTACAACCTAAACGACCGTTACATCGAGCATGAGATCATGGGCACCTGCCGCAAGCTCGGCATCGGCATCACCACGTTCTCCCCGCTCGCGCAGGGTCTGCTGACCGGCAAGTACCGCAAGGGCCAGCCGCTGCCGGCCGGCTCGCGCGCCACCTGGCAGTCCGACCACCAGATCAACGATCTGCTGACCGATGAGAACCTCGACAAGGTCGAGCAGCTGCGCAAGGTGGCCGACGAGCTCGGCACGAACCTGCCGGTGCTTTCCATGGCATGGATCCTGCAGCACCCGGAGATCAGCTGTGTGATCGCCGGCGCCTCCAAGCCCAGCCAACTGGAGAACAACATGAAGGCCGCGGGCTTTGTGATTCCGGCTGACGCGATGGCCGAAATCGACAAGATCACCGGCTTCCACCGCTTCGAACGTCACGTAGGCTGACGAATCTGAGACTTCCTCCAACGAGAGCGATTGTCAAGCGCCGAAATCGGTATCGCCTTGGGCTTCGGCCTGAGCGATGGCGGTTTCGGCGTTTTTTGCTGTTTGCTCGATGACTTGGTTGTAGCCGGTCAGGGCCGCGAACGGCATGAACTGCGCGGCCCGCTGGTGGCGGGACATGTGCGGATGCTTGCGCGACTGATGGTGTGGCAGGTTGATGATGTCGTCGTACGCACGGGTCTCTTGCAGGGTCATGCGCGATGGCCTCCGATCTGACGGTTGCGGTCCTGACCGGTGGCACCGTCTTCCATGTCCATGGCTTTGATGACGGCGTTGCGGCCGAATTTACGTTTCACATCCAGCAGCGCACGCTGGATATCATGCTCTCCATCTTTTTCCGCTGGTGGAATCGGATCCATACGATTGGGCCCCGTCATCACCGAACAAGTCGAGCTGTTCATAGCTTTTGCCGGCGGCCAGCTCCTCCGGAGTGGCCACATCATCGGCGATGACGGTCAACCGCCTCACAAGCAAGCGTGAATCCACAATGCGCTCGTACAACATCGTCATAGCCTCACGAATACGTGCCGACGACGAGGTGAAATCACCCAAACCAATCGACCCGACCGCGCTCTTGGGCACCTTGCGCCCAAATCGGTCGATGGTCACCGGCCCTTGATAGCTTTTCGCCGCCCGCTCAGCGGCACGTTTCATCGCATAATCAGCGCACGAATCGAGCTTTGACGAATCAAGACTGCCGATGTCATAGCCGACGGCGAGCGTCAGTCGGTTCGTCAGCACGCTTTTATCGACCAGATCGAGGGCCAGCGCATCAGCCATCTCCTTGGTGATCAGCCGGGCCGTGGCATAGTCGGCGGGGCCGGTGAGCACCTGCCCACTGCTAATGCTGTGCGCACCTGGCTCATAGGATCGGATATCCGCGATTTCGCACGGCTCCCAGCCCCACGCATGGTCGATGAGCAGTTCGGCATTGACACCGAACATGCGATACAGCAGGTCTTCGTTGTAGTAATCCGAAGCACGACCCACCGAGCATCGGGCGATATCGCCCATGGTCATCAGTCCGGCATGCTCGAGCTTCTTGGCATAGCCGCGCCCAACCCGCCAAAAATCGGTGAGCGGACGATGATCCCAAAGCAGCCGACGATATGACATTTCATTCAGTTCGGCCACGCGCACGCCGTCCTTGTCGGCGGGCATGTGCTTGGCGACGATATCCATGGCGACTTTGGCCAGATACATGTTGGAGCCGATGCCGGCAGTGGCGGTGATGCCGGTTTTGGTGAGGATTTCGCGCACGATGGTTCGCGCCATCGCATGCGGCCCCATACCCAGCGAGCGCAGATATGGCGTGGCGTCGATGAACACCTCGTCAATCGAGTAGACATGGATGTGCTCGGGTGCGGCGTATTTGAGGTAGATGCCATATATTTGCCCGCTGATTTCCAGATAGTGCGCCATGCGCGGCTTGGCGATGACCATCGAGGCTTTGAGCCCCGGCGAGCGTTCCAGGTCGCACGCATCGCAGGACTCCCCGATTAATCGGCCGCCGGGAGCATGGACCGCGCGCTCGATGTTGACTCCATTCAGGCGCTGTTTTACCTCAAACAGCCGCGCACGGCCAGGAATGCCATAGTTCTTCAGCGAGGGTGAGACCGCCAAACATATTGTCTTATCGGTGCGGGTTTCATCGGCCACCACCAGATGCGTGGTCAACGGGTCGAGCCCACGAGCCACGCACTCCACCGAGGCATAGAAGGACTTGAGATCAATGGCAATATAGGTATGCTCGCGTTGCGTCGATACCGTTCCGCTGCCCATCGCCATCACCTCCTTACCACCGCTGGCCCGACCAGCATATCAACACAGTCGAACATTTGTTCGATGCAACATGCCTGTTCGAAACTGCCGAAGTCGACGCACGCAACGCGCCCAAACACGCTCTTCACCCACGCCACACGCGCAGCGGCAGAGCAGCGGCATGCATGCGTACCATGGGGAATATGAAGAAAAGCATTACAGCAGACAGCGATTTTGCAGCGTGGGCGGCAGCCCGATCCCAGAAAACGAATCGATCACTGGCAGGAGCCCGACTCGCGATTCCGGAGCCGCAGAAGCATGCCGAAATCAAGTCTCAGGCCCAGCAATGGGGCATGACCGTCGAAGATGCCACGATGACCGACGGGCACAGCGAGGAATTCCTATGCGACGGCACACAAAGCATCGATTCCATCACCGATATGCGCAAGGCAAGCGGACTGGAGGCAATGGAGTACGCGGAACAGCACATGCCGGTATTACGCGACACCATGGATAGCCTCACCACTCGCGTCGATTTCTCAGGCATTCGTATTGCCGTCTGTCTGATACTGGAGCCAAAGACCGCGATTCTGCTGCGCAAGCTTAAGGCCGCCGGCGCAATCGTCGGCGTATATTGCGGCCCGGATTCCACGGATCCCCGAGTGGCGGAACAGCTGCGCCGGGAAGGAATCACGGTCGAATCCAGCCGAGACTGGACCGCGGAACAGGCGCACGAGGCGGCCCTGCACCTGCTGGACGAAATACAGCCGGACATCATCATCGACGATGGTGCCAGCTTCGCCCGTCTCGCTTCGCTCGAACGCCCCGAACTCACGGCGAACCTCATTGGAGTGGCCGAGGAAACGACCAGCGGCGTACGCGCGTTCCAGCAGATGCAGGAAGCGGGAGCCCTCACCTACCCGGTCGTAGCCGTTAACGACAGTGTGCTGAAAACCGGATTCGACAACGCCCACGGCACTGGGGAGACATGCGTGACCACCATGCAGCGCATTCTCGGCGAGCATGCATTCGACGGTAAGAACGTCACCGTCATCGGCTACGGCCCGGTCGGCCAAGGCTTCGCACGGCGCATTCGCGCGCTTGGCGCCGAAGTCACCATCTGCGATATCGATCCAGTGGCTTCACTCAAAGCGGTGTTCGACGGCTTCGCCGCACAAGACATTGACGAGGCACTCCCTTGCGCGGATATGGTGGTGTCCGCCACTGGCGTGAGACATACGGTCACACTTGAGCACATGCGCGCAATGCACGAGGGCGCGGCGCTCGCAGTGATCGGCGGCATCGCCAACGAAATCGCCTTGGACGAGGTAAGCGACTTCACCCCACAGGTCAACAGGGACACCGTGCAACTCAATGTTCCCGACGGACCAACGCTCACGCTAATCGCCGACGGCGATGGCGTGAACTACACGGTGGGAGGCGGCAATCCAATCGAGATCATGGATCTGAGCTTCGCCGTACAGGCCAGCGCCGTCGCATATCTTCTGGAACATCGAGGCACACTGGATCACACGCTTATCAGACTTGACGCAGCGACCGACCAGCGCATCGCCGCCAGCGCGCTCAAGGCGCGCGGATACCGAGCCAGCCATGCCGTGGAGGACAACGGCTACAATTGGCGACTGACCAGATTCGCGGAAAACGACCGAGAGAACGCCGACCGATAGCCATAGACACGGCACCGAACACAACGCAGCGAGGAGAATATGACCGACAACACCTGGCCGACCGTCGATACCGAGCTTATCGATGATGTGACACTGTATTCCGCCAAACTCATCATCCCCGTGACGGGCCCCGTCATCATCGATGGCGCAGTTGCCATACATGGCGACCGCGTGGTTCATGTAGGTAAACGCCGCTGGGTGCTGAAGGCGCTGAAGCAGGAAATGACGGCTCACGGCACCATCCATGAACGGCATTGGGATGGGGTGCTCACCCCCGGATTGATCAACGCGCACACTCATCTGCAGTACAGCGGCATGGTGCAGGTCGGGCAAGGCACCTACGATCGGTTCCGCGCCTGGGAACTGGCATTCAACGAGGTGTACGCCGAGGCGCAGAAGACCCAGCCATGGAAGCAGTGGGCCGAGGACGGCGCTCGCCAGATGGTCGAATCGGGAACGACGGCCGCCGCAGACATCGTCACCGATTTGGACGCCGCCGGCGCGCTGGCTTCGCAGGGCATGCACGGCATCGCTTATTGGGAGGTAATGGGCTGGCACAACGCCGAATGGATGGAAAAGGGCCGCACTGAGCTCATCCGGCAGTTGCGCCGGATGAACGAGGAGCAGCTGCCAAACCTCGGCATCAGCCCGCATGCTCCGTATACGCTGGAGTCCGAACCGTTCGTTGATCTTCCAGACATTGCTCGTCAGCTGAACATGCGACTGCATATCCATCTGGCGGAGACCCCGCTCGAGGCCGGCACTTATCCGCCGGTGCTCACCACTTATTCGGCGGCCGACTGGAGTGACCACGATTGGGAAAGCTACCGGCAGCTCAAGGAAGTGGGCAAAGGTGCCTCCGCCATCCAGTTCGTCGATCAGCTTGGCTCGCTTGGACCGGATGTGCACATTGCACACGGCGTGTGGGCCAATGGCGAGGATCGGCGTATTCTACGTCAGCGCGGCGTGGGCGTGGCCTTGTGCCCCCGATCGAATCGCATTACCAACACCGGCAAAGATGCACCGGTGCGCGAATACCTCGAGGAAGGCAATCTGGTAAGCGTGGGCACCGATTCGCTCTCCAGCACGCCGACCCTCGATCTGCTTGATGACGTGTCGATGCTTTACGACCTGGCCCGCGAACAAGGCTATGCCAGCGACGATCTGACACATCGCCTGATTCGTATGATGACGCTGGGCGGCGCCGCCTCCATGGGCATGCACGTGGGCCGCAACCGCATTGGACAAATCAACGCGGGCGCATTGGCTGATTTCGCGTTCTTCGACATCCCCGTCGACACATCATCTCCGGCCGGCATCGAAGAAACGCTGGAAACACTGGTGAGGCACGGCGCAGGCACGAACCGAGCCACGGTGATATCCGGGCGCGAAGCCTACAACAACGCCTGGTGACACCGCTGACCTGACCTGATATCAAGAAGCCAAAAACCAGCAAACCCGCCAAGAACAGGAGATCTCATTATGAGCGTCGCTTTGCAAGACATGAGTCCATACGCCCGGTCCATAGTGGAACGCCTTGGACTGGAAACCCACCCCGAAGGCGGCTGGTACACGCGTGACTGGCAATCCCCGCACACGGATGAGGCCTCAAGCCGACCGCTATCGTCACTGATTTACTTCCTGCTGCCCGAGGGAGATGCCAGCGCCTGGCATAAGGTCGATGCGGATGAGGTCTGGCTGTGGCATGGCCCGGCATCGGTCAAACTGGAGCTCGGCGGCAGCGACGAGACTCCGGAATCCGACGAATCCAAGCGAACCGTAATCACCTTGGGTTCCGGCATCACCACCGATCAGGCCGACGTAACCGTATCGGGACATGCGGTCGTACCGGCTGGCGTCTGGCAGCGCACAGTGCCAGGCCAGGGCGATGCGCTGGTCTCCTGTGTGGTCAGTCCGGGATTCGTATTCGACGGCTTCACACTCGAACAGTGAACGCCATTTCGCTCTGCGCCAATATGAGATATCCGTCCGCTTACGCGCCAGATTGCGCGGCTCTAGTCGGCCATAAGCAATGGCGATAGCCAGCATCCGAAAATATCGATGTTTTGTAACCCAATAGCCATACAATTGGCGCGAATGCATCAAGCACGGTTTGAACCGTGTGCATGACGAACACTTGAGGAGAGGAAACCCATGTTCAATAAGCGACACATCGTCCGTACCATTGCGGCCACCGTCAGCATCCTGGCTCTGTCGTTCACCGCAGCCTGCGGTTCCGGCCAGTCCACCGCATCCAATTCCACCGATTCGGACGACATCACCCAGCAGACGTACAAGCCGGGCAAGCTGACCATCGCCACCGGACAGCCGGCCTACGAGCCGTGGGTTATGAACGACAAGCCGGAAAGCGGTGAGGGCTACGAGGCGGCCGTCGCCTACGCAGTGGCCGACAAGCTCGGTTTCAAGAAGAGCGACGTGGTGTGGACCCGCACCGCATTCGACACCGCCATCGCTCCCGGCGCCAAGGACTGGGATTTCAACATCCAGCAGTTCGGCATCACCGACGAGCGCAAGAAGGCCGTTGACTTCTCGTCCAGCTACTACAACGACAGCCAGTCCGTCGTGGTCAAGAAAGACAGCAAGTTCGCCAACGCCACCAAGGTATCCGATCTGAAGGATGCGACCGTGGGCGTCATGGTCGGCACCCTTGCCTACGACTACGCCAAGGCGAACATCAAGGACGACATCCAGACGTTCAATGATGATGCCGCACTGGCTCAGGCACTTGACGCCGGTCAGATCGACGTACTGGTCACCAGCACCGTGGAATGCGTGTACATGGTGCAGTCCGAGCAGGTCAAGGACTCCAAGGTGCTCGGCCGTCTGCCTGACTCCGAAGACAAGAGCGGCATGGGCATCGTGCTGCCGAAGGATTCCAAGCTGACTGCAGCCGTGACCAAGGCAGTGGATGACCTGAACGCCGACGGCACCATCAAGAAGCTTCAGGACAAGTGGCTGGCCGAGTACACCACCGACCTGACCGAACTGAAGAAGTAAGTGAAGTAGGCTTGCATCATAAGGTCACAACACCTTGGCCGGGCGCTGCGGGAATTTTCCTGTGGCACCCGGCCATCCCGGCATTCAGGAAGCGAGCGACATTCATCACATGACCGCAGCACCAACCGAAACCAGGCAGCACAATGCCCCTGACGGACACGAGGTAAGTCAGGTCGAGCTCGAACGACGCCAATATCGTGTTCATCAGCAAATTCAATCGACGATTACCAGTCTGATCAGCACCATTGTGTTCGTGGTGGTCATCGTCATCGGCTTGAAGCTCTCCCCCGGCTGGCCACGAGTCAAGGAGACCTTCTTCTCCGGCGAATACTTCGTCAAATCGTTTCCCCATGTGCTTGACGGCCTATGGCTCAACATCCGCGTTCTGCTCGTCGCAGTGGTCGGCGTGGCGATTCTGAGCACGCTGATCGCGCTGGTGCGCACCAGCCGCTCCCCTATTCTGTTCCCGCTGCGTATCCTGGCATTGATCTACACGACTGTGATGCGCGGCGTGCCTATTATCGTCGTGCTGTATCTAATCGGTTTCGGCATTCCCGGCCTAGGCTTGTTCGGCCGTATCGATCCCTCGGTACTCGGCACCATTGCAGTGGTAATGGGATACAGCGCCTACGTCTCCGAGGTGCTGCGTGCCGGTTTTAACGACGTACATCCTTCTCAGCGAGCCTCGGCCCGCTCGTTGGGCCTGACCTCCGGCCAGACGACCCGACTGATCGTCATTCCTCAGGCATTGCGCAAAGTGGCGCCCGCACTGATGAATGACTTCATCTCCATGCAAAAGGACGTCGGCCTGATTTCCGTGCTGGGTGCGGTGGATGCCGTGCGCGCCGCACAGATCGACGTGGCCAGCACCTACAACTTCACGCCGTATGTGGTCGCCAGCCTGCTGTTCATCCTGATGAGCGTGCCGTTCATCCTGCTGAACGACTGGTACACGGAACGTCTGCGTAAGCGCGAACTCAGCGGAGGAACGGTATGAGCGAAATGACCAATATCACCACCGAGGCGAGTGACTCCCCCGTGAGCAACAAGACGGTGCTGCGTCTTGATGACGTGCGCAAATCCTTTGGAAACACGCAGGTGCTGCGTGGCATTTCCTTTGACATTCACCAACATGAGGTGGTGGCTTTGCTGGGGCCTTCCGGTTCAGGCAAATCCACATTGATGAAATGCGTCAACCTGCTTGAACAGGTCGATGACGGCCAGATTTGGCTGGGCAATACCGATATCACCGACCCGCGTGCCGACCAGGACAAGATTCGCGCACGTATCGGCGTGGTGTTCCAGCAGTTCAACCTCTTCCCCCACATGTCGGTGCTCAGGAACGTGACCCTTGCCGCAATCAAGGTTCACCACTGGAGCAAGGATCGCGCCGAAACCCGCGCTATGGAACTGCTTGAACGCATCGGCATGCGCGATAAAGCCAGTGCCTACCCCGATCAGCTCTCTGGCGGCCAGCAGCAGCGCGTGGCGATTGCGCGCGCACTGATGACCGACCCGGAACTGCTGCTGCTTGACGAGATCACATCCGCTCTTGATCCGATGCTGGTCGGCGAAGTGCTCAACATGGTTGCCGAGTTAAAGGCCCAAGGCACCACAATCCTCATGGCCACGCACGAAATGAGCTTCGCCCACGAAGCGGCCGACCGCATCGTACTGCTCCGTCACGGCGTCATCGCCGAGAACGGCACACCCGCCGAGGTGATGGACGAGTCGCAGGATCCCGAGACCATCGAGTTCTTCAGCCATTTCAGGCACTGAGACGAAGCCGAAAAAACAAGCACCGGATTCATACGACGAAAGGCTCCGACGGATAATACCGTCGGAGCCTTTCAAATTGCGTTGACGAAAGTCAACCGATCACGTCACACCGACAATTCGGTATCACGCTTGAGCACAAAGTGGAGCACCAGGTAATGCGGTGGTGAACAGGTAAGAGGTATCCATGCCTCCAACCTACCCGCCGGCATCACCCCACACCACAACCACCCACCACAAACAGCGAAAGGCCAAAATCCTAAGCCACTATTCATACTTGACTGATCTGGTGCTTAAACCGCGTCCGCAAACCCCAACAAGTTCCACCACCCCACAACACGCGATGTAGCCGCCGATTGGTAGGGTTGATAGATAGTTAATCCCCTGTTTGAAAAAGGAGCTTTGGCTTGTCGGCTGAACTCGAAGACATTCACGAGGAATGTGGCATCTTCGGCGTGTGGGGCCACCCTGACGCCGCCCGACTTACCTATTTCGGCCTGCACGCGCTGCAGCATCGCGGTCAGGAAGGCGCCGGCATCGTCTCCAACGATAACGGTCATCTCATCGGTCATCGCGGACTCGGCCTGCTCACCCAGGTGTTCGGCGATGAGCGCGAAATCGAACGACTGAAGGGCAATTGCGCCATCGGCCACGTGCGTTACGCAACGGCCGGCTCGGGCACCACGGACAACATCCAGCCGTTCATCTTCCGCTTCCATGACGGCGACGTGGCTCTGTGCCATAACGGCAACCTGACGAACTGCCCGTCACTGCGCCGCAAGCTTGAAGACGAAGGCGCCATCTTCCATTCGAACTCCGACACCGAAGTGCTGATGCACTTGATTCGCCGTTCGATGCAGCGCACCTTTATGGACAAGCTCAAGGAAGCGCTCAACACGGTGCATGGCGGTTTCGCCTACCTGCTGATGACCGAAGACGCCATGATCGGCGCACTCGACCCGAACGGCTTCCGCCCGCTCTCCCTCGGCAAGATGAAGAACGGCGCCTACGTGCTCGCCTCCGAAACCTGCGCACTGGATGTCGTCGGCGCCGAGCTGGTGCGCAACATTCGCCCGGGTGAAATCGTGGTGGTCAACGATCACGGCTACAAGATCGTGCAGTACACCAACAACACGCAGCTGGCCATCTGCTCGATGGAGTACATCTACTTCGCCCGCCCGGATTCCGATATCTATGGCGTCAACGTGCACTCCGCCCGCAAGCGCATGGGCGCACGTCTCGCCGCCGAATCCCCGGTGGAGGCCGATATGGTTATCGGCGTGCCGAACTCCTCATTGTCCGCCGCATCCGGCTATGCGGAAGCAGCAGGCCTGCCCAACGAAATGGGTCTAATCAAAAACCAGTATGTGGCCCGCACCTTCATTCAGCCCACGCAAGAACTGCGCGAGCAGGGTGTGCGTATGAAGCTCTCTGCTGTGCGCAGCGTGGTTAAAGGCAAGCGCGTTATCGTTATCGATGATTCCATCGTGCGCGGCACCACGTCCAAGCGCATCGTGCAGCTGCTCAAGGAAGCCGGCGCCGCTGAAGTGCATATGCGCATCAGCTCCCCGCCGCTGAAGTACCCCTGCTTCTATGGCATCGATATCTCCACCACCAAGGAACTCATCGCAGCCAAGATGAGCGTGGAGGAAATCCGTGAATACATCGGCGCGGATTCCTTGGCCTACCTTTCGCTCGACGGTCTGGTCGAATCCATCGGACTGAACGCCGACGCCCCATACGGTGGCCTGTGCGTCGCCTACTTCAACGGCGACTACCCCACTGCGCTCGACGACTACGAGGCCGACTTCCTGAAGTCCCTCACGCCCGAGGACCGTGTGCGTCTGCCTGAATTCGCGCTGTACAAGAGCAAGTACATCGGCAACGAGTACAACACCGTGCAGCCGGACGCCGAATAGCTCACCACCAATCCGCTCAATAACAATTCTTTGAACCAGAGGCGCTTGCCTCCCCTCAGTCGGCTTTGCCGACAGCTCCCCTCCAGAGGGGAGCCAAAATAAGTAGAAAGGCCAACCAAATGCCAAAAGCATATGAGAACGCCGGCGTGAGCGTCGAAGCCGGGTACGAAGTCGTCAAGCGCATCAAGTCGCACGTGGCCCGCACGAACCGCCCCGGCGTGGTCGGCGGCATCGGCGGCTTCGGCGGCCTGTTCGATCTGGCCTCCTTGGGCTACAAGGAGCCGGTTCTCATCTCCGGCACCGACGGCGTGGGCACCAAGCTCATGGTCGCCAAGCTGGCCAACAAGCACGACACCATCGGCATCGACTGCGTGGCCATGTGCGTCAACGACATCGCCGCCCAGGGCGCCGAGCCGTTGTTCTTCCTTGACTACATCGCCTGCGGCAAGAACGACCCAGCACTGCTTGAGCAGGTCGTGGCCGGTGTGGCCGACGGCTGTGTACAGGCCGGTTCCGCGCTGGTCGGCGGCGAAACCGCCGAAATGCCGGGCATGTACGACGAAGACGAATACGATCTCGCCGGATTCTCGGTCGGCGTTGCCGAAAAGTCCGCCATCGTGGACGGTTCCACCATCGCTGAAGGCGACGTGCTCATCGGCCTGCCCTCCACCGGCGTACACTCCAATGGCTTCTCCCTGGTGCGCAAGGCCCTGTTCGAGCAGGCCGGCTACACCGTGGACACCGAACTCGACGAGCTGGGCGGCGAAAAGCTCGGCGACGTGCTGCTCACCCCCACCAAGATCTACGTCAAGGCCCTCTCTCCCCTGTTCAAGGCGGGCGTAGTCAAGGGCGTGGCCCACATCACCGGCGGCGGCTTCATCGAGAACATCCCGCGCATGATTCCGGACGGCTTGGCCGCCGAAATCGAGCTCGGCACCTGGCCCGTGCTCCCGATCTTCGACGTGCTGGAGAAGGCCGGCAACATCGATCATAAGGAGATGTACAACATCTTCAACATGGGCATCGGCATGGTGCTGGCCATCGACCCCGCTCGCAAGGACGAGGCGCTGAAGCTGCTCGCCGACAACAACGAGCCCGCCTACGTGCTCGGCTCCATCACCGCCGACACCACCGGCACGCAAATCGTACTGAAGTAACTCGCTTTCCGCAGGAAAGGAACAACATGGGTCAGAAAGTATTGGTTATCGGCTCCGGCGCGCGCGAGCACACCATTGCCTACACGCTGCTCAAGGCACCGAGCATCGACGAAGTCACCGTGGCTCCCGGCAACCCGGGCATGCTCAAGGACGGCATCCACACCACGCAGCTGAGCCAGTCGAATCACGCCGCACTTATCGAATTCGTGAAGAACAATGGTTATGACTGGGTGTTCGTAGGCCCGGAAGTCCCGCTGATCGAAGGCATCGTGGACGATTTCGCCGCCGCCGGCATCAAGGCGTTCGGCCCGTCCAAGGCCGCCGCCCAGATTGAAGGTTCCAAGGACTTCGCCAAGCAGCTCATGGACCGACACAACATCCCGACCGCCCAATACAAGACCTTCAGCGATCTCGAGATGGCGCAGGACTACGTACACGAGCACGGTGCCCCGATTGTCATCAAGGCCGACGGTCTGGCGGCAGGCAAGGGCGTGACCGTGGCCATGGACGAGCACACCGCCCAGCGTGCGCTTGAAGACATCTTCATCGACCATCGCTTCGGCTCCGCCGGTGCCAAGGTCGTTATCGAGGACTTCCTGGACGGCCAGGAATTCTCCCTGATGAGCTTTGTCAACGGCACCGATTTCTGGCCGATGCCCATCTCCCAGGATCACAAGCGCGCCCACGATGGCGACGAGGGTCCGAACACCGGTGGCATGGGTGCCTACAGCCCGGTGCCGCAGATTCCGCAGTCCGTGGTCGACGAGGCCATCGAGAAAATCGTGCGCCCCACCGTCGAAGGCATGGCCGAGGAAGGTACGCCATTCACCGGCATCCTGTACGCCGGTCTGATCGCCACCGCCGACGGCCCGAAGGTCATCGAATTCAACGCCCGCTTCGGCGACCCGGAAACCGAAGTCGTGCTCCCGAAGCTCACCTCCGACCTCGGTGCCGGCATCTCCGCCATTCTCGACGGCGAAACCCCCGAATTCACCTGGGATGAGTCCAACGCCACCCTCGGCGTGGTCATCGCCTCCAACGGCTACCCGGAGAACGTCATCAAGGGTGCCCGTGTGCCCGAAATCGAAGTCGACGAGGATTCGCACGTCTACTACGCCGGTGTCGCCTCTGACGAGCACGGTAACCTTGTGGCCAACTCTGGCCGCGTGCTGCTCGTCGAAACCTCCGCTCCGGACATCAAGTCCGCCCAGGACAAGGTCTACGCAATCATCGACAAGCTCGAGCTGCGCGGACTGTTTTACCGCCACGACATCGGCTTCAAAGCCCTGAAGTAACAGAAGCGGCGCATCTGCTGCATATTTTTGGCCTGGCAGACATGTCAATCGATTGACGTGGCTACCGGGCCAGATTTTTCTGTCCCGGTAGCCGATTTCGGCTCTTTTTCGCAAATCCAGGACAGCTGAACCCCTCGAATATAGGAATATTTGAAATTCCCTTCCATACGAAACCGCACTATTCCGCCATTTTCCGTAATACGCGGACGATACTTCCGGCGTCAGTTTTGTCCCGGTAAGCAAAAATGACCCGAAATCAAATACTAGGACAGAAAATCTGGCCCGGTACACGAATCAATCGATTGACGTAATTACCGGGACAGCGAACGTCACTATGACAACGCCATCACCCAATATCAGCGAGCGATATCACGCTAGCTGAATTTCAGCGATGATGTTGAACAGTTTGGCCTTGGCTTCATTGAAGGGCGGGTACACGAGGCGCAGAGTGTCGGGGAACTGCGGCTTGGTAACCACGGTTTTGACGTGGCTGAAAGGGTGAGGAAGCCTGCTTTGCCGTGGTAGGTGCCGATGCCGGACGCGCCACGCCACCGAACGGCAACCGGCTGGACAGCAGATGGCCCAACGGCAGCGAATACTCCCAAAGGCTCCGGAGCTGGTCTGACGTTCGAAAGTCAGCCGAACCTCGTGATCGCGCGAGAACACATATGCAGCCAACGGCCGGGACCGCTTGTTGATGAATCGGATTGCGGACTCGGCATCCTCGACCACCAGAATCGGCAGAATCGGCCCGAAAATCTCCTCCTTCATTACTGGCGCATCTGGCGACGTACCGTACAGCACGGTAGGCGCGATATACCGGGCGGCACGATCGACCTTGCCGCCGCAAACGATTCGACCGGCCGGGTCGAACACGCCGGGCACCTTGTGAATCTCGCTCGGCTCAACAGCGGCCGAGGCAGTCGCATCACTATCAACGGCTGCCGCATTCGGACCGGCAGCAGATTTCGCCGCATTGTTCGTACCGCCAACACCACCGCCGGCCGTGTCCGCCGCACCTGCACGTCCGGCGGACACGGCATTAAAACGTCGCCCAACCATATCCATGGCCGCGCCTACCGCCGATGCCACCTGCACCAGCGGCGAGCTCGGCTCCTCAGGCGGCACGGTGCCGACCGGCAATAGCTTGCACAGTCGTTCAAAATGACGATCGTTGATAATACGACCAAAATCAGGCGAGGCCTTCGGATCTTCGCCATAGAATTCGGTGATGGCTACGGCGATGCGCTCGGCCAGAGCCTCGGCCACATCCGGCGTGGCGAGCACATAGTCGGGTGCCACGCAAGTCTGCCCGGCATTGGTGAATTTGCCCCACGCAATGCGGCGTGCAGCCACATTGATGTCCGCAGTGCGATCCACAAAGCATGGCGACTTGCCGCCGAGTTCCAGCGTGACCGGCGTCAGATGCTCGGCCGCCGCGCGCATGACGATTTTGCCGACGTGGCCGCCACCGGTATAGAAGATGTGGTTGAACGGGCATTTCAGCAGTTCGCCGGTTTCCTTGGGCCCGCCTTCGACCACGCGCACGGCCTCGGAGTCAAGGTATTGCGGCACCAACTCAGCAAGGAGCTTGGACGTATTCGGTGAAAGCTCGGACGGTTTCAAGCAGACGGCGTTACCGGCAGCGAGCGCATCAGCCATTGGTTCCAAGGCCAGCAGCACCGGATAATTCCACGGTGAAATGATGAGCACCACGCCTTTGGGCTCGGCAATCGTCCATCCGGCAGCCGGCTGCAACATCCAATGCATCGCTTTGGGATGCCGGGCGGTCCAAAGGCTCAGACGATTGCGCACGAACTGTGCTTCACCAGCCACCAGGTTCAGTTCCATGAACACGGTTTCAGCCGCGGGCTTGCCCAAGTCAGCCATAGCCGAGGAGACAAAGGCATCACGGTTCTCCGTAACCAGACGGCGTAGTGCGTTCAGCTGCGCGCGGCGCCATGCCAGCGGCCGGGTACGACCGGATTCGTAAGTCTTCTTCAGTTGTTCGAAAGTCTGGTTCGTCATGAAAGCACCCCCCTGCTTTACGGTAGCGCTACTGCAATTTTGGACGGGCTACGCCCCGCGCCTTGCTGGCTCGTCTGTCGGCTCGCACGCTGCCTACAGACAGCCTACTAGGCTGTCTGCTTTACGGCAGCGTCATAAAGTCCGTGTCTTTGAGGTAGTTTTTGCCGGCGGTGATGTCGTATTGGATGAGCTTGTAGTCGGCAAGCAACTGCTTGGTTTCCTTGTCGAAGTCATCGGTGGACATCGGGTTGCCGTTCTGATCAAGATAGATGTTCTGGCCTTCGGGGATACGATCCCAGCCTTGGATCTTGTTGACCACAGGCGGTTCCATGGCGGCGATCTTGGAATGCATTTCGGTCAGGAACGCCAGATACGGGCTGACCTTGGCGTTCATGTGATCGGCGGCCTGCGCCACGAAGAAGTTCGGCGAGGAGTAGGCTGCATCGCTTGCCTTATTGCCTTGGGAGCTGGAAGCCTTATTCGACCAGATGAAGTAATCGGTCAGGTGCAGGGCCAAGGAGTTGTTGTCATCCTCGCTGGCGGACGAGTAGATGCCCGGCAAGTGGTCACCATAGAACACCACGGTGACGGGCTTATCCAGCGCATCCAGTTCATTCAGGAACTCCTGAGTGGCCTGATCGGTAATCTCCACACCCTTTTGATAGGTCTCAATCGACTGCTGTTCATCATCACCCAGCGGCGTACCCGTGGTGGATTCGGCGGTGTAGTCGTTATTCTCATACCACTCGTGGTAGGGCATGTGATTCTGCATGGTAATGATCTGAATGAACTTGTTCGTCTTGCCGGACTTGATGCCTTCCAACGCAGAATCATAGGAAGACTTATCAGAGACGTACGGCGACTCGTCGATCTTGTCCTGATACTTGATCACGTCCGGACCGGTCAACGTGTAGAAGTGCGAGAAGCCGAACTTCTTGTAGTTCGTGGCACGCGAGTACATGCTGGATTCGTACGGGTGGTAGCCGAGCGAGTTGACGGGCGCGCCCCACAGCTGGTTGATGGTGGGAGTCCAATGCTGGCTCGGGACCAGCTGCTGGTACGGGCTGGACAGGGAGGACTCGAAATTGGCCATGCTCAGGCCGGAAAGTCCCATGTATTCGAGATTGGCCGTACCTCCGCCGTAGCCGGAGGAGAGCATCAGGCCGGAGGTGGTGCCCGCCTTGATCTTGCGGATGTTGGGCATCGAATCCTTATTGGTCTTCAGTCCCGGCACGCGGCTCGGGTCAGAGAAGGATTCGGACAACACGTACACCACTGTCGAATCAGTGAGGTTGTTGGTGCGGGAGGCGTTGATTGTCTCCGCTTCCTTCTGATAGCGAGCGGCGACCTTCTTCATGGTCTCCTCGGAGTAGTTGCTCGGCTTGTCCATGATCTTCGGGTTGAGCTGGCGGGTGAAGGCCACGAGCGGACCATTGCGCTGCGCGTCATACACGGAATCCCACATGGATGGCGTGTCTCCCAAGGCGCGGGAGAACTTGTTGGCCAGCGAATCGGTGGTGCTCACATGAATGCAGTACAACGCGAACACCAGAATCGGCAGCAGCAGAAGAATCAGACGGGAGGTGAGGTTCAGGCTCAGGTTATCCGTACGAATCATGCGACCTTTGCGCCCATCGAAATGACGCAGCACCAGAATCAGCGCGAGCAGTACGGCGAACGCGCCGAGTGCCACGAGGATGGTCACATGCGCACCGGCCGGAATGAAGGTGAGCATGTTGCCGGTGTTCGAGCCAAGGAAGCCTAGATCGGCGGGCAGAATGGCCTCGTAACGGATCTCGACCTTGAAATGTTCGATGGCGGCCACGATGATTCCGACCGCGAGAATCACGATGCTTGCCGTCCAGAACCGGTTGAACAGCATCAGCAACATGAGGTACAGCAACGCGACAAGTATCACGTTGAGCACGAATACGAAATTGCCGTCGGTCCACATCTTGCTCACGAAGCCGAATCCGACGGTCGGACTGGACAGCTGCACACGGGTGGAGCTGGACGAAACGCCCACTTCGAGCGCCGTCACGACAATGATGTCGAAGATAACGAAGAGCACGCCGTACACCCAGCCGGGGAAGGGCTTGTGGGGGTGTTGGGGCG
>ENA-OQDL01000509-OQDL01000509.1-human-gut-metagenome-genome-assembly--contig:-NODE-509-length-24806-cov-5.079339_pt1 | contig 24806 bp, 27 predicted proteins | sample MGYA00242782_ERZ504609 | MGnify/ENA primary metagenome ERZ504609 (study PRJEB26092, sample SAMD00036320) | human gut metagenome | host: Homo sapiens | study: EMG produced TPA metagenomics assembly of... | reverse complement strand
TGGCAGACGAGCAAGACTAAGGATCTTGTGAGCATTGCGCTCGTGTGGGGTTCAAGGTCCCATCTTCCGCATTATAAAAAATCCCAAGGAAATGCGGTCATGCGGAAGTGTCGGAACTGCGACGGGGACATGATCGATGCGGCGGCGCGGGGCATGCTCGACCGGCATCCCGGTTCGGGCGTGGTCGCCAAGTTCATGCTCAGGGAGAAACGCCTGCCGCTCGCGTTCATCGACCCGGACGGCACGTTCATGCAGACGGACGAGTATGGCGGGAAGCCGGAGCATATCCCGTTCGCCGCCTGGCGGTGGGCCGGCTACGATCTCGCACTGTTCGAGGGCGAGCCGGACGCGGTGCTCGTCCAGCAAAAGGCGCGCATGCGCTACGAATACCGGATGCAGGTGATAGGCGGGAAACCGGTGTGCGGCGCCGGCTGCATCGAACGGTTCACGCCCGCCGACAATCGGGGTGACCGGTATGATCCGCGCATGGAGGAGACGCGCAACAGCGGGCGCATCGAATCGCATCCCGACATCGCACGGTTGTATGAGGCGTTCGCGCACGAGGCGGCGCATGCGATACGCGGCGAAGTCGAAGGCCCATACGTGATGGACCTGTATCTGGATGATGCCGGGCGGCCGCATGTGATCGAGCTGAACCCGCAGTCGAACAGCGGCCTGTACGCGCTCGACATGGACGCATTGCTGACGGCGATCGGGAATAATCCGGCTCAGTTCATGCCCGACCCGAAACGGACGGCGACGCCCGGCTGCCTGGGAGTCAGGGAGGGGGAGGCGATCTGATGGTATCCGAGGTGCAACGCATCCAGAACCGCAGCGGACTTGGTTCCACGCAGATGGCCCGGCTGTTGGGCGTCAGCGTTAGGATGCTCGTTAGATGAAAGACGGGCGACGGCGCCTCGAAGACCGCTGAACACCGGCTCCGTCTGCTTGAACACGTCGTCGACTCATACGGCGACCAGCCACCCGAGCGTATCCGGTACCTGCTGTTCGCGCCGAAAAACGGTGTCTGCGACTACGACCGGATACGGCTGAAGGACAGACGGAAGATCATCAACGGGCCGATCGGATCGGTCTGCGATTATCTATAAGGATGAAAAACGGCATGACGGAACCGAATGCGAATGATGATTACACGTACCGCAGCCAATTAAACACGGCCATCGACCAGCTACGGCTCGCCTTGAAGACGGCGGATACGGGGGAGTGGATCCGTCTGCTGAACGGCGCTTTGCAGAACACGGGCAATGCAATCGGGCAGCTCGCCCAGTTCAACGCGGACGGCACGCGACGGCCCCCACGAGAATAGGAACCGCGCACCCGGACTACCATGGGGATAATGCTTGATTCCATCCGCTACCGGCTGTACGCCGTCGAATCCGAAACATCCGAACCGTCCGGCACGACGGCCCGCATCAAGCTCGAATATCGTGCCGGGAACATCACGTACGGGCTGGAACTGCGGGAACCGTTCGGACCGGGCATCGTCGCCGACGAGGCGCGTTCGTTCGATTCCGGCAAGCCGATGGCGATGCCGCCAGTCTGGCTGCTCGTCCGCGGGGACGCGACGCCCGAACGCGGATTGCGATGCCTGACCCTGGCCGTCACTATGCTGGATGGCGTGGATGCGGACGGGAACGTGCATGCGGGGGTCGAGGTCTCATATCCGTGCGGCCTTCCCGAGGATGTGCTGAACGGCGCCCGGTTCGCCCTGTGGGTGCTGCGCGATCTGCTGGATGGAGGAAGCCAAGAATGCTAGACGAGATGCTTGCCCGCGAGTTTGAGGAACATTCGTTCTGATTCCGGAATGTGCTGGAAGCCGTTGTTCTCGTAGAATCTAGCTGCGGCTGAATCCACGGGATCCACTATGAGGGCCCTCGCCCCGAGTTCGGAGCTGATGTTCAAGGAACGTATGACCGCATCGTGCAACAGTTTCCTGCCGAGGCCTTCGCCTTGGAAACGTCTGTCCACGCCGAGCATACCGAGCAGTATCATGGGCACTCGCTCGGGAACGTTCCTTTGTAGCCATCCACCGGCGATATTGGAGCGTTCCATCGCGTGTGCGCTGAGAGAGTAGAATCCGGCGAGTCCCCCTGATTCGGCGTAGGTGACGTACGCGACGGCCGTTCCCTGTTTTTCGGCAGAACGGGATCTCGTGGACAGCCATTCATCAATGAGCGTAATGCCGCAGTCAAAGCCATCGGGCATGTCGGAGGACCCTATGCGCCGTGGTGTGGTGAATCTCATATCCAGTCGGGTTCCATTTCGATGAGATCCTTCGCGGCCTTCGGCATGGGTCTGTCAAGCGCCTTGAGAAATTCGTCGAATGCCTTGGAGGGCAGACGGGTGACGGTCTCCTCTTCGATATCCCGGCGTGCGTCGGTGACGAGATGGTCGATGGCCCATTGTGTTATGGAGGAGCCTTTGAGAGAGGCCGCTATATCTATGGTTTGGCGCTGTTCTGGCGTGAGGCGCATGTTGAGGCGTGAGCTGCGTGCCGGTTCCGTAATAGTGCTTGTCATACCGTGTATTGTACGTCAACTTGACGTACAATATCAATACATTGGATACGCAATAACAGCAAAGACTATTCGTTTGTTCTTTGTATAGTTGGCTATCGGAAAGGAAAAGCGATGTTGCAACCCCACGACTTCTACTAGGCGGACTAAAACCTAGTGGAAGGGAAAAACGAATGTCCCGCACGTTCAAAGACAAGCCGTACCGTGTGCTCGAACGCGAGGCGCTGGAGCACGGCTACACGTACCTGCGACACAACTGGATGCACCCGACCGAACCGCCAACCGTCGAAGGAGATGTGGCTGCATACTCGTACTCGCGGGGACGGAAAGAGCACATCCCATCCGGGCATCGCTGGCACAGCTGGCATGACTACGAGGATGACTGGTATCCGGATTACGTGGGCCGCCATACGGTTCGCGATCGTTGCCGCATCGCCGTGCGCGAGGCGGATACCGGCCTCATGGACGACGATTGGGATGATCCCCGGCTGTACCGTCGCCGCGTCAAGTGGGAATGCTGACTAAAGGAGGTTTTTCTGATCGATTTGTATTCGTTCCAGCGGTGGCCGGATGTCAGGGCCGCGTTCGACCGTTCCGGTTCGTACACTCCATCATGGAGCGCCGCGCGCGCGAAATCCATTGCCGAGGACGGGGATTCGGACTGGTGGGACGGCATCAGCCCCGCCTATGAGTGGATGATGGGCGAAATGGAGCACAAGGGCATGCCGCGTCCGGACCCGGACGCGGCCCCCTTGTGGGCGTGGGCGCGCTGGGTCGATTCGAAAGGCAGGGCGCATACGCGTCCCGACCGACGGTATCCGGGCTTCCGCAACCAGTACGACGGGTTGGAGCTCCTGCATCTGCGGGTCGATGAGAACCGGGTGCTTTGCACGGATTTCGACCAATACCATTGCGTCATCAACCGGTGTCCGTGCGCCCCGCTGGATGCCGGCACATGGCCGCCTGAGGAGTACGACCGGTGGCTGGACGAGCATTGGGACGATCTGGCCGAAAAGAAACGGCTCCAGTACAGGGCGAACGCGATCGCGGATCCGAAACGGCTGCCGGACCGGTGGATCCAGGCCTGCCTATGGACGATCACGCCGCATGATGTGGTCGATATCCGACCGGCATGAGGGAAACCGGATACCATTGGGAATCATGGATGATCTGAAGAGCAGGGCGGCCAAGTTCGCCGAATCATGGGCGGACGAGGCGACGAGAAATCCGAGGACCGAACAGTACTGGCGTGACCTGTTGGACAAGGTGCTGCTCATCCCGAACACGAGCGACAGGCAGACGCTCTGGTTCGAACGGCGCACCGCATTGGACGGGTTCATCGACGCGCTGATGATCCAAGCCCGTGTGCTCGTCGAGCAGAAGAGCCTCGGCGTGGATTTGGACAAGCCGGAACCACGTCAGGGAACCATGGTCACCCCGGTGGAACAGGCGAAACGGTATTCCGACAGCCTGCCGCCATCGGAACACCCGTCCGTGCTCATCACCTGCAATTTCGGATTGTTCCGCCTCTACGATCTGGAAGCCGACCCTTTGGCCCGCACCCCGCAATCGGAGTTCACGCTTGTCGACCTGCCGGAGCACATCAACGAAATCGGCCGTCTGTTCGCGCACGAGAACTCCCGTGTCGTCCAACAGGAGAAACTGTCCGTCAAAGCAGGCCGACGGGTCGCCAGACTGCATGATTCCCTGGCGAAATGCTTCGAACATCCCGATGACCCGTCTGAACATGACGCGCTGGCGATGCTGACCGTGCGCCTCGTGTTCTGTCTGTATGCGGAGGACGCGAACCTGTTCAAACCGGACGCGCTCCGCGACTATGTGGCGGCATCCACGCCCGAACGTCTGGGCGAAGACCTGTACGACCTGTTCGAAGCGTTGGACACACCAATCGAGAAACGGCGTCGTTACCTGCCGGAACCGTTGAAAGCGTTCCCCTACGTGGACGGCGGCCTGTTCGCCGACCGGATCGACGTGCCCCCGTTGACCGGGGAGCTGCGTGATGCCCTGCTGGAAATCAGCGAAGGCTTCGACTGGAGCGGCATCAGCCCCGTCATCTTCGGTTCCCTCATGGAGGAAACCCTCAGCCATGACGAACGGCGCAAGGGAGGCATGCACTACACGTCCGTCAAGAACATCCACAGGCTCATCGACCCGTTGTTCCTCGACGGGCTGAAAACGGAACTCGAGGGGGCGGAGGCCAGGCCGGTCGCCGGCGGGGCCCGCACCAACGCGCTCAACAAGTTGCATGACAAAATCGCCGGCCTCCGGTTCCTCGACCCCGCCTGCGGGTCCGGCAACTTCCTGACCGAAACCTATCTGGAACTGCGTCGCATCGAGAACCGGATCCTCGCCGATTTGGACAAGGACGGGCAGCTCGCCCTCGATCTGGGCGACGACCTGAACCCGGTCAGGGTCAGCATCAGCCACTTCCACGGCATTGAAATCAACGGGTTCGCGTGCGCGGTCGCCCGCACCGCGTTATGGATCGCGGAACAGCAGGCGTTGGATGATACCGAGTCGACCATCAGTGGCCTGCCCCGGCTCCCGTTCACCGATACGGCCCATATTCAACAAGGCAACGCGCTGCGCCTCGACTGGAACGAACTATTACCCGGCGACCACTGCGACTATGTGATGGGCAACCCGCCGTTCATCGGACACGTCACCAAGACCGCCGGTCAGACCGATGATCTGAAGACCGTGTGGGGCCGCCAGTATGACGGATATCTCGACTACGCGACCGGATGGTACCGGAAGGCCGCCTCCTACCTGTCTAAACCGGATGCGGCGTTCGCATTCGTCACCACCAATTCGATCACCCAGGGGCAGCCCGTGGAACCCCTGTTCAAACCGTTGCATGCGGACGGCTGGCATATCCGTTTCGCGCACCGCACGTTCGCATGGGACGCGCAGTCCACGGACAACGCGCACGTCCACGTCGTCATCATCGGCCTGGACAGGAAAGCGAAGCCCGCGCCCGTACTGTTCGAATACCCGGATATCAGCGGGGAACCGGTACAGGAAACGGCATTGAACATCAATGGGTATCTCATCGACGCCCCCGACCTGTACGTAGGCAAACGAAGCCAGAAGACGGGACCGGTCTCGCCTCTTCTCGATGTCACCGATTCCGGTTCCATGCCCCTGGACGGAGGCAACCTGCTGCTCGCCGACCGTGAGGAATATGACAGGGCCATGGCCGATCCCATCGCCGCACGCTTCGTCCGGCCGTTCCGCATGGGACGCGAGCTCATCAACGGCACGGACCGCTGGTGCCTATGGCTCAGGGACGCGGAGCCCGGGGAACTGAGGAAATCCTCGTTCCTGAAGAAGCGTGTCGACGCATGCGCCGAATACCGTCGCAATGCTCCAATGAAGGGCGATGCCTACAAGCATCGTGCGACACCTTGGCTGTTCCGTGACGACCATCAGCCGTCCACGAACTATCTTGCGATCCCGAAGGTGTTCAGCGAGGATCGGGAATACATGACCTGCGACTGGTACACGCCGGACATCATCGCCGGCGACATGGTGTACACCAGTCCCGACCGGGATGGCCTCGCATTCGCCGTCATCGAATCACGCATGTTCATGACATGGCAGCAGACGATTGGAGGGCGACTGGAATCACGCTGCCGTTTCAGCAACACGGTGGTTTGGAACAACCTGCCCCTGCCCGCCCTCGACGATGAAACCCGCACCGCATTGATCGAGGCCGGCAGAAACGTGCTGGTGGCGCGAGCCAACCATCCCGGCCAGTCCCTGGCAGACCTGTACGATCCCGACTACATGCCGACCGACCTACGCGCCGCCCACCGGGAATTGGACAAGGTTGCGGACGTGGCGTTTGGCGCGAGGAAATGGTTGAAGGACGATGATGATGCGCGTCTGCAAGTGTTGTTTAAGTCATACACGCGTATGACAGGTAGCAGTGAGGTGTGACAGTGGTAGACAAAAATCTAATCGTAGACACCATTAGTCAAATAGGTTCAGTCGCATTAGATGCGGCCCGAGATAATGCAATAGACAATGTCAATGAGGAAGTCAATCAGGCGTTAGCTTTCGAACGGAAACAGGAAAGGAAGCATGTTGCTCGTGTATTCGCTGAATTAGGTATTGACAGGCAGAAGGCAATCAATCTTCTCGTCTTTGAATGGGATACAGATAGAAGAGACGCTGAAGAGCTGATGTTGGAGGCTCATCGCATTTACTGGCCTTTGGAACGATTGAAACGCCATTTGAGAAACGAGGATTGGACCATGTCCGAAATCAGCGATTTTCTTCACGACTATGAAGTTGCGCGACAATTGAGAACCAATAGAAGGCTGTCTGATCTGACCGCTGCTGGTCTAGTCGATTGGCTCCAAAAGAATCAGGACTGATTGCATTGCAATGTGGCCTATCTGTCTTGTACGGGATCAAGGAAGACTGGCCACATTGTTCTATTCTTCTGGCTTGCTGAGGCCGACTCCCGTCTGTACGCCGAATTCGAATTGTTCCAGCTTGTCCGCGAATGTATCCAATTCGATTGCCGATACACGGCCGGTTATGCTTGCACCGTGGTTTGATACCCTGATGCCATAACGATTTCCTCCATCGTCCCAAACATCGAATCGCAGGTCTTCTATTCTCTCTAGTTTGTTCGCGGATGGTTCCTTAAGCACGCTGTCGATAAGCGTAAGCAGCGTATGTGCAGCATTCGGAGACAGATTCAAACGGTAATGCAGCAGACCATCATCAAACTCGATTTCGATTACGTTCGAATCGAGTCTCGTGCAGTTCAAGGAAATATCAGGCATATTCCCCAAGATATTGGCAAAGGCAGACCGGGTTCTTGGCGTGGGCTTCTTTCGGAAGAAATACGGGCCAAGAACCCATGAATGTCAGTGCTTCTTCTTTTTGTTTCCGCCGTCGACCCAGTCGAAAGCGGTCTTGAATGCTTCTCGTGCGGTGTTGGTCTGATCGTAGTAGTCGCTGCCCATGTCGCTTTTCTTATAGTCGATGACGGTGTTGTTCACGTCTCCGCGACCGTCTGAGAAGGTGACTCGCCATCCTTTGCTGCCACCTAGGTAGAAGAGTTTCGCGCGACGATGGTTGTTATCGGCGTCGGTTGGCCACACCTGCGGGTACGTGTTGCCGGTCAATTCCAAATCGGGGTGGCCTTGGAGAGCCATGTTCGCGCCTTCCTCAGCCGACTGCGGGTCACAACCCTTGGACTCCAAATACTCGCCGAAGGAATAATCCATGTCATCCGTGTAGGTGAGTTCCGGATTGGTGAGATACACTTCGGCATCACCATCTTCGGCGGCTTCACTGGCAAGTTCGGACATTTGCTGCGGGTCGTTCCAAGCATCCTCGTTGCCATCCATGTAATCGTTGCCCCATGCGATATACCGGTCGCGATCCAATTCCGGCAGCTTCTCGAACTCCTCACGGCTGACGTACAGGCCGGATTCCACGCGATAGCCTTCATCATCGGGGCCGAACTTACGTTCCGAGTACTCCCTGTTGGCGATGTCGATAAGCTTCTGATCCAGTTCCTGCATTCGCTTCACACCGGTCTCATAGGTTTCAACCGGCGCGCCGCCGGTATTCGATTGCTGATTCTGTTCGAATCGTTCGAGTACGTCACCGGTCGGCATGCTGCTGGTTTTGCCTTCATCCGCATAAGTGCCGTCACGGTTTCGACGTTGCTGTTTTGCCTGTGCTGATTTTCTGGAGTCGACCATTGTTTCTCCTTGCTATTTTGGGTTGAATGTTTGATGTCGTAGGGAGGTTGTCTATTTACGTTTTCGAGCTGTCTGCCGTAACTCTTACCTTTTGTTGTTTGTCAGAACGTTGAAGAATGACCGCTGCCGTTCATCCAACCATGTGGGGGAATGGCCGGCGTCAATATCCGATTGCTTGATCAGGTACGCCACTCGGTTTGGGGTTGAGCTTTTCGCGTCGCGAAACTCGTACACTGTGTTTCCTGTCGGAGTGTTCCTTCGGTGTATGCGCCATCCGTCGATTGATGCGTCATCCTGTTCGTCGAATCCTCCGGAGAAACCTACATAGGGGGAGTTGTCTTGGAGTGCGTCCATCCCTTCGGCCCACAGTTCACGATTCTCTTCGCTCATGGTCCCGTCGTAATAGGATGCGGGCGGAGACACGACGGATGTTTGCCGCTCATATTTTTCCAAGGCGTCAGCATTCGGGAACCCGGCTTTTTTGTGTTCGTCCTTGAACCGGCCGCTCTCGGGTTCCCTCAGTTGGCGTCTCGCCTGCGCTGATCTGACCGCATCTACCATTTCTGCTCTTTTCTGCTAATTGTGTATGTAGTCGAATCCATTCGAGGCCAGGGACTCTCGCTCCCTCGCTTTTTGCCATGCTTTCCATTTCCATGGCTGCCAAGGTCTACGGGGAGGCGTCCCGAATACCGGAGATACCGTCAGCCGGTTCAATCCGGTTCCGGATGCCTCCATCCGCGCGATCGGCGCATCGTATTCGCCACGTTTCTCATTGGAACGGGTTCGCCATGTCTCCAGATCGTCGGCGACCTTTTCCATCTTCGGGAGGTTGATATTTTTCGATATCGGCGTTTCCAATCTGATGGAGGTGGTGGGGGATTGGAATTGCGTGTGACGTTTCATGCCGTGTGTCTGGTCCGGCACGTCTTGCACGGTGAGCGTGGAGCCTGGTCTTCCGTCCACCGGAATGGTTCTGGAGCTCGCTTGTCTTGCTTTCGCTGGGGGTAGGGGTACTTCGGTGGTGGGGGGCAATGGCGGCCGGGGTTGCTGTTCGTATTTTCGTATGGATTCGTCGGTTGGCATACCGGATTGACGGTGCTCGTCTCGGAATCGTCCGGTGTTGGGGTCTCGCAGCTGTTGGCGGGCTTGGATTGATTTGTTGGCTGGCATGTTGTTTTTTTCGTTGGAAGGGGCTGTCGTGTTTTTTCTGGTTCCACGTTATCTATTGTTTTCTGGTTTTCTCCTGTTTCTTCGTTATCTCACCACCAAGATATCTGTTATACTGAGTATGTCCACATAAAGATAATGAAAGAGGAAACCAATGGCACTCACCATCGTTTTGCGTGAGGGTACACCGTCCTTCAGGGCGGTGGTGAATCACGCGGGCCTGTTCTGGTTCTCTATATATCGTTTCAACGTGTTCAACGGTGCGCCTCCTGCGGTTCCCGCGTAGTAGCTGGGCGACCAGAGGCGTTGCGCCCTCCAATAGTGTTGCGCGAGTTCGGGGTAGTCACGGCGCATGTATCGGCTGGACACTCCCTTGAGGCTGTTGACGAGTCGGCTGAGTTCCACGGTCGGGGGAAACGATACGAGCAGGTGCACGTGGTCGGTTTCGCCGTTGAACTCCTCCAACCGGCAGTCGAACGAGGCGCACACGTCGGAGAATATGCGTTCCAACGCCTTCAGGTGCTCGTCGGTGAACACGTCGTGCCGGTATTTGGTGACGAAGACCAAGTGCGCATGCAAATCGTAGACGCAGTGCCGTCCCTTACGAATATCGTTTGTCTTATCCATGAAGACCAAGTATAATACCAAACATGAGTTCCTACAGGCGATACAACTACCGCGCATACCCCACACGGGGTCAGCGCGAAGCGTTGTCACGCCTGTACGGCGCATGCCGGTATGCGTACAATTGGACGCTCGACCAGCGGGAGCTTATGCGTCGCCGACATGGGCGAATGCAGTCCTGCACGCAGTTGAGCAACATGTTCACCCTATGGAAGCGAGAACCCGGCATGGAATGGCTTCTGGCCGTATCATCCACGCCTTTACAGCAGTCGATACGCCACGCGGACATGGCCTACCGGAACTTCCTTCGCCTCTACAAGGCCGGCAGAACCCATATTGTGACCAACCACCGCACCGGGAAGAAGCGTCGCACGGGGCTGCCCCGGTACAAGAGCCGCAGGGACGGGGAGCAGTCGGCCGAGTTCACCAAGTCCGCGCGATTCAAGGTCGGGCATGCGGACGGATGCAAGTGGGCGTTCCTCACGCTCCCGAAAATCGGGCGGGTCAAGCTCCGTTGGACACGCGAACTGCCGTCCAAGCCGAACACCGTCACCATCATGAGGCATGCGGACGGCTCTTACGAGGCGAGCTTCACCGTGCAAGTCGATGACAAGATCGACACCCCCAAGCCGCTGCATGAGGCGTGCGGCATCGACATGGGGCTCGACTCGCTCATGAGCATCGTCTACACCGACGGCACACGCGAGAAGATACCTCATCCCAGAACGCTGAACCGCAAGACGCGCCGACTGCGCAAACTCGACAAACAACTGGCAAGGAAAACGAAAGGCTCGAACAACCATGCGAAGACACGACTCCTGAAAGCCAAGACCCACGGTCGGATACGGAACCAACGCAGGGACATGGCGTACAAGCTGGCATCCAAGGTAGCGGGCGAGAACCAAGCCGTCGCCTTGGAGACACTGAACGTCAAGGGACTGGCGCGCACCCGCATGGCGAAAAGCCTGTTGGATGCGAACTGGACGCGAATCATCGACCGTATACGGCAATTGGGTATCCAATACGGAAGAACCATCGTCCAGATAGACCGCTGGTATCCCAGCAGCCAAATCTGCTCCCACTGCGGACGCCGCGACGGACGGAAACCGTTGGACATACGCGAATGGGAGTGCACCGATTGCGGAGCGTTCCTCGACCGTGATTGGAACGCCGCACTGAACATCCTCGACGCCGCGGGACTCGCGGAGTCGCTAAACGCCCGTGGAGGCGACGTAAGACGGAGACTGGCGCAAACCGGTCGCAACGCGGACGCCCGTGAAGCGGGAACCCGCCGAACCGCAAGGCTTCATTAAGCTGACCGGCGTAGGAATCCCCCGCCTTCAGGCGGGGGAGGATGTCAATCCCCAGCATGATCGTGGTCATGAGAACAGGAGAACGTTAGTCGATGCGCTCCACCGCCGACCTGGTGAACATATCAGGCTTCAGCTGGCTGTATAGTCAGTCGAAGTCCCATTGAAGCCAGTACTTTAGAGATGGTTTGGAACGAGGGATTACCCTCGGCGCTGAGGCTTCGGTACAGGCTTTCTCTGGACACGTTCGCCTCTTTGGCAATGCTGGACATTCCTCGTGCTTTTGCTACTTTTCCGAGTGCGGTTTGGAACATTTCAGGATCATTGTATTCTGCTACGGCATTGAGGTAGCGGGCGATGTCGTCTTCGGTTTCAAGGAATTCGCTGGTGTCGTAGTCTTGGTATTTCTTTGTCATTTTTTCTCCTCCTATTCGGAGTATTCCCTGAATAGTTTCTTGGCTTTTTTGATATCTGCCTGTTGTTTTCTTTTATCTCCGCCGATGAGCAGCAGATAGATTTCTGATCCGCTTCTTGCGTAGTAGATTCGGTATCCGGGTCCGAAGTGAAAGCGCATCTCATATATGGAGTCTCCTACGGGTTTGGTATCTCCCAGAAGGGAGCCTTTTAGCTCGCAGTAGTCAAGGTGTGCTTCGATTTTGGCTTTTGCGTCTCTGTCTTTTAGTTTGCGTAGCCATTCAAGGAATTCGCTCGTCCTCTTGAATCTCAACATACCAATACTGTAGCCTACAGGCTACAGTTTGTCAAATCAACAAGAAAAAAAGGGTAAGACGCCCCGCCGTGGGGAGCGTCAACTCAATGGCATGCAGCCATGCTTGACCTCCTGATTAGGCGTTGAGCGGTGTGCCGCAGTTTGGGCAGAAGTTGGTTTGTCCGTTCAATGGCTGACCGCATTTGGGGCAGTTGTTCGTTATTGCCGGCTGGGGGATAGGGGCTGGGACGGGTGAGGTCGCAGGCATCGGCACAGTGTTCGTCGCCGGCGCTGCTGGCGCAGGAGCCTGTTGTTTGACTGCCGAGGTGAACAGTCTGACGACACGTGGCGGAATATTGTCCACCGGCAGCAGGCTCAGGGATTGGATTTCCGCAACCAACTGTCCAGGCGTCACGACACGAACATTGCCCGGCCAGACGGCTTCGCTGACATCCGGGTTGCCGTTATGTCCGCCCGGTACCATGCAGACCATCCATTGGGCCGCCACGTGATAGGTTTCGAGCGTGGACGCCCAATTATCGCGTTGGGTTGCCATGTTCTCGCTCATCTTGACCACGGGTGTTCCATCCGAGCCTTTGACGAGGGCTCGACGGCTGATGCTCATGCGCACCAGGTTTCGTGGATCCAAGTTCACGTATTTGGTGTCGCTGCCGCCCTTGTAGTTCTTCGCGTCCACGAACCAGGCATGCACCTGCTGTTGCGGGTCTATGCCGACCAGCACGCAGTCGATGTCCGCGTTGATGGGCTGGCGGTTCTCGTTGAGCCCGTACAGGGACCAGAAGGAGATGACGTTGAGCCGCATGTAGGCGATGATTCTGGCCAATGCGGATTCGCCCTGCTGGCCGGCCTGTACGGCCGTGTTCCCGAAAGCGGAATAGTCCAAGCCGGAACCCGGATCGCCGTACAGTTTCCCGAGCTGGCGTTCCTGTTGCAGGTTCGCGTTGAGACTGGCCTCATACAACGGGTCGGGGGAGCCGCCGTTGTCGTGGTCTATCACGAACCAGCCATAATAGGAGTCCTCGTTGCTCATGGCGGCCACCAGCCCGTATCGGGGTGCAAGACGGTTCAGCTCCGTCTGCGTGTCCATAATGAGGGAATTGCTTGTCGGCTGTGGTTCGCCATCGTCAAGACTCAGGATGCCGCGCAAAACGGCACCTCCGATAAGCGCGATAACCACACCTATCATGAGCTGGACGAACCCCAGTCCATTCGTCGCAGTCGATTCACCAGTACCGGCGAATGGCCGTATCGCATAATCAATACCCAGCGACATGACGATCGCGGATATTAATCCCCCCACGCCCGTATAGATTCTGTCCCGCATGGTCTTGCAGAAAACCACGCGGACTATCACTGCACTGATGCCTACCATCATGGCGATGATTCCGATACCATTGAGGTCTTGCAGGAACGGGTCCAGATGTCCCATGATTTATCTCTCCTCAGCTATGCAATGGCTGGCTATATTCCAAAATCCGACGGTAGTCCTCCAAAAGGAATACCGTGACATCCATCTCACAGGACATCTGATAGATCTCGCCATCATATTCCCGTTCGGCCTGCACATAGTCCGCAGGGTCGATCAGAAACATGGCGGTTTCACGGCGCACACGCCATTCGGCATGGCTTTTCCCGTATTCCGCATGCGAATCATCGGCGTGCAGCCAGTGGAACAATTCATGGGTGAGAGAGCATCGTTTCTGCACGTCGGTCATGTGCTCGTCGATGATTATGGTCTGGACAGCCTCACAGTAGAGGCCTGAAGTGTCATCATCAAGCGTAGCTTCGATGACGTGGACTGGCTGGGTTTCCACGGCATCGAGCATCTGTTCATAGGTCATGCCACGGTTGATGGGCATGTGGCGGTCGAATGGTGCGGCCGTCAGCACGGTTGAATATCCTCCTATCGAATCGGTTCGAGAAGAGGATACTCTGACAGAACGGGGGCAAGCAGTCGTCACTAGCGGCCGTCACCGCCTTCCATTTCCGCGAGCTTATGCGGATCCTTGTTCGCCGCTAGGGACACGTCGCCCCTACGTAGTTTCTCCAAAACGATCCGCTTACGCTCTTCATCGGATAGAGACGAGGGTTTAACCGAACGTGCACGAGGAACAGGACCCGTGCCTCTCTTATCGGAGGTAACGCCCGTATCGACTGATGTGTCATGGGGAAGTCCGGAGACCGGAATGGAAGAGGATGGCCCATCAATAATCTGAACGACGTTGTCCCCATCCATGATGGCTACGAACTGACGGGCAAGCAGCCCGGGCCCGTTTTCCTCGGCAGCTCGTTTTCGGGCTAGGTTTCCGATCAATTCGATGGCATTGTCAAAATCAATGAGAGGTGCAATGGCATCAAGGTCATCCATCGTCCATGCAGCTTTTCCGCGCAATCGGACGGATACGTAGGATTGGCTCGTCTTCTCGCCCAAGGCCGAAGCAATCTGCTTTTGGGTCAGACTCTTTGCCCGCCGACGTTCTTCAACGAACTCCGCTATGAGCTTGGTGCTTTCCCCGGTCTTCTTAAGTCTGTCATTCCGTACCATGTTGTCATTCTATCTCTTGAGAGAACTTTTTTCATGCTATAAAACACGCCGTATCTCCATAGAGATTGACACTATCCCAATCAACCCCTAATATCTCTCATGAGATACGAAAGGTTTTTTATCGCATGTCATCAAACGAAATCATCTCCCAAGCGATTCTTGCTCGCATGGCAACCCAGAACTACCAGGTGAAACAACTCGCCAAAGATCTAGGAACCACGCGAGAGGCAACGGGCCGCAGACTCAACCAGCACACCATATGGGACAGCAACGAACTCGACATCGTAGGCAAGGCACTGGGGCTAACGGACATGTTCGGCCTCTGCGATTATGCAAGAGCCCTCGCCGAGATGAACAAGAACGTTCCCCTATCCAAGACCGTCTGACCGGGTTCTTCGGAAGAAAAGAGAGCCATGCGCATCAGGAGCATCAAGCCGGAGTTCTGGCGCAGCCGGGATATAGCGAATCTCAATTGGGACGCCAGACTGGTTTTCATAGGTCTATGGAGTTACGTGGATGATAACGGGGTAGGCAAGGATATCGACTACGACATCATCGGAGACCTGTTCGCGGCTGATCTCATCAAAGATCCTCGCGAGACTGTCGCGAGAGTGTCGCGAGCCCTCGCGAGTCTTTCTGAAGCTGGATTGATATATCGCTACGAGTTCGACGGCACCCCATATCTGGAGATTGCGACATGGTCAAGGCATCAGAGAATCGATAAGCCAGGCAAGTCGAGGTATCCGTCTCATGAGATGGCAGAACCCAATGATTCCAACGGTTCAGACCCAGATTCGCGAGACTGTCGCGAGAGTGTCGCGAGACCCCATCGAGATTTCCACGCCCGGAACAGGGGAACAGGGGAACAGGGGAACAGGGGAACAGAGGATATTTACTCCTCTCTATCCCCTCAAAATCCAGAATCGGAGAAAAACGAAAAATCGGCGGACGAGTCCGCCTCAGAGCCTGAAAACGAGAATGCTTCTTTCGAAGCTTCTCAGAGTTCCAGCAGGGTTGAGGAAACCTCTCCGATTCAGAAGAAACCTTCCGCGGTTTCTTCGAAGAAGAGAAAAGTTCCGAAAAAAGAGAAGAAGCCCGCGACCCGTCAGACCGTGTTGGCTCCCGACTGGAAGCCCTCGCCCGAACTGCGCATCGCCACGGCCAAGGCGGGAGTCAACCTGATCCGCGAAGTCACCCTGTTCGTCGCCTACTACACGCAGGAGAAACCCGAACACCGCAGCGCCAACTGGGATGCCACATACAGGCGTTGGCTCGAACGGGACATCCAAAACCTGAAAATGGGGCGCGACCCCAACAACATCGCGCTACACCCGGAGAACCTGCCGGCGAACGGCAGGCTGCCGAAGAGCATGCTGAACGACATGCACAATGCGGAAGTCCAAGCGCGGGCCGCCGCCTGGGACGAAGCCCATCCGCGAGAGGAGGAATTCGATGAACTTTAACGAAGCTCTGCAGGTGCTGCGCCGCATCAACGTGCATCACGGGAACGCGCCAATCAGCGACGCGCAGGCCCAATGCTTCTACGAGGAGCTGGCCAGATCGGTGTCGTTCGACGAGGCCAACACCGCGGTACGGGAATTCTACGCATTGCATCCTCACGGCGAATGGATGACGGTGGGGGATATCAACCTCGCCGTGAGAAGGAAACGACGGCAGTCGATGCCATCGGAGGCGACCATCACCCGGCTGATGGAGGAGAACCAGATTTCCGACCCCGATGAGATGTGGCAGTTCCGACGCTCTCTGCTCAAATCATTGGGCCGTGGCCGTCCCGCCACGCAGGCGGTGCAGCGTGCGTTGGAATTGTCCCGTCACCCGATGCTGGGCGGCCCGAGGGACGGGGCGACGAAAAGCCTGCCGCAGACACGGCCGGGGGGAAACCCCGATCCACGCGATCCGGCCCCGGTCACGACCGTCGTCCAAAGCATCATCGGCGGACTCTCGGCTCGGCCGCATCGGGCGGAATAGCCCCCCCGGACATCGCAAGAACATCGAATCAAAAAAACGCCATCAGAAAAAACCGATTGGAGAAAAAAACAAATGGCAGACATCACCACACAAACAATCCGAGACACCTTCTTGGACAACCTTCCCGAAAACGTGACGCGCGAGGAGGGGGAGGACTCTGGTTTTGTATGCTGGGTAATCAATAATTGCGGAAATGGATGGAACGTGGGAAGAACAACAGCGGACGGACTTCGTTCTTATTGTTCCTATGTATCTCCATCTGATGCAAAACCGGGAGATCTGATCTTTTTCCAGGGAACTTATGATACGCCGGGAGCGAGCCATGTTGGAATTTATGTAGGAAATAACATGATGATTCATTGCGGGAATCCGATTCAGTATACAAGCATTGCAAGTTCTTACTGGCAGCAACATTTTATGGCATTTGGCAGACTTCACTAGAAGGGAGTGAATAAGAGATGAATATGCGATTAAAAAAGGTTCTGGATGATATTCAGAAAACTGAAAACAAGATTCTGGAATTGCAGGAGCATGTAAGGCAACTGAGAATCCAGAAAAAGCAGATGGAAGATGCAGAAATCATTAAGGCAATCCGTTCCATGAAAATGGATAGCCGAAAGATGCTGACTTTTCTGGATGGAATTCAGAACGGAACAGTTACCATGCAGTTTGATGAAGAGGGCAATCTTTCTATGGATAGTTCTGAAACAGGTATAAAGAAAGAAGAAAATATGGATAGCGAAATGTTAACCGGACTGATAGAAGAAAGAGAGGATTTGGAAGATGAAGAATAAAGTAATGAAAAAAATTTTGATGATTATGTTGTCGTCAACAATACTGATGGGTTCTGCCAGTGTGACTGCATTTGCACAGGCAAATGAAAATGCAGAGCAGACAGAAGCAGTGGAACAGGTGATAGAAGAACAGCCGGCAGAGCAGCCTACCACAGAGGAAACACCGTTTTCCACACCGGGAAACGGACAGCTTGTGGATGATAAGGAGAATGACAGTTCCAAGCAGTTTCTGACTGTACAGACAAAGAATGGAAATACCTTTTATATGGTCATTGACCGTTCCGGTACTTCCGAGAACGTGTACATGATGTCACTGGTAGATGAAAATGATCTGGCAGAGTTCTTAGACGAAAACGAGGAAACCGAGAAAAAAGAGGAATCAGCAGTTGTTCTTCCGGAAACGACTGCAGCACCAGAACCAGAAACTACCGTACAGCCAGAAACAGAAGTGAATCCAGAATCCGGTGGTAATAAAATGTTTGGTTCTGCGATCCTGGGCGGCGGCATTGTACTGGTATTCGGTGGTTTAGCTGCTTTTGTTTTAAGTAAATTCCGAAAGAAAAAAGAGGACGGTATTGTAGAGGAAGGCCTGGAATTTGCTGATGACAGTTACATCAATGAAGATGAAGAAAATGCGGAAGATCAGCAGAAATAACAAAAAAGCATAAGGTATGGAGAAAGGGCAGTTCTTTATGGACTGCCTTTTTGACAGGAACAGGAGGAAAACATGGCGAAATTTTTAGTGATTGCAGAGAAACCGAGCGTGGCACAGAGCCTTGCAAAAAATTTATCTGCTTATCAGAGAAAGGACGGGTATCTGGAGGGGAACAGTTGCATTGTCAGTTGGTGTTTGGGACACCTGGCAGAATATGCACCACCGGAAATTTATAATGAAAAATATGCAAAATGGCAGTTTGAGGATTTGCCGATCATTCCGGAAGTATGGAAAGTTCAGGTATCAGAAGATAAAAAGAAGCAGTTTGATGTGCTATGCGGCTTAATAAACCGGGCAGATGTAGCATATCTGGTCAATGGCTGTGATGCCGGAAGAGAAGGAGAACTGATTTTTAAAAGAGTTTATGATTTGGCAGGCTGTCAGAAACCAGTGAAGCGTCTGTGGATCAGTTCAATGGAAGATGAAGCCATTCAGAAAGGATTTCAGTCCCTAACTGACGGGAGAGAATATGCAGGGCTTTGTAATGCTGCGGTATGCAGGGCACAGGCGGATTGGTTGATTGGAATGAACGCAACGAGAGCCTACACAACCAGATATTTTAAGCGTTTGGTAGTTGGCAGGGTACAGACACCGACGCTTGCCATGCTGACGGAAAGAAAAGAGAAGATCGAGCATTTCAAGAAAGAAGCCTATTATAAGGTTTCTCTGTCAGATGGGAAACTTATGGTAACATCAGAGAGTATCCCGTTAGAAATGGAAGCGGAAGAATTAAGAAAACTTTGTGATGGGACAGAAGCACTGGTCACAAGGGTAAAAAGAGAGCAGAAAAAGACTTTCCCACCAAAACTTTATGATCTGACCGGTCTGCAGAGGGAAGCAAATCGTTTTTTTGGATACACTGCCCAGAAGACATTGGATATGCTGCAGGAGCTGTACGAAGAAAAGATGGTTACCTATCCGAGAACAGACAGTCAGTATGTAACCGAAGATATGAAAGAAACGGTAAAAATGCTTGCCGAAGGCATGACAGATTTCTTCCGTTTCTGGAATCTGGACAGACTAGAGGTAACATAGATCGTGTGGTTAATAATGCAAAGGTATCTGATCATCATGCAATACTGCCGACAAAAGAAGCAATGGAAAAAGGCATGGGAGGACTTTCCAGTGGAAAGAAAAATCTGCTGATGCTGATCGGACAGCAGCTTGTTCAGGCAACAGGGGAAGAGTACCTTTATGAGCAGACAGAAATTTCCGTACAGTGCAAAGAACATGAATTTACTGCAAAGGGAAAGCTGCCTGTACAGATGGGCTTCAAAGAAGTGGAAGAAGCCTTTCGGAAATACTGTGTAAAGGATAAGAAACCTGACGAACCGGATCATAAGACAGAACTTCCAGAAGGATATGAGGAAGGAATGACTCTTGCCTCTGTGAAGGCAGAGAAGAGTACACATTATACTTCCCCGCCGAAGATGTTTACCGAAGATACCCTGCTTGCTGCGATGGAAACAGCGGGGAATAAGGAATTTGATTCTGAAACAGAGAAAAAAGGACTTGGGACACCGGCAACCAGAGCGAATATCATTGAGAAGCTGGTATCTTCCGGTTATGCAGAACGTAAAGGAAAACAGATTCTTCCTACCGTAGCAGGATGTGAGCTGATTCATGTAATGCCGGAGAATCTGAAATCTGCAGGCCTGACAGCAGAATGGGAGAATCAGCTTCTGATGATGGAAAAGGGGGAAATCCAGGAAGATGAATTTATGAATGGGATTGTATCCATGATTAATGAGATTCTTTCTATGTGCAGGGCAATTTCGGAAGAAGAACGGAACCGTTTTCAGATTGCAAAGGAAGTAATCGGGAAATGCCCGGTATGCGGTTCTGATGTATATGAGGGTAAGACCAATTATTACTGCTCTGACAGAAGCTGTCAGTTTGCTCTGTGGAAGTCGAACCGCTTTCTGGAAAGTATGAAAAAGTCGATGGATAAAAAGATGGCGGTGGAGCTTCTGAAAAATGGACGTACCCATGTGAAAGGACTGTATTCCAAGAAAAAAGACAGCAAATTTGATGCCGATCTGGTATTAGGGTTAGAAGATGGAAAAGCCAGATTCAGTCTGGAATTTCCTAAAAAGAAGAAATAAGGCACAGACGGAAGGAGGAATGAGTTATGGCTCATTTAGATGAGATACGGGGACTTGCGGAGTATCATGCAACCCGTATCAGCAGTTCACCAAGGGACTGGATGAATTATCTGGATACTGCAGCCAGACTGTATCGGTATCCATTTATGGATCAGCTTTTGATCCACGCGCAGCGTCCAAAAGCAACTGCCTGTGCTTCGCTGGAATTATGGAATGAAAAAATGCTGCGGTGGGTAAACCGAGGAGCAAAGGGAATTGCTCTTTTGGATGAAACCATGCAGAAAACAAGACTCCGATATGTATTTGATATTCAGGATACTCATAAGGTAAAAGGTGGAAGAACCCCTTACCTGTGGCGGTTGCAGGAGAAGCAACAGGAGGAGTTATTAAACCATTTAGAAGAAGTTTATGGACTGGAAGTTATAGATACAGGAAGTCTTTCTGATGCACTGATGGCAACAGCGAAGTATATGGTAGAAGAAAATCTGGATGAATACCTGGATGGCTTGACATATGTGATGGAAGGAACGTATCTGGAGGAGCTGGAAGAAGATACCATACGCAGTGAATTTCGCAGTCTGTTGACAGACAGCATTTATTATACGCTGGCTTCCAGATGCGGACTTGATCCGTTGGAACGGCAGGAAGAAATGGACTTCGTACATATCACAGACTATAACAGTTTATCAGTGCTGACATTTATTGGAAATGCGACGAGCATGGCCAGTGAGTCTGTGCTAGTGGATATTGGAAGATTTGTACACCGTATTTCATTAGAAGAAATGAAAAAGGGTATTGAAAATTCTGAGGAAAGGAATTATAATAAATTTAACACGTTAATTCGTGAAAGTGAAGAAAACAACAACAGAATCATAGAAAACGAATATTCACAGGAAGATGAAGGAGGAAATGAGCATGGGACTGACATATCATCGCAAAGGGGATTATCTGTTTCCGAATCTGACAATCCAGGAGACAGAGGTACAGATTGGGAAATACGGAATGCTGCGGAGGACATTTCTGAAGGAACACAAGAACAGCCTGTATCAGAGCCTGTTACTGACCGGGAAACTGAACAGCCATCTGGAAGAGATCGAGAAAACAGCACAGAAGAGATTGGAAGTACAGATGGCGAAACTGTTGGAGAAGAATCCGGCACCATCGAAAGAGGAGAACCCGATGGCGTGGACAGCACATATGAACAGTCTGACGGCAACAGCGGAAGAGAGCATCTTGACGGAATTGGTGTACAGCTAATTGAAGACACAAGTGAAGATCAGTTAAGTAAAGCAGAGGAAGAAATTGCCTCTGCTTTATCTTTGCCCGAACTTCCATCTGTAAATGAACAGAAAAGAGAAATCGAAAACAGAATAGCTGCCCTCTATGCCGGGGAGATTGCCATTCCAAGTGAGGTGGTCGATGAGGTTTTAAGAACCGGAGGAAACCGAAGCAAGAGCCAGCTTCGTATTATCTATAATTTTATGAGTGAACAGACACCGGAAGAATATACAGAGTTTGTGAAGCGGGAGTATGGGACTGGTGGAAAGGGCTTTGAAATCAATGGCATGGAATATTCTGTCTGGTTTGACGAAACGGGATTGCAGATTGCAGTAGGGCATACGGTTACCGATCAGATTCTGGATAAGGCGTTTTTATCCTGGGAAGATGTGAGTGGTCGTATCCATCAGCTTTTGAAGCAAGGCGAGTATGCACCACAGTCTGTACTTGATGTTGCAAGGGAGAATGCGATAAAGGAACATGCCCAGGCACTTGCCTATATGAAAGCGGATATGGCAGAGGGTGTAGCAGAACTTGTCTTTGATGAAGAGGATTTACCACATCTTCACAGTATTTATCCGGAAATTACTGATTATCTGGAAGAGAAACTAACAGATCCGGAGTGGCTGGCAGATCTGAACGAGCGTCTGGAAGGACTGGCAATGGCTTATGAGGAAGATAAAAGCATTATGCGGTTCCGCACCTATAATCCAATCAGAATATCCGGTCAGTTTCAGAAATTTGCAGCAGAAGTAATTCCATACAATGCCAGAGATGAATTCGCATGGCAGGAACATAAGGTATTTATTACTCAAGATGAAATAGATGCTTTTCTTGCCGGTGGCGGTCCGTATTCGGATGGAAGGCTTTCTACCTATTCTTTTTATCTTCTGAATGGAGATGATAAGGCAAGGACAGATTTTATCAAGGAAAAATATGGGATAGGCGGTCAGAGCCATGCTTTATGTGGAGCAGACAATTCACATGCAGATTATGATGGGAAAGGTTTGAAGCTGGAGAGAGGGGACTATGGGAATCCAGATACTTCGGTGTTGCTGCCCTGGGCAAAAGTTGCAAAAAGAATCGGCTATCTGATTGATAACCAGCAGTTCTTACGTTCCGCAGATTATTCCCGTATGCCGGAATATGAGAGGGAACGGATTGCAGGAAAAGTGATCAGTTTTTATGCAAGGCTGCCAGAAGAAATCGAGCGTCCGTTCAAGCAGGATTTCTTTAATGAAGAAGCAAGAAAAGAACTTCCTGTTATGCTGAATGATTCGGAGCAGTCGCAGAAATTGTTACAGGCGATGGACGATGCACTGGCAATGCTGCCATTGGATTTTGAATCAGTGAATGAAACTTATGAGAAGAAATTACAGCTATTGACGGAAGTACATCAGTATGTGGAAGGCAGCTATACGATTTTCCCAGCACAGGAAGTACCAGATCAGGCAGATGGCTTAGATGGATACCAGATGTCTTTATTTGATATTGTGAGTGCCTCCGAACCAGAAGAAAATACAGAAGAACCAGAAGTGGAAGAATCGTCTGCAGAAATGGAGGAGGTACAAAAAGGGGAACCAGAATCTGAGCCAGAAGATGTAGTTGTACAGGAACAGTGGAACGAGAATGTATTTGAATATCAGGGGTATCATTTTGAACCAGTGGGGATTCTTCCACAAGGTCTGGAAGGGAAAGAACTGGTAAACCAGACAAGAGGAAATACAGAATTGCATTTGACTACCTACGAGCGAGAAGATGATATTTTATATTCCTATGCAGGATTCTACGAAGCAAGTGGTTCATCAAAAGCTGATATTTTCCGGTGTATGGAAACCGGACGAAATTATATTCCAGGGGAGAATGAACTGTTTGGCTATGAGGGAGAATTTTTACCATATCTGCAGAATGAACAGGTGCAGGAACAGGAACCTCATAATTTCCATATTACGGACGATGACCTTGGCTCTGGCGGTCCGAAAGCAAAGTTTAAAGCAAATATGGAAGCTATCCGGCTGCTGAAAGAACTGGAACATACTTTAAAACGTAGAGCCAAAATCCGAATCCTGACAGGAAACTACCTTGGAATTACACAGCCATCAGCACTATATCTGATTAAAAGAAAACTTGGTGACAGAGTTGATCTTAGATTTTATTGCGAAAAAGGACGTTCTTTTCATCCAAAGTCTTACATTTTCCATTATACAGATTACAGTGAACTTTACATCGGCTCTTCCAATATTTCCAGAAGTGCGCTGACCTCAGGAATAGAATGGAATTATCGGTTCAGCAGTCAGAAAGACCCGGAAAACTACAAAGAGTTCTTTCGTACATTTGAAGATTTATTTGTGAATCATTCCATTATCATTGATGACAAAGAATTAAAACGTTACTCCCAGAACTGGCATCGTCCGGCGGTGGCAAAAGACCTTGACAGATATGACTTTACAGAGTCGGAAACAAATGATACGAAAATAAAACCTTTATATGAACCAAGAGGAGCACAGATCGAGGCATTGTGCGCATTGGAAGATACAAGAGCAGAAGGAGCACAGAAAGCACTAATTCAGGCTGCAACGGGCATCGGGAAAACATTTTTGGCTGCTTTTGATTCAAAAAAATATGAGAAAGTGTTGTTTGTTGCACATAGGGAAGAGATTCTGAAGCAGGCAGCAGTTTCTTTTCAGAATGTAAGGAATTCCAAAGACTATGGATTTTTTATGGGAGCTGAGAAGTGCACAGATAAACCGCTTATATTTGCCTCGGTAGCAAGCCTTGGGAAACCGGAATATTAAATGAAAAATATTCGCTCCAGATTACTTCGATTACGTGGTGATTGATGAATTTCATCATGCAGTCAATGACCAATATCGAAGAATTGTAGAATATTTCAGACCGCAGTTTCTCCTTGGACTGACGGCAACGCCTGAGAGAATGGACGGCAAAATATATATGAAATCTGCGATTATAATGTGCCGTATGAGATTTCGCTGAAAGATGGAATCAATAAGGGAATGCTGGTTCCGTTTCATTACTATGGAATTTATGATGAGACTGACTACACAAAGCTACATATAGTTAAGGGAAAATATGCAGAAGAAGAACTGAACAGAACTTATATCGGGAATGCTTATAGGCATGAGTTGATTACAAATATTACTGTAAATATGGCTCCAGGCAGGCATTAGGATTCTGCTGTTCCAGAAAACATGCAGAAGAAATGGCAAAAGAATTCGGTAAAAGAGGAATTCCGTCGGCAGCA
>ENA-OQDL01000507-OQDL01000507.1-human-gut-metagenome-genome-assembly--contig:-NODE-507-length-24866-cov-5.979506_pt1 | contig 24866 bp, 27 predicted proteins | sample MGYA00242782_ERZ504609 | MGnify/ENA primary metagenome ERZ504609 (study PRJEB26092, sample SAMD00036320) | human gut metagenome | host: Homo sapiens | study: EMG produced TPA metagenomics assembly of... | reverse complement strand
CGACCGCTTGCGTACATCTGCTTATTCGGCGAGCTGCTGTGCAAAGCAAATTGCGCATATAGTATTATACCAGCTGCGGCGGGGGTTGTCAATTCTTCGGGGGCGGGAAGTTGGAAAATTTGGCGGCGCTGTGCGGATAGGCGGTGCTTCTAAGGTGCGGCCGGTGCGTTTGCGTAGATAGGCGGGGAAAACAGTCACAAAAACGCCGCGCGGGACTCCCGGGGCGGGAGACACCGTGCGGCGTTGTGTTGGATGGATGCGGCAAAGGCCCTGCGCTATCAGGCGCAGTTTTTCAGGGATGCCGAAGGCGGCGGCTACCAGAGCCAAAGGCAGCAGCAGTGGCAGCAGGCTGCCCAGAATGGCGAAAACCACCAGCAGCGGCAGTGCGATGACGAAGAGCAGCGTGGCGGCGATTTTGGCAAGGCCCCAGGTGACATGAAACGCCAATCCGACCGATTTGACGAAAAGCCAGACAAAAACAAAAATGACAAACAGGGTAAACATACGATCTATCTCCTTTTTTCTGTGGCCGATACAAGCTGCAGACGGGCAAGCCACCTTCGAGATGCCGGGACGATCGGGGCTGCCTTACTGTGTAATACGATTCTAGCATGCGGCTTATTGCAAAAACAGGAAGAAAAAGAAAAATAGAGGGCTTTATTCTCTCCTGACAGAGAAAATAGCGGCTGCGCGGCGGCGTTTTACGGCTGCGACAGCTTGGCCTTGTAGGCCTCGGCATCGATCTGGCCGTTGGCGAGCATCCGCTCGGTCCAGAGCTGCAGTGTTTCGACGGTGACCGAGATGCGCTCAAGTTCCTGACGGATGCGGATGAAGTCATCGATTTCATCGCTGGAGATCTGGCCATCGGCGGTGATCTCGATCAGGCGCTCCTTTTTCTTGTCCATTGCGTTCAGGGTGGCCAGCATCTCGAGCACGATGGTGGACAGCTCCCGCACCGAGACCTGCGGCACATACTCCCGGCCGATGGGGCACTGGCGCGAGCAATAGTAGTTGCACAGCGCGGGCCGCTTGTATTTTTCGGCCATGGTCAGCACCTCATCGGGGCGGGGGACGGTGCGTTCGTTCTCAATTTTTTCAATGCGCTCGGGGGCTATCGTTTCCAGCAGCTCACTGGCTTTTTCGCGGGTCAGGCCCAGCTCCTCGCGGGCAAGCTGGTAGCTGTTTTTGTTTTCTTTGGTGGATGTACGTCCCATGTTTGGCCTCGATTCATTATTATAGATAAAAGCGTAGCACATTTTCCGGTTTGCCGCAAGGGATTCGACAGGGAATTGTTGCACTTTGCGCGCAGAATTGCTATAATATATTCTGTAAATTTGTATGCAACGGAGGGCTTCTCCCATGAACTGGATCGATAAACTCGAACGCCGCTACGGCAACCTCGGCATCCCGAACCTCATCAACGGGCTGCTGATCGGACAGCTGGCGGCAGGCATCATCATGCTGTTCTTCAACCGCGATTTCGGCAGTCTGCTGATGCTGAGCCGCACCTATGTGCTGCACGGACAGATTTGGCGCCTTATCACGTTTTTGTTCCAGCCCATCTGGCTGGGCGGCGTCTTTGGCGTGCTGAACCTGCTGTTCTACTACTGGCTGGGCAACGCGCTGGCCCGCGTCTGGGGCGATTTCCGCACGACGCTGTTTCTGGCGCTGGGCATGCTGGGTGCGTGGGTCAGCTGCTTTCTGACAGGCTACGCCGGGCCGAGCGCCATCTTCCAGAGCATGCTGTTCGCCTACACCTGGCTGTGGCCGGATCAGATGGTGCTGCTGTTTGGCATCATTCCGTTCAAGATGAAATACCTGGGCTGGATCGAGCTGGCGTTTTGGGCCTTCAGCTTTTTGACGGGCAGCTTCGCCATCAAGGTCAGCCTCGTGCTGGGGCTGGCGGGTTTTCTGGCGTTTTATGGCCGCGAGGTCTTTGACTGGTGCGTTGACGCCGTGAAGGACTGGAAGCGCCGCCGCGACTGGGAAAACCGCAACCGCTGAAAAATTCGATGTATCAATAGAAAGGCTGGATAACCATGAAGCTTATCACTGCAATCGTCAATAAAGAGGATTCCAAGAATGTCTGCAACGAGCTGCTGAAGAGCAAGTTCTACGTCACCCGTCTGGCCACCACCGGCGGCTTCCTGATGGCGGGCAACATGACGCTGCTGATCTGCACCGATGACGAGCGCGTCGATGACTGCATCGGCATCATCTCCAAGTGCTGCAAGCAGCGCACCGAGATCGTGCCCGGCACGGCTACGCTGGGCCTGGGCATTGAGAGCACGATGCCGATGGAGGTCACGGTCGGCGGCGCTACCGTCATGGTCACGAACGTCGAGCGCTTCGAGAAGCTGTGATGCTGGAGCGCCTGGCAGGCAATGACGCGCTGAAAGCTGAGCTTGGCACGGCCCTGCGCGGCGGGCGGCTGCCCCATGCGGTTTTGCTGGTGGGGGAGCCGGGCTGCGGCGCGGGCTTTGCTGCGCGCTGTCTTGCTGCCGATTACCTGTACCCTGCCGGCGGCCCCCACGCCGAGGCCGTGCTGAAAAAAAGAGGACACCGAATGCCTGGTTCTGCAGGGCGAGGGTGCAAGCGGGCAGATCCCCGTTAAAAAGGTGCGCGAGGCGCGGGAGGCAATCCAGCGCTCGGCGCTGTCCACCGACGCGGCGGGCCGCGTGCTGTTCATCTACGGCGCGCAGAATCTGAACGGGTCATCCGCCAACGCGATGCTGAAGATCATCGAGGAGCCGCCCGAGGGGGTGCTGTTCCTGCTGACGGCGACGAGCGCGGCCACCGTGCTGCCGACGATCCGCAGCCGGTGCGCGGCCTACACGATTGCGCCGGTGCCCGCGGCAGACTGTGCCGCCCGCTTAAAGGCCGAGCGTCTGCCCGCCAAGGCGGCGGAGGAGCTGGCGTTTTTGTATGAGGGGCACATCGGCACCGCGCTGAAAAGCTGGAACGACCCGACAGCCAAAGCCGCGCTGGGCATGGCCAAAACGCTGTGCGGCTATGCGGCGCAGGGCGACACTTACCGCGCGCTGGCGCTGCTGACGAAGTACGAGCGCGACAAGGACGGCTTTGCGGCCCTGCTGTGGACGCTGGACCAGCTGTGCAGCGCCGTGCTGCGCCGCCCCGCCTACGGGCAGGAGCAGTGCGGCGGGCTGACCCCGGCGGGCGCGGCGAAGATTTTGAACGCCGACGCCCGGGCAAGGAAAAGCCTGACCGGAAACGGAAATCTGCGGTTAAACGTGGCCGTGCTGGCGGGGGAGATTGCGTGAAAAAGCCTTCCCCCGAGGGGCTGCGCCCGCAGGCGCGTGTCGGAGCGCAACCGCTGTAGGCGGCTCTTAGCGCGGAGACTGAAGGTGGCCTGCCGGGCCGGATGAAGGGAAGCCTACCGGCAGCAACCCATTGACGGGCGACTGCGGAAACTCCGCCCTCATCAGTCAGCGGTCAGGGCCGCTGACAGCTTCCCCCGAGGGGGAAGCCGCCCTACATGCGCAGGGGAGGAATTCTGCCCTACAACAATGCTAAAATGACAATGACCATATAAAAGGACCGAACCAATGAAAGTAGTATCCGTTAAATTTAAAGAGAATGGCCGGGCGTATTATTTTGACCCGGGCGAGTTCAAGATCAAGGAGGGCGACTTTGTCGTCGTCACGACGGCCCGCGGCACCGAATGCGGCGAGGTCGTCCGCGCCGCGCATGAGGTGCCGGGCTTCTCCCGCGAGGTCAAGCCGGTCATCCGCGTGGCGGATGCCGTGGACGTGCGCCGTATGCGCCAGAACCGCGCCGATGTGCAGCAGGCGTACCATATCTGTGAGCAGCGCATTGCCGCCCACAACCTGAAAATGAAGCTGGTCGATGCCGAGTACACGCTGGACCGCAGCAAGCTGGTGTTCTACTTCACGGCCGACAACCGCGTGGACTTCCGCGAGTTGGTCAAGGACCTGGCGTCCCAGTTCCACACCCGCATCGAGCTGCGCCAGATCGGCGTGCGCGATGAGAGCAAGATGCTGGGCGGCCTGGGGCTTTGCGGTCAGCCGTTCTGCTGCAGCCGGTTTTTGAAAAACTTCCAGCCCGTGTCCATCAAGATGGCGAAGGAGCAGGGGCTGAGCCTGAACCCCGCCAAGATCAGTGGGTCGTGCGGACGCCTGATGTGCTGTTTGGCTTATGAACAAAAGAGCTATGAATACCTGAACTCAATCACGCCGCAGGTGGGCAGCATCGTCCGTACGCCGGACGGCGAGGGCACGGTCATTGAAGTGAACGTGGTGGCGGGCACACTGAAGGTGCGCTCCAACGTGGAAATTCTGGCGCCGCGCATCTATAAGCGCGACGAATGCGTCTATGTCCGCGGCGGCAAGCGCACACCGCTCCCCGCTGATAAAGAGGACAAATAACGGACTACAGCAGTAGTTAGTTGCGACTTACCGTTGAAAAAATTCAAGATATGGCACTTGCCAAATCAGTCGTAATGTGATACACTAAATATAACGCAGTAGGCAGAGCAAACCGACTGTGTGCCATCCCGGGGAGCAGCCGTGCAGGGCCGGGAGGGTACAAACTATAGATTCAGCACGGAGATAAGGAGTTCACGATGGCTCATACCGTTTCCAGCGAGTGCGTTGCTTGCGGTGCATGTGTTGACACCTGCCCCGTTGGCGCAATCACCATGGAGGACAAGGCTGTTGTCGATGCAGCTACCTGCGTTGATTGCGGCGCTTGCGAGGGCGCTTGCCCCACCGGTGCTATCCAGGCTGAGTAAGCTACATTAGCACATCCCGCGCCGGCCCCCAGGCAAAGGGGGCCGCGCATTTTTTTTGTTTTGAGAACAGGAAAACGCCTGTTTGCCATTTGCATCGTAGGGTGGGGTCTTGACCCCACCGTGCCGCATCCCGAAAATGCGATTTCACGGGACGGCCTTCGGAGCGGTCAAGACCGCTCCCTACAAAGCAATGGCAAACAGGCGTTTTTTATTGTAGCAGTGCCGTAGGGGCCGGGCATGCCCGGCCCGGCGGTGTACGGCGGACGGGCGCTTGCGGGAAGGCCGCGGGCCGGACATGTCCGGCCCCTACAGAGGCGCATTACAGGGGCGTTACAGGGGCGCGGTTATCAGCTTTGCCTTCAGTACATCCGCGGGCGGCTGGCCGGGGGCGCTGGCGGAGGTGCCGGAGGTCACACCGAAGGTCGCGCAGCTGCCGAAGGCGCCGCCGCAGAAGCGGGTGACGGCACCCAGCGGGCCCATGCTCATTGTGATGAGCGGCGTGTCCGGGCGGGCGTCGGCGGCGCGGGCCGTGGCCTCCAGCAGGCGGGCGGCGTCGGCGGCGCAGCGGGGCATAACGGCCAGCTTGGCAATGTCGGCTCCGGCGTCGGCCATGCCGGTCAGGGTGTCCGCCATGGCATCCGTGGCGGGCGTGGCGTCAAAGTGATGCTCGCTGAAAAGCGCTGCGGCCCCGGCGGCGTGGGCGGCGTCGCGCAGCTCGGCGCGGAACGCGCCGCAGGCCTGCCACTCAATGTCCAGCACGTCCACGCCGCCGTGTGCCAGCAGGGCACGGCAGTGCGCGGCGTAGGCATCGGGCGTCAGGGCAAGCTCACCGCCCTCGGCCCGGGTGCGGATCGTGACGACCAGCGGCTTGTCCACGATGCCGCGCACAAGCGCCAGCGCGTTCAGAAATTCATCCGCGGGCAGCGGGTCCAGACGCAGCTCGACCAGCTCGGCGGCGGGGTCGGCGCCGGCGGCTTTCGCCAAAGGGCAGAGCGCTGCCGGATCGCGGGCAAACAGCGGCACAATGATGCGCGGCCGGGCAGCGGTCAGTGTGAGACCGCGAAGGGATACCATAGCAATCATCCTCTCGGAGCGTTTTCTCTATTTTAGCACAATTAGCCCGATGTGTAAAACTGCGGCGCTTTTTTGCTTGCACCAGCGGGTTTTATACGGTAAAATAGCTAAATAGGGGGTGCTGTTTATGAGCAAAATCACGATACCGGACAATTCGATCCTGCTGTTGGAGGGCGGCTCGCTGCGCGGGCTGTTCACGGCGGGCGTGCTGGATACCTTTATGGAGAACGACGTCTATTTTCCGGCGGTGGCCGGAGTCTCTGCCGGGTCACTGAACGCAGTGAACTATGCGTCCCACCAGCCGGGGCGGTCCGCCAGCATCAACCTGCGCTACCGCCACGACAGCCGGTACTTCGGCCCCAAGGCGGCGCTGCGCGGCGGCAGCCTGTTTGGCCTGAAATTTATGCTGAACGACGTCAAAAAGGAAGTGCCCTTCGACGAGGAGACCTTCGCCCACGGCGGTATGCGGGTCATTGCGGTGGCGACGAACGTCGAGACCGGCAAGCCCGCCTACTTTGAGAAGGGAAAGACGGATTTTCCGTTCGACGAGGCCGTGCGCGCGTCGGCCAGCCTGCCGCTGGCATCCGTGCCTGTCGTGCTGGATGGTCAGCCGTACCTCGACGGCGGATGCTCCTGCCCAATCGCGCTGAACTGGGCGCTGAACGAGGGCTTTGAAAAGATCGTTGTCATCACGACGCGGCAGAAGGGCTTCCGCAAGGCGATGCCCGGCCAGCGGATGGTGGACCTGTACGACGACTTTTACAGCGATAAGCCGCTGTTTCTGGCCGATATGCTGACCCAGGAGCTGCGCTACAACACCCTGATGGATCAGCTGGATGAGTTGGAGGCGGACGGGCGCATCTGCTGCGTGCGCCCGCAGGAGCCGATCACGATAGGCCGGTTTGAGGGCGACGAGAACAAGCTGCTGGACCTGTACAACCGCGGCCATCGCGAGGGCCGCGAGGCGCTGGACAAGGTGCAGGGGTATCTGGAAAAGTGAAAAAGCCTTCCCCTGCGGGGGAAGGTGGCCCGTAGGGCCGGATGAGGGGCAAGTTTGCGGAAATTGCCCTTGAATGGGTTGTAGTGGCACACTTTGCCCTCATCAGTCGCCTGCGGCGACAGCTTCAGTCTACGCGCTAAGAGCCGCCTTCGGCGGTTGCGCTCCGACACGCGCCTGCGGGCGCAGCCCCGAGGGGAAAGCCTTTTTTCTTGCATCATGTCCGAAACTGCGGTACAATAGAGAAAATTATGTTTCGCGAAAGGATGACACCGATGGTAAAAGGCGTTATTTTTGATATGGACGGGCTGATGTTTGACACCGAGCGCCTGTGGGATACCCTGTGGGAACCCGCGTGCGCCGCGCTGGGTCTGCCGCTGCCCGTGGATATGGAGAAGTTTAGGGCCGGGGGACGCGGCCTGGCGGGGGACAACCTGCGCCGCCATGTGGCCGAGTACATCCCCGGCGACCCGCAGAAGGTGCTGGACAAGATCTGGCAGCTGGCGGACGAGCGCTTTGCCCGGGGCGTACCCTGCAAAAAGGGTCTGAAAGAACTGCTGGCCACGTTGGAGGACATGGGCCTGCCGCGCATTGTGGCCAGCTCGAGCCCGCGGAATATGATCGAGATGAATTTGCAGACCACCGGCACGGCGCGGTATTTCCACGATGTTGTCTCCGGTACGGAGGTCGCCCACAGCAAGCCCGCACCCGACACCTTTTTGGTCGCGGCGAAAAAGCTGCACCTTGACCCGCATGACTGCCTGGTGCTGGAGGACAGCTTTAACGGCGTGCGCGCGGGCCGTGCCGCGGGCTGCGTGACCGTGATGGTGCCGGATCTGATGCAGCCGACGGAGGAGATCGCGCAGCTGTATGACAGGAAATGTGAGGATCTGCTGGAAGTCAGAGACTTGCTGATCGAAGGAAAGCTGTAATTTATACGCCTTCCCCCATGGGGGAAGCCTTTTGGCAGCCGATTTTTTGCTTGCGTTTTCCTGCTGTTTGCTGTATACTTGGTTTCGGCGGTCCGATAGGACCGTACATTTGCGCTGTACTCCCGATTTGTAGGAGACGGCAGCAGGAGGAAAATTGAATATGAAAAACCGTACCAACGTCCGTTGGCTCACCCAGCTTGCGCTGCTGGTGGCCATTCTGCTTGTGTTGAACTACACGCCGCTGGGCTATCTGCAGATCGGCCCGCTGTCGGCGTCGCTGCTCACCGTGCCCGTGGCTATCGGCGCTATGACGATGAACCCTATGGCAGGTGCTATTCTGGGCGGTGTCTTTGGCGCAACCAGCTTTATTCAGGCTGTTGAGGGCAAGTCCGCCATGGGCGCAGCCCTGTTCCAGGTCAGCCCTGCGGGCACCTTTGTGGTCTGCTTTGTGGCCCGTGTGCTGATGGGACTGTGCACCGCGCTGATCTTCAACGCGCTGCGCAAGGCTATGCCCAAGAATGAGAAGCTGGCCTGCTTCCTGGGCGGCTTGTCCGCGCCGGTGCTGAACACCGTGTTCTTCATGGGCTTTCTGGTACTGATCTTCTATAACTGTGACTATGTGCAGAACCTGGCCAACACGCTGGGCGCACAGAATGCGTTTATGTTCATTGTGCTGCTGGTCGGCGTGCAGGCTATTTTTGAGTGGGCCATCTGCTGCGTCGTTGCCGGTGCCGTGTCGCTGCCGGTACGGAAATATCTGAAGATGAATTAAAAAAACAGAGCGTTCTTCCCGGGATGGGAGGGACGCTCTGTGTTTTTTATAGAGCAGTAGGGGCCGCACATGTGCGGCCCGGAGGTGCACAGTGGGCGGATGCCGGCGGGAAAGCTGCGGGCCGGCAATGATTACACCGCCCCGTAAATCCCCTTTACGCTGACCTCGCCGGTAAAGACGCGGGTGTCGCCGGTCTCGTCGCGGACGATGAGACGGCCCTCGTCGTCCACGTCAACGGCGGTTCCGGCGCCGCCGTCGTAGGTGACGCGGCGGCCCAGATTGACGCAGAGCGCCTTGTAGCGTTCGCGGTAGGGGGCGAAGCCCTCGGCCTCGTAGGTGTAGAGCGCGCGGTCAAAGCCGAAGTCGGTCATGTATTGAGCCAGCCACTCCGGGTCGGTGTCCATGTCTACGGGCACGCCCTGCAGAGCCAGGCTGGTGCCGTGGGGAAGACCCGCGGCGTCGAAATATTCCTGCGGCTGGGCCAGATTGATGCCGATGCCCACCACGATGCTGTGGCCGTCGGGGCCGACCTCGCACAGGATGCCGACGATTTTTTTGCCGTTCAGCAAAAGGTCGTTCGGCCACTTGATCTGGCAGTCGATGCGGTAGCGCTCGCGCAGGGCGTCGCAGACGGCCAGACTGGCAAACAGCGGCAGCGTGGCGGGCTGGACCAGATCGGTCCTGATGACGGCGGTGTAGTACAGGCCCTTGTGGGGCGCATCAAGCCAGCTGCGGCCAAGGCGGCCCCGCCCGGCGGTCTGGTGGGTGGTGTAGACCGCGCCGATGGGACCGAACTTGTCCAGATTATGCTTGGCCCAAAGGTTGGTGCTGTCTACCTCGGGCAGGTAAATAACGCTCTCGTTCAAAATTCAGGCACCCTCTTCCAGGTAAAGCTGCATTTGCCGTTTTCAATCGTAATGACGCCGTAGCTGCCGCCGTCGCGCAGACTGCCGGGGTTGAACACCGTGGCCGCCGTGCCGACGCCGCGCACCAGCTCGCGCCGGTGGGTGTGGCCGAACAGCGCCACATCTGCGCCGCGCTCACCGGCACACTCGGCCAGGCGTTCACTGCCCATCTTGACGCCGTAGTGATGCCCGTGGGTGTAGAAGAAAAGCACCCCGCCGAAGGGGGCGAGCCCCTCGGACGGCTCGCTGTAGTTGACGTCGCAGTTGCCGGCCACGCGGTAGATGGGATAGGGCACCGGCTCCCTGCGCAGCTCCAGCGCGGCGTTCAGGTCGTACAGACCGTCACCGAGGTAGAACATGGCGTCGGCGGTCTCGTTTTGCAGCACCCACCGCAGGTCGCGCAGGCGGCCATGGACGTCGGAAATGACTAGAATTTTACACATAGAAATAGACTCCTGTTGAAAAAGGCTTCTCCCCTGGGGGAGAAGCTGCCGCCGCAGGCGGCTGATGAGGGGAGAGCTTGCGGAGGTATGGCCGTGAATGGGCGATGACGCAGGGCTGCCCCTCATCCGGCCTCGGGCGAGGCCTCGGCCACCTTCAGTCTCCGCGCTAAGGGCCGCCTACGGCGGTTGCGCTCCGACACGCGCCTGCGGGCGCAGCCCCAAGGGGGAAGGCTTTTTATTTTATAAGCTCTTTATATATTTCACCCTTACTAAACGGTGTCCCAGCGGCGGCCTGTTTGGCGGCGGCGGCGGGGGGCAGACCGCCCGCTTGCAGGGCGCGGGCGGCGGCGACGGCTTCTTCCAGGGTCGGCGCGGCGGCCTGCTCGACGGCGGCAGGGTCGGTACCGGCCAGAACCAGCACATACTCGCCGCGGGGGTCGTTGTCCTTATAAAAGGCCACGGCCTCGCCGAGAGTCGTCTTTTTGATCTCCTCATGCAGCTTGGTCAGCTCACGGCAGAGCGAGACCGAGCGGTCCGCACCGAAGGCAGCGGCCAAGTCGTCCAGCGTGCCGCGCAGCTTGTGCGGGGCCTCGTAGAAGATCATCGTGCGGGTCTCGTTCTGCAAAAAGGCCAGCCGTTCGCGGCGGTCCCGCTTGGGGACGGGCAGAAAGCCCTCGAACACAAAGCGGGCCGTGGGCTGGCCGCTGGCCGCCAGTGCCGTGACGCAGGCCGATGCCGCCGGGATGGGCACGACCCTGATGCCGCGCTCGTGGGCCTCGCGGACGATCTGCTCGCCGGGGTCGCTGATGCAGGGCATACCGGCATCGCTGCACAGGGCGCAATTCTCCCCGGCCTCGATGCGGTTCAGGATGGCCTCGCCGTGGTGGAGCGCGTGCTCATAGTAGCTGACCATCGGCTTTTTGAGGCCCAGATGGTTGAGCAGCCGCAGCGTGACGCGGGTGTCCTCAGCCGCGACGAAGTCCGCCAGGCCGAAGGTAGCCGCCACACGCGGCGGCATGTCATCCAGATTGCCGATAGGCGTGGCGACAAGATATAAAGTACCGGGCAATGTGAAAACCCCTAACATTTGTAGTATCAATACTATTATACCCGGAAGCGGGAGCACGTGCAAGAAGATAATGGGCAAAAAAGCGACAAAAGAACTTGTGCTTAATAAAATTACACGCAAAACAGCTAAAAGTGTGTGTGATTTTATTCTTGCGGGGTGGCATATTATCTGCTATAATAATTTCGAACACAATGGATACAGAAGTGTGTTTGATTTTATAACGAAAGCGGGTGAAACAGTGGATGCAAGAGCGCAAGTGAAAGAAATACTGGATGAAAACGGCGGTATTGCAAAGTCGGCAGATTTTGTCTCGGCGGGTATCCGCGCAACAGAGTTGGTCAACCTGTGTAATTTGGGGTATCTTACCCGTGTAAGACATGGATATTACGAGATGGCGAAGGAGAGCGGTGTCTCGGAAGAACGAATGTTGGCGGTGCTGGTTCCGCAGGGAATTGTTTGCGTTGAATCGGCGCTGTTTCACTTTGGATACAGTGATTTCGCCCCACGCAAGTGGTCTATTGCCATCCCGCGCTCTATGTCACGGACAAAGCTGAAAATTGACACTCTTGCCATTCAACCCTACTATGTGCAGGAAAATCTATACGGGCTGGGAAAAACCGTGGGAAACTTTAATGGCGTTGCTCTGCCTGTATATGACAGGGAACGCACCATTTGCGACTGCTTTAAATATCGCAGCAGGTTGGACAATGAGCTGTTTGCCAAGGCTCTAAATGCGTATGTCAATGATACCAGTAAGGATTTGAAGAATCTATCGGAATACGCAAAACAACTGCGCGTCCACAAAAGGGTGACAGAATTAATGGAGGTGCTGCTCAATGGCTGATGTTGCTGCATCTGTACTGGCACGACTTAAAAACAAGGCGGCGGAAAGCGGAAGAAGTTATCAGCTTTGCCTGCAGCTCTTTTGCCAAGAGGAATTCCTGCGCCGTTTAGAAAAGTCGAAGTACGCGGAAAATCTGGTGCTCAAGGGTGGTTTATTTATCTATGCCCTTACTGATTTTGACAGCCGTGTGACGATGGACGTTGATTTTCTGCTCCGCAGGATTCCAAATACGCCGGAGCAGCTCAGAGTGGTGATGGAAGAAATCATTGCGACATCAACAGAAAATGACTTTATAACGTTCGAAATCAAAAGCGTGGAGCCGATTTCCGTAGCGAAGAAGTATGCAGGCGTGGGTGCGTCACTGATTGCAAGAATCAAAAATACGCGAACACCGTTCAGTATTGATTTTGGCGTGGGGGATGTTATTGTTCCTGAGCAGGAAAAACGGAAAATTCCTACGCAGCTGGAGAATTTCCCGGCACCGACAGTCAACACGTATTCGCTGGAAACGACGGTTGCCGAGAAAATCGATGCGATTTTGTCGCTTATGGAATTTTCCAGCAGAATGAAGGATTACTACGACATTTACTATCTTGCCAATCGATTTGATTTTGACGGCGCGACGCTGACGGAGGCACTGAAAAGGACATTTGCAAACCGTGGGCACAGCTTTACCGCCACGCAATTTGCGCAGGTGATAGAGTTTGCCGACGATGCGGCTATGCAAAAGAAATGGAAGGCGTTTTGCCGAAAGATTGACACAAAACCGGATGCGTTTGATGAAGTTTTAAAGATGATAAACAGATTTCTACGTGAACCATTTAAAGTAGCAATAAGTGACGACAATTTTGAGGAAAAGTGGAACGCTACAGAAAATAAGTGGAAATAAAGAGGAAGCAAAATGATTAGAGCGGATATGATTTCGACAGTTGGTAGAAAATATCTTACCAGTAATATTGAAAATGATCAACTGCAATCAAATTACCCGCGACAGTTACATCAAAGCCGGATTACATGTTTATGGAAAACTATATGAAATCGTTGCCGTATGGAGATAGAATATAGTTGATGAGAAAATAAAAAGGAAAGACCTCTTTGCGAGGCCTTTCCTTTTTTATTCTCCGCTCCGCTCCCCAAACCCGTATTCGTGTTCCTTTACGGGCAGGGTGGTGACTTCAATGTTCTCGATGCGGGCCCAGCGGTTGCTGCGCTCGATGAGGGGGACAAGGGCGTCGAGGGCGGCACGCTCGCCCTGGGCCTCCAGCGTGACGCTGCCGTCCCAGTTGTTGGCGACCCAGCCGGTCAGGCCCAGATGCAGGGCTGCGGCGCGGGCATAATAGCGGAAGCCTACGCCCTGCACTGTGCCGGTGAAGCGCCAGCGGCGGCGGATGGCGCTCATGCGTCGATGCCAGTGACGGTGTAATCCCTGGCCTCGACAGCGGTCTTGAGGTCGGCGTCGGCCACATCGTGGGTCAGGGACACAACGGCAGTGCCCTTCTCGTGGCTGACCTCGGCGCTCTGCACGCCGTCCAGGGCCTCCAATGCCTTCTTCACGGTGGCCTCGCAGTGGCCGCACATCATGCCTTCAATGTGAATCGTCTTTTTCATGGCAGTTCCCTCCGTTTGGGTGGTTTTATTTTCCGGGGCAGGCTGCATGGGGCAGCTGCCGGTGGGGCAGGGGATCTCGGGCGCAGACGCGCGGACCGGGGCTTTGCGCTTCGGCGGGGCATCGTGGGCGGCGCTGCGCGGGTCAAAGGTGTTCAGCCGCAGGGCGTTTGTGACGACGCAGACGCTGGACAGGCTCATGGCCGCGGAGGCGATCATCGGGTTCAGCGTGATGCCGAAGCCCGTGAACACGCCCGCCGCCAGCGGGATGCAGATGGCGTTGTAGAAGAACGCCCAGAACAGGTTCTGATGGATGTTGCGCACCACCGCGCGGGACAGGCGCACCGCGGCGGGCACATCGGCCAGGTCGCTGCGCACCAGCACAACGTCGGCGGCGTCCAGTGCGACGTCCGCACCGGCACCGATGGCGATGCCGGTCTCGGCGCGGGTCAGGGCGGGGCGTCGTTGATGCCGTCACCGACCATGGCGACGCGGCCCTGTTTTTGCAGTGCGCGGACCTCGGCTTCCTTGCCCGCGGGCAGGACGCCCGCAATGACATGGTCGGCGTCGAGGCCGACCGCCGCGCCGATGTGGCGGGCCGTGGCGGCGTTGTCGCCGGTCAGCATCACGACCTGCAGGCCGAGAGCTTGCATCTGGGCGATGGCGGCGGCGGAGGACTCCTTCACGACGTCGGACACGCCGATGACGCCTGCGGCCTTACCGGCCAGCGAGAAGTAGAGCGGCGTGATGCCGTCGGCGCTCATCTCGTCGCCCGCCTGCTGCAGGTCGTCGGGCAGGGCGCAGGTCTCGCGGATAAAATCGGCATTGCCGCCCGCAATGACCTTGCCCGCGACCTTGCCGCGCAGACCCTTGCCGGGTACGGCCTCAAAGTCGGTCACAGTGGCGTAGGACAGATGGTCCTTCTCGGCGCGCTGCAGGATGGCGCGGGCCAGCGGGTGCTCACTGCGCAGCTCCAGACCGGCGGCCATGCTGAGCAGGAATTTCTCGGGCACGTTGCGGGTGCCGAAGATTTTTACAACGCTGGGCTCACCGGTGGTGACGGTGCCGGTCTTATCCAGCAGCACGGCGTCGGTGTAGCCGGTGGTTTCGAGGCTGGCGGCGGTCTTGAACAGGATGCCGTTTTTGGCACCCACGCCGCTGCCGACCATGATGGCGACGGGCGTCGCCAGGCCCAGGGCACAGGGGCAGCTGATGACCAGCACGCTGATGCCGCGGGCCAGCGCAAATGTAAAGGTCTGGCCCAGCAGCAGCCAGATGACAAACGTGGCCGCGGCGATGCAGATGACGGTGGGCACGAAGATGCCGGAGACCCGGTCCGCGGTCTTGGCCAGCGGGGCCTTCGTCGCGGCGGCGTCGCGCACCAGGCGGATGACCTGGGACAGCGTCGTGTCCTGGCCGACGCGCTCGGCACGGCAGGTCAGCGCACCGTTCTGGTTGATGGTCGCGGCGCTGACGGGGGAGCCGGGGAACTTGTCCACCGGCATGCTCTCGCCGGTCAGGGCGGCCTCGTTGACCGTGGAGATGCCCTCGGTGACGGTGCCGTCCACGGGGATGCTCTCACCGGGGCGGACTAAAAAGAGGTCGCCGACGTTGACCTCACTGACCGGGACTGTGACCTGCTCGCCGCCGCGCAGGACGCAGGCGGTCTGGGGGGCCAGCTTCATCAGGCTTTTCAGTGCGTCGGTGGTCTTACCCTTGCTGTAGGCTTCCAGCGTTTTGCCGACGGTGATGAGCGTTAAAATCATGGCCGCCGACTCAAAATAGAGGTCGTGGCGGTACTGCATGACCAGGTCGTCGTTGCCGGTGGACAGGCCGATGCAGATCATGACGATGGCGAACACGCCGTAGGCCAGCGACGCGCCGGCGCCGAGGGCAACGAGGGTATCCATGCCGGGCGCGCGGGTCTTGATGCCCTTCCAGCCCGAGATGAAGAACGCGCGGTTGATCCAGCAGACGGGCAGGGTCAGCACCAGCTGGGTGCCCGCGTACAGGATGGCGTGCCAGCCGCCGCCGTGGAACACGCTGCCCAGCGGCAGGCCGATCATGTGGCCCATCGAGACGTACATAAGCGGGACAAGGAAGCAGAGGCTGGCAATCAGGCGCTTTTTGAGCTTGGGAGTCTCGGTGTCCTCGAGCTCGGCGCTTTCGCTCTCGGCGGAGGCGAGGGACGCGCCGTACCCGGCAGCGTCCACGGCGCGGAGAATGCGCCGGGCGGTGGCATCGGGGTCGGCGCCGGGGGCGTAGTCTACCTGCATCGAGTTGGTCAGCAGGCTTACGGCGACGGATGCCACACCCGGCACCGCCGCAACGGCTTTTTCCACATGGCTTGCGCAGGCCGCGCAGCTCATGCCGGTGATTTCGTAGCGTTGCATGGGGATACTCCTTTTTTGGTAGTGCAGAGAAAGCCTTCCCCCGAGGGGGAAGGTGGCGCGGAGCGCCGGATGAGGGGAGAGCTGACGGATATTGCCCGTGAGCGGGTGGTGTTGGCGGGGTCTGCCTCATCAGTCACCTTCGGTGACAGCTTCCCCCGGAGGGGGAAGGCCTTTTATCTTATTAAAAGCAGATTTTCCGGCAGAACGATGTCGCTTTTCGGGACCTGGGACCAATCGAAGGTGCGGGCCAGGGCCTGGGGCGTTGTAGGGGCGGGGGAGGCTTGCAGGCCGCAGGCAAAGGCCAGCTTGCCGATGATCTCCTCGGGGGTGTATTTCTCCCGCAGGTTCTCGAGACTCTGGTCGCCGTCGCGCTTTGAGAGGCGGCGGCCATCGGAGGCCAAAAGCAGCGGCAGATGGTAGAATTTCGGCGGGGTCAGGCCCAGCTCCCGGTAAAGCCAGAGCTGGCGCGGTGTGCTGGACAAGAGGTCGCTGCCGCGCACGACTTCATCGACGCCCATCAGCGCGTCGTCCACAACGACGGCCAGCTGGTAGGCAAACACACCGTCGGCCCGCCGCAGGAAAAAATCCCCGCAGTCGCGGGCGAGGTTTTCTTCATAGTGCCCCATGTGGCCGTCCTCAAAGGCGATGACCTCGTCGGGCACCTGCACGCGCCAGGCGGGGGCGCGGGTCTTGGAGCGCTCGGCAATTTCAGCGGGCGTCAGGCCGCGGCAGGTCCCGGCGTAGATGACCTGCCCGTCGCTGCGGTGGGGCGCACTGGCCGCGTGCAGCTGACTGCGGCTGCAAAAGCAGGGGTAGACCAGCCCACGGCGGGATAATTCGTCGAAATACCGCTGATAAATTTCGCTGCGGTCACTCTGGTAGACCGGCGGCGTCGGGCCGTCGGCGGCAAGGCCGAGCCACGCCAAATCGTCCACAATGGCGTCCGCATAGCTGCGGGGGCAGCGCTGGGTGTCCAGATCCTCAATGCGCAGCAGCACCTGCCCGCCCTTGCTTTTGGCGCTCAGCCAGGCCAGCAGGCAGCACATCAGGTTGCCCAGGTGCATCCGCCCGCTGGGGCTGGGCGCGTAGCGTCCCGTGCTCATTCCAGCGTGTAGGTGCCGTCGCCAAGGGCACGCAGATGGACACGGTAGAAGGCGGCCACGGCCTTTGTCATGGCCTCGGCGTCGGCGACGCTGGCCGTCTCGACGGCACTGTGCATCGCGAACTGGGCGCAGCCGATGTCTGCCATCGGGATGGGCAGCGTGTGGCTCTGCAAATTGCCCAGCGTGCTGCCGCCGGCCTCGTCGGCGCGGTTCGTGAACACCTGTACCGGCACGTCGGCCTTCCGGCAGATGGCGCGGAAGATCGCGCCGCTGACGGCGTTCGTCGTGTACTTCTGGCTGGCGTTGTACTTGAGCACCACGCCGCCGCCCAGCCGCACGGGCGCGCAGGGGTCGGACTTCTGCGGGAAGTTCGGGTGGGTCGCGTGGGCGTTGTCGGCGCTCAGCATAAAGCTGTTGGCCATGGCACGGTGGCTGGCCTGTGCGCTGTGGGGCACGGCCTCAAGGATGCGGTCCAGCACGTCGCGCAGGTAGCTGCTCGCGGCACCCATCCGGCTCGAGGAGCCGACCTCCTCGTTGTCGAACATCGCCCAGACCGGGGCGCAGGCGCTGTCGGTCTCCCCGGACGCATCCAGAAAGCCCAGCAGCGTCGTGGCGGCGCATTCCAGATCGTCAATGCGCGGGGCCATGAAAAATTCACCGTCAGGGCCGATCTGGGTCGGGGCCTGGCGGGTGACGAGCTGCAGATCGCTGTCCAGAATGTCGGCGGCCTCCACGCCGAGGGACTCGGCGACGAGGTCGGTCAGGGTGCGGCTGCCCGCGGGGCCCCACAGCGGTTGCATATCGACCTGCGGGTTGAAGGTGTGGCCCTTGTTGATGTCCCGTTGAAAGTGGATGGCCAGCGACGGGATGACGAGCAGGTCGCGGTCAAGGTACACAAGGCGGCTCTCGATGCCGTCCTCGGTCTTGACGAGGGCGCGCCCGCCGACGGTCAGCGGGCGGTCCAGCCAGGTGGACATGATCATCCCGCCGTAGCCCTCGACGCTCAGGCGGCGGCAGCCGTCGTTTTCAACGGTGTCGGCCTTGATTTTCCACGACGGGGAGTCGCTGTGGCTGGCCACGATGCGCCAGCCGCCGATGGCGTGCTGCGGCACGCGCCACGCCACAACGGACGAGCCGTTGCGGGTCGTGTAGTAGCCCTTGCCCGGCTCAAGGTTCCAGTAGTCGGCCTCCTCCAGCCGGGTGAAGCCGGCGGCGCACAGCCAGCTTTCGGCGGTGGCAGCGGCGTGGAACGGGGTGACGGACTCCTGCAGAAACTCTACTAAATCATCGTACATAAGTTATTTTCTCCTCTTGGGTGATTTTCCGCACATTTGGCGGTGAATATTGTAGGGCGGGGTGACCTCACCCCGCCGCGGCGGCCTGAGGTCAGGCTGCCCTACATTATAAACATACACAACTATATTACCGCAAACATTCCCAAGAAACAAGTTGCAAACGCGGGGAAAATACCCTATACTTAGTATATTCAAATAGGCACTTTTGACAAGTACGCACTTTTTAGAAACCGCTACCCAAAAGGAGAGTGTGAGCAATGCACCCGAACGAACACTGTAACTGCCGTTATGCGGATGTGGGCTGTGACAGGATGGAGCAGGTCATGGACCAGATCAGCGGCAAGTGGAAGATGCGCATTTTATTCATGGTGGGCGCACACGGTACGCTGCGCTACGGTGAGCTGCGCAAGCTGCTGGACGGCGTGACCCACAAGATGCTGTCGAACCAGTTGAAGGAACTGGCCGTGGACGGGCTGGTGCAGCGCATCGACTACAACGAGGTCCCGCCCCGGGTCGAGTACCGCCTGACCGAAAACGGCGAGGCGCTGATGCCGATTTTTGACGACATTCAAAAATATATCCGCCGCCAGAGCTGCGGCGACTGCTGCAAGCAGGAAACACGCCACACCTGCTGTGAATAGTATAAGATAGGATTGGGGGCGTTTAGTATGCGTAGGTTAGCGATCCTCTTGGCGGGGGCCGCCCTGCTGGCCGGGTGCGCGGCCCCGGCGGTGCCGGAGGCGGCGTCCGCGGTGCAGGCGGTATCGTCCGAAGAGGGCACCGGGCACGCAGGCAGCCGGGCCGAGCAGCTTGCCGTGCTGGATGGGCTGGTGGATTTCGGCGCGGACACGGCAGGCTGCAGCCTGAAAACGGCCCGGGCCGCGGCAGTGCTGGTGGAGTACCTGAGCGCGGCGGAGTTTGAGGATGGTACAGCGGATACCTGGCGGGCCGGGCTGAGCGGCGACGCGCAGGAGCGGCTGGCGCTGAACTGGCCGGGCATCCTGGCCGAAGCACAGGCGATTTGTGCCGACCCCGCGGCCTGTGCCGATGAGCTGGCGTCCGCGGGCGTGGAGACGGATTTCCCCGGTATGGAGCTGGGCGGTGTGCCGGATAAGCTGACGGCGCTGGACGCAGTGCTGGGCGCACAGGGGCAGCCCGTAAAATGATAAGGCAATACCGCATAATTCTAAGTGCCGCAGCCGCCGGAGCGGTGCTTAAGCCGTAAGGCGGGAATTGTGCGGTGTTGCCATAAAAAAAGACAGCAGGTACGCGGTTTTTGCGTGCCTGCTGTTTTTTCGACAGCGGAAAACAGCTGTCCCTAAAATAAAACGGCGTTCGGTCTTATAATGCGGCAGGATTCGACAAACGGTTATGGTAAGATGAGGGTGTTCCGAGAAACGGACACCATAAATGATACAAAATGAAAGGCCTACAAGCTATGAAAAAACAAAGTCTGAACGCACTCGCTGCCTCCTACCGCGCTGACCTGCTCTACTACATTGAGCGTGCCAAGCTGGGCAAATGCCCGCCCCACTGGCAGGCCTACTGCTTTGGGGAAATCGCTGCTGCCAAGGGCACGGATGCCTACCCCGAGGACGGCGACGCACTGCTGGACGAGCTGCACCGGCTGGTGGACACCGTGCCCCAGATCACGAACCGCGAGGAAAGCGCGGCGGAGATCGCCGCCTACCGCGGGCAGATGCTCTTTTACTTTGACCGCGACTACTACACGCTGGCCGAGCTGGTGCGCCTGCCGGACCGGAAAAAGTACGGCGCCTGCGTTTACATTGACGCCGACGGCAGCAGGCAGGACCGCCCGGGCTATGCCAATGACATAGCACTGCAGGTGGACGAATGGCGCAGGGAGAACGGCATCCCGTTTGACAAGTCGAGCATCGCCGCCAGCCCCAGCGAGGTAGACGGCGGCGAGTTTGACACGATGGACGAGGCACTCCGGTACCTGTACACCTGCCTGAATTTCCCGGACAGCGTGTTGTGCTGAAAAAATCCCGCCGGAAAAGGGCATCCGACGGGATTTTTTGTGCGGTATAGGGGAGAACGGAGGCGGGGTGGGGGCACCCCGCCCTACGCATGGCCCGGAAGGGAGGGCTGGGCGGCGTCCCCGACGACCCGGGCCGTGTGCGGCAGGGCGAACGGCCACGGGCGGATATGGAATCCGCCCCTACGGTGTAGGGGTCGATGCTTGCATCGACCCGGGAAGCTGACGGCCTTACAGCTCGTACAGCTCGGTGTATTTCTTCTTTAAATACTCGGTGAAGTGGTGCGGGTCGAACTTGCCGCCGCAGAGGCTCTCGACGAGCCAGGCGGGTTCCTTCATGCTGCCCCACTGCCAGACGCGCTCCTTCAAGGCGGCCTTCAGCGGCTCCACGTCGCCGTTGGCCCACTGGGCGTCAAAGTCGTTTGTTTTGCGCAGGTCGTCGAGGGCCTGTGCGCCGTAGGCACTGCCGAGGGCATAGCTCGGGAAATAGCCGATGTCGCCCATGGACCAGTGGATGTCCTGCAAACAGCCGTGGGCATCGTCGGGCACATCGACGCCGAGGTACTCTTTATACTTGGCGTTCCAGGCGGCGGGCAGGTCGGCCACAGCCAGTGTGCCCTGCATCAGGGCCTTTTCCAGCTCATAGCGCACCATGATGTGCAGGGAGTAGGTCAGCTCGTCGGCCTCGGTGCGGATCAGGCCCGGTTCGGCGCGGTTGACGGCGCGCCAGATCTCCTCGGCGGAGACGTCGGCCAGCTGCGCGGGGAACAGCTCCTTCAGCGTCGGGTACAGGTAGTGGACAAAGGCGCGGGAACGGCCCACCAGGTTCTCAAACAGGCGGGACTGGCTCTCGTGAATGCCCATCGTCGCGCCGTGGGTGACGGCGGTGTAGTCGTAGTCGGGGTTGATGTTCAGCTCATACAGCGCGTGGCCGCCCTCGTGGGCGACGCTGTAGAGGTTCGAGAAGATGTCCCGGGGCATGTAGTGGGTCGTGATGCGCACATCGCCGCGCCAGAATTCGGTGGTGAAGGGATGCTCACTCTCGGCCAGATAGCAGTGGGCCGGGTCAAGGCCCCACAGCTCCATGATCTTTTTGCTGACCCGGCGCTGGGCGTCGATGGGCCACTCCTGGTCGAGAAAGTCGGTGCGCACGGCCTTGCCGCGGGTCTGGATGTCCGCCAGCAGCGGGACGATGGTTTCGCGCAGCGTCGCGAAAAACTCATCGCACTGGGCAATGGTCAGGCCCTTCTCGTAGCGGTCCAGCAGGACCTCATAGGGGTCGCGGTCCGGCGCAAAATACCGGGCCTGGGCGCGGCGGGCGGCGATGATCTTTTCCAGATACGGCGCGAACAGGCTGAAATCGTTCGTGCGCTTGGCCTTGGTCCAGGCGGGCACGCTCTGGCTGCACAGCTTGGTGAAGGCGGCGTACTCGTCGGCGGGGATCCGGGCGATCTCGTCGTACTGGCGCTGCAAATTGCGGACCTCGGCGCGCTCCTGCTCGGTCTCGGCGTCGGCAGCGGCCTCCTTCAAAAGGGCGGCGGTGCCGTCGTTGACCAGCAGGTCAAAGCTGGCGCGGCTCAAAACCTCGGTGGCCTCGGCGCGGCCATCGGCGCTGCCCTCGGGCGCGACGGTCTCGGCGTCAAAGTCGATGACGGTCATGGCATACAGGTAGGCGTACAGCTGCTTTTCCAGCGCACGCAGGCGGATGATGGAAGGCTTCATGGTGGTGACCTCGTTTCATAGTGATGCCTTCCCCCCTTGGGGGAAGGTGGCCGAAGGCCGGATGAGGGGCAGGTCTGCGGGGGCAGCCCATGAACAGGCTGCGGCGGAAGGCTGGCCCTCATCAGTCCGCTTTGCGGACAGCTTCCCCCGATGGGGAAGCCCTTATAAGCATCATACCACACCTCGCGCACTTTTTCCATTGCCAACCGGGCAAAAGTGTGGTATTGTGGATATACTACTACAAAAAGGAGGTCGCCTGCCATGCCGGAGCAGCCGCTTGTCAGTATTATCGTGCCGATTTATAACGCCCAGGATCATATCGCCCGCTGTGTGGAGAGTATCCGCCGCCAGACCTACCGGAACCTTGAAATTCTGCTGCTGAACGACGGCAGCCAGGACGTCAGCCTGGAGGTCTGCAAGATGTATGCCAACGTCGATCCGCGCATCGTGCTCATCGACAAGGCCAACAGCGGCGTGGCCGCGACCCGCAACATGGGCCTGCGGGAGGCGGGGGGCAAGTATCTGCAGTTCGTCGATGCCGACGACACGATCCAGCCCTACGCCACGGAGCTGCTGGTGCAGCGGGCCGAGGAAAGCGGCGCCGATTTGGTCATTGCGCACTACAACCGCATTACGCCGCCCCGCCCCCGTGCCGAGGATGACCCCCGCCCCGAGCGGCCCACCAAGGTGCAGACCTACGGCTTCCTGATGGAGGGCCCGATGACGAAGGAGGAATTCGCCGCGGGCCTGATGCAGGAACCGGCCAGCTTTTACTACGGTGTGATGTGGAATAAGCTCTACCGCGCCGACATTGTCCGCGCGCACGATGACATTATATGCGCCGAGGACATGGACTGGTCGGAGGACCTGTATTTCAATTTGAGCTATATCCGTTATGCGGAGAAGTTCTACGCGCTGTCGACGCCGATCTACAACTATTTCAACACGCCCGGCAGCGCGGTGCACACGGCGCTGAACCCGGTGAACATCGTGGCGACCCGCGCGACCCTGTTTGCATATTATAAGGAGCTGTATGAGCATCTGGGCCTGTATGAGGAGTACAAGCCGCAGATCTACAAGTATCTGGTGGCGGTGGCAGAGGCGTGAGCGCGGCGAATAGTACGCGGTAGGGGCCGGGCAGACGGTGGAAAACGGGCAATAAAAATAGCGTAGGGGAGGGTTTTTAACCCTCCCCTACGTATATTCTGTTTTACATCCAATGCCCGAAGCGGTAGACCGGCTTCGTCGGCTCGGGGGGACGCAGGTCGTCGCCAAGATAGATGTCGATGGCGTTGCGCTGCATGCGGCGGGCGACCCTGTCGGGCAGATGGGCAAAGCCCTCAGCCAGGTTTGGCGGGCGCTTGACCGGGTGGTGGCAGTCGCTGCACAGAATGTGCACAAGGTTCCACTCGATCAGCTTGTGCAGCCACTTGGCGGTGTGTCCGTCCCGGATCAGGCCGGTGGCGTTGATCTGCGCCAAACACCCGTCGCAGACCCAGTTGTAGAGCAGCGTCGGGTCCTCGGTCACAAAGGGATAGCGCTCCACGTGGGCCAGAATCGGCGTGTACCCCTGCGCACGGATGGCGTAGAGCGTCTCGTCGATGCCCGGCGGGTGCATCGTGGTGGGGAACTCGATCAAAATATAGTTGCTCCCCGCAAAGGCCAGCTGGCGCAGGTCAAGGCTGGGCAGCGCGGTGGAGTAAAACACCTCGGCGCCCATTTTACCGGCCAGCCGCAGGCCCTCGGCCTTGCAGGCCGCGGACACCTGCAGGAACGCTGCCTTGCGCCGCGCGGTAAACTGCTCCACGGAAATGCGCTCATAATGGAAGTGCGGCGTGAACACAATGCCCGCCGCACCATCCTGTAATTCCTTGCGAATGAGCGACATTGACATATCCAAATCTTTGGCACCGTCATCAATGCCGGGCAGGATGTGACAGTGCAGCTCTACAAGGGCATTACTCATGCATCATTTCCCTTTTTATCTTCGTCGTAATAGCTGTAGGAGTAAGCGTAGGAGTAGCCGTCGCGGCGGCCGCTCTGCTTGCCGTTGTAGCCGTTCATGACAACACCCAGGATGTGGGCGTTGACGGCCTCCAGGTTCTTTTTGCTGAGCTGGGCGCTCTGGATGGTGGTGACACCGGGGCGCACGACCAGCAGCACGCCGTCCGCCATGCGGCAGAGGACCGCAGCGTCGGTGACGAGGCTGACGGGCGGGGTATCCACGATAACATAGTCGAATGCCTTCTGCAGGGAGGCAAAGATCTTCTCGGTCATGGGGGCGGAGAGCAGCTCGGTGGGGTTCGGCGGGATCGTACCGGCGGTCAGGACCGTGATGCCGGAATCCTTGACGCGGACAAGCGCTGTGGCCAGCGCGCCTTCATCCTTGGAGGTGATGACGTTCGTCAGACCGGCATGGCTGCGCGGAATGCGCAGATAGCGGGAGATCGTCGCCTTGCGCAGGTCACAGTCCACAAGGACAACACGCTTGCCGGAGGCCGCAATCGTCATGGCCAGGTTGACAGCCACGTTGGTCTTGCCTTCTTCGGGAACGGAGGAGGTGATCAGGATGGTCTTGCAGTTGCCGGCAGAGGAAAGAAATTCCAGGTTGGTACGCAGAGATTTGTAGGCTTCCACAAACTGGAACGGGGCGTCGCCGCCGACGGTAAACAGCTTGCGATGGCTGGTGTTTTGCTTGCCTTGCTCATTTCTTTTACCTCCCTGATATTCCGGAATGACGCCCACGACGGCGAGGTCAAGATACTTGGCAATGTCGTCCTCGGTATGGATCTTGTTGTCCAGCAGGACGGCCAGCATGGAAACTCCGGCATAACGCGGACATGCTTCCGTATTCTCTACTTCAATGGCGATGTCCATATCATGGTTATCCACTTTAAACGCTTCTACAGACGGACGTTTTAAAGTGGCTTGTTTGCCGTTTT
>ENA-OQDL01000500-OQDL01000500.1-human-gut-metagenome-genome-assembly--contig:-NODE-500-length-25078-cov-6.330488_pt1 | contig 25078 bp, 26 predicted proteins | sample MGYA00242782_ERZ504609 | MGnify/ENA primary metagenome ERZ504609 (study PRJEB26092, sample SAMD00036320) | human gut metagenome | host: Homo sapiens | study: EMG produced TPA metagenomics assembly of... | reverse complement strand
ATACAACAAAGACAATGATTTCTCTGTACGAAAACAAATTTGCAGGTTTGGTTTTTCGTAACGCAAACGGTTGATCGCTTCTATCTTATCAATCAGTCCGTCAAAGAACAGCTCCACTGTATTGAACACCTTATTATTGACAACACCGCCCACTACAAGGTCATAATCTGTCGAATCTTTTCCACTGCGGCAATTCAAAATAAAATCCAACCACTCCTCGGAATAGGAATCAAATTTCAGTGTTTTCAGTTCGGCTTCTCTACCTTCATCGTATTCATACTGGGAAATAATACCATCTTTCCCTCGGCGTTTAAATTTGCCACACCACTTCGCTGCCTGTTCATACAGCGGCGTGACATAGACCTTTCGCTTTCAATGTCAGATTCTTGTTCTTGAAATGGTGATTACTCATTACCGTAAAATTCTTTGTTCTCTCTACACGAAAAATCTGTGCCATGCTCCCATCCTCTTTTTTACCGTTTCGCTACGCAGCTTATAACCGGGAATCTTCCAGAATTTTCTTACATCCCCTCCCCATAAATTACAACACTGTAGCCTTTCTGCTTTTTCGCTCTGATACATTGCCCCGTCAGCCTTTCTGTATAGCTGTTCAAAAGAAGTCTCTTCATATCCATTATAAAAACACGCACCAAGACTTATTTCTATACTCTTTCCCGGCATCTCTATGACATCAATCTGTCGGATATTTTCAAAAAGTCGTTCAAAAAATTTCTCAGCTACTGTTCGCTCCAACATTTTCGGCATAAATATTGCGAACTCATCACCTCCAAGCCGCAAAACCACATCACTGTCACGACATGTTTTCCGTAACTTCTCCGCAACAGCTATAATCACCTTATCCCCTACAGAATGCCCGTAAGTGTCATTGATGGATTTAAATTTGTCACAATCGATCAGGCAAAACAATCCTCCCGTTTTTCCTTTAAAAGTTCAATAATCCTTTTTTCTCCGCTTCCACGATTATATAATCCTGTCATAAGATCTGTCCGCGCCAGATAAATCAGCCTGTTCTCACGCTTTTTTTCTTCTTCTATACACTCAATACAGAAAAGCACATGCAGAAGTCTTCCATTTTCATCGTAGTCTACAGGAATAAATCTGCTTCGGCACCAACCTGATATTTTATCTATAAATTCATGTGTTATGCTGTTTTCCCCAAGAAGCCGTTCTTCCATCGTACTGATATCTAGAAACTCCAGTGATTCCTGAAGTTGTGATTCTATACATGTTTTCTCAGCAATATCTTGATATATCCGCAAAAATCATCCCTGACTTTATATTCTCCCATTTTTTTCGAAATCTTTTCCCAAACATTCCAGAACCTGATCTGTCATTTTTACAATATGATATCTTTTGGTCTGCACATCAACCCAATTACATAGATGTATAGATTTTCGAGAGGGATGAATAACTGCTGAGTTTTGCCTCTTTATTTGACTTTATAAATGAATTACGCAATTTCGAAATGAAATAAGAAGCGTTCCTATCATTTCCAAAAAAAGTAGTAAGCCCCCTGTAATCACTCTTTGGAGGATTAATCCACACCAAAAAAGCCACTTATCTCATCTTTATAACGCAAAGGGCATACCACCACATTTCTCACATTCTGCGCTTTTAACATATCATACGATGCGCGATGTTCTTCTTTGATATCTTCTATATCAGTGATACTGATACTTTCGCCCTTGGAAAACGTATCATACCACCATTTTATCACATCCATATCGACATTCTGCAATCTGTCTATCTCAGGAATTACTCCTTCCGCGCACCATTCATACGTATTGTCTGTGCCGTGCCTTTCTTTACAATCCTCAAAAATATATATTCTGTCAGAACCGATATGTCTGCCGAAAAAGCGGATAAATTCATTAATCTGCTCGTCAGGTGTGTGGTAATTGAGTGCAGATCTAAGTGCTTCATTTATGACCAGTTCATACTTTATGATTGTCTTCATGTTATTTTCCTCCTGAATGTCTTTCTTATCTTACTTTTTTACATTCAAACCAGACGGAAAGACCTTCTTTTATTTTACTGCTCTTCCACAGGTTTCATAAAAAAATTATTCTATCCGAAGCCTGAACGCATGAAGCGAAAAATCAAGGTCACTGCACCAGATGATTCCACATTTCGGATACAGGGAACGAAGGTGTTCTGCTGCATTCAGGCCGGACACTCCCGGTAATGCGAGAAACACCACTGTCGGTACTGTTTTCAATGTCCGTGCAAAAAATTGTTCCTGATTCTGATAAATTTTCAATCAACGGAAAGACATGCTTCTCTGTACAGTAATTCCTGATATATTCCGCACTGTTTTGTCCTTCCTGTTCCTGGTCGGTCAATATGGCAATACAATACACAATACCCCTCCCTTTCTATTTCATGTACTTTCATTTGTTATTCTCATTATAAGAAAGGCAGAAATCATTTCAACAATTCTGTCACGAAGCGACAGAAAATAGCACGAATTGTAACTCCGTGGTATTGTTTTGTGATATACTGTTACCAGAGCGTTTTTGAAATAACTACTCCACTTGCCTGTCTGCGGCTATAGATTACACAGATGAAAAAGTCTCAGCAAGCGGAATTTTATAAATATATATAAGGAAGATCTACTATGAAAATTGCAATTGTTGATGATATTTCAGACGAACGGACACTGCTGCGAAACAGACTGGAATCTCAGTTTTCCAGACGCAATGTCCATACAGATATATTTGAATATGAAAATGGAGAAACTTTCCTCACTTCAGCGAAAGAATGCCCTTTCACTGTAGTGTTTCTGGATATTTATATGAATGGAGCCAATGGAATTGATATCGCAAAAGAACTTCGCAGATCAGACACAGACTGTCTGCTGATCTTTACAACAACTTCCACTGACCATGCTTTAGAGGGATTTCAGGTCCGGGCTCTGCACTATCTTGTAAAGCCCTACAGTGAAAATGATATTTCCGCACTGGCAGATGAAATCCTTTCCCGCATCCCGGATTCCGGGAAATACATAGATGTAAAGGTAAACGGCAGTAATATTCAGATCCCCTTCCGGAAAATAATCTACGCAGAGCATTTTTCCCATATGATCCACATCCACACTGCCGGTGAAAGGGAACTGGTCACCCGCCAGTCCTTTGATTCCTTCATAACCTCCCTGAAAAATGGACTCACGTTTCTATCGGTGTAACCGGGGCGTTGTGATCAATCTGGAGCATGCAGTTGATTTTGACGGATCAGGCTTTCGCCTTGATAACGGAAGCAATGTCCCTGTCAGCCGAAAGCTGCTGAAAAACGCCAGACAGACATTTATGGAATTTCTGTTCCAAAGGAGGTCCTGAAATGACTGACATACTTCGCCCTGTACTTGAACTTTCCGTAATCATTCCCGGTATACTGCTGGCATATCTGCCTGTAAAGAACTATCTGAGGCAGACACCGCTTAAGCTGACAGCATGGCTTCTTCCCCTTCTTCTGGGAATCTGTATTTTGGGAGGGGCAGTTTGCTGTGCCCTGCAAATTCCGACCAGATGGTTCCTGTTTCCTCTGCTGCCTGTCATTATGCTCATTTACCATAAAACATTAAAAATCTCTGTCTGGAAATCCGTCAGTATTTTTCTTGCAGTCTTCGCAGTTTTTACATGTGTCAAAAGTCTGTCCCGGGCAGTCAATGCACTTATGACTGCTGACCTGCATATTACAGAAAACGAACTGTGGTTGCACACTGGTGCCGGAATTTTTTATAACGTCATCTGTCTGCTGTTTGTTCTGGCAGCCTGGTATCCTGCCCGCCACTGTGTACAGACAATGATCACAGACGAGAACTTTGCCCAGACCTGGTATGTATTCTGGATTCTTCCGGTAATCTTCATCGGAGTGAATCTTTTTATGATCCCTAAATATCGCAGTACTTTATATACCGGACGGGTCCTGCAGTGCTATATTGTTTTCAGTCTTGTACTGCTCATAATCCTGCTCCTGTTTTATGTCCTGTTTCTTATGATGGCAGTCAGCCTGAACAGAAATGCCAGACTTCAGCAGGAGAACCATTTTCTTACTCTTCAGCAGGAAAGATACGAGAATCTCTGCATGGCCATTGAAGAAGCAAGACAGGCGCGTCACGATATCCGGCATCACTTTGTGCAGTTATCCTCTCTGGCAGAACAGGGTGACATGGAAAAGATCAAAAAATATCTCTCCGCTGCAACCGGAAAAATCTCTGACTATAACCTGCATTTCTGTGAAAATCAGGCTGTTGACAGTGTTTTCGGATATTATTCCACCCTTGCAGAAAGAGAAAACATTCCTTTTCATGCACTGGTTTCTCTGCCTGCTGATCTTTCCATAGATGAGATTAATCTGTGCCTTGTGTTTTCCAATCTGCTGGAAAATGCCATCCAGGCAAGTGTAAAAACAGCGCCCGCCCGCAGAAAGATTAATGTGGAAGTTTATCCCCACCACAATCATCTGCTTCTGATCCATGTGGAGAACACCTTCGATGGCAAAATACAGCAAAAAAACAATATTTTCCAATCCTCCAAACACTCCGGAAACGGAATAGGAATCGAATCTGTCCGCCACATTACCGACAAAAACGGCGGTGCCTGTGACTTTACCTATAAAGATGGTATTTTCTCTGCAAAAATAATGCTCCGGATATAATCAGTTACTGATTATACCCGGAGCATTTTGCAAAAATATTCAAATGTCTCTTGAAGTATCTAAAATTATTCCATACACTCATCCAGAATAGCAGCCATCTTATCAATGTGTTCTTTTGTGATCACAAGCGGAGGTACGATTCTGAGTACATCATTGCCTGCAGAGATCACCAACAGTCCTTTTGCCAGTGCAGCCTTTACAACTTCACCAACCGGGCGGCCCTGGATCACGATTCCCTGCATGAAGCCCATGCCTCGTCTTGTTGCAGCGCATTCATGTTTTGCAACAATTTCATCCAGCTTCTGTTCCAGATACGGAGTCATTTCCTGTACATGTTCAATGATCTTATCATTCTCATAAATGTCAAATACTTTGCTGACTGCAGCACACACAAACGGGTTTCCACCATAAGTTGTACCATGATCACCTGGCTCCAGAGAAGCTTTGGCAGCTTTCTCATTCAATACAAACGCACCTACCGGCACACCACATCCAAGAGCCTTGGCACTTGTCATAATATCCGGCTGTACACCGTATGCCTGCCATGCAAAATAATGTCCGGTTCTTCCCATACCGCACTGGATCTCATCGAAGATCAGCATAATATCTTTCTCATCACAAATCTGACGCAGACCTTCCAGGAATTCTTTCTTCGCCGGATAAATACCGCCCTCACCCTGAACAACCTCAGTGATAATCGCGCAGGTCTTATCTGTGATCTGAGCCTTTACACTCTCAAGATCATTGAAATCCGCAAACTTCACACCGCCCATCAGAGGCTCAAAGGGCTCTCTGTAATGAGCAGTTCCTGTTACAGAAAGAGCTCCGATACTTCTTCCATGGAAGGAATGGTTCATGGCAATGATCTCATGATCTGCATGTCCGTCACGTACATATGCATATTTCTTAGCTGCTTTTAAAGCACCTTCGATTGCTTCTGTACCACTGTTGGTAAAGAATGCCTTGCTCATTTTACTTGCCTTTACCAGCTTCGCACCTGCTTCGATGATCGGCTCATTGTAATATAAGTTGGAAATATGCATCAGCTTATCGATCTGGTCTTTCAGTGCTTCATCATATCCCGGATAGTGATATCCCAGAGAATTTACAGCAATACCTGCTGCAAAATCCAGATACTCCTTTCCCTCGGAATCATATAAATAACATCCCTGTCCCTTTTCAAAAACAACAGGAAAACGATTATAAGTGTGAAGGATACTCTCTTCGGATTCCTTCATCTGTTCATTCATGTTCATTGTAATATTTCTCCCCGTCTTCTCTCAGAATCGCAGTACCAATACCTTTGTTTGTAAAGATCTCCAACAGTAAGCTGTGAGGAATTCTTCCGTCAAGGATATGGACTCTGTTAACGCCTTCTTCAATGGCATCAATACAGTTTTTCAGCTTCGGAATCATACCTCCGCCTACATAACCGTCATCGATCAGTTTCTGTGCTTCATCTACATGAAGTTCAGAGATCAGGCTGGACGGATCATCTTTGTCTTTATAAACGCCTTCAATATCAGAAAGGAATGCAAGCTTCTCAGCATGAACAGCCTCTGCAATGGCACATGCAGCATCATCCGCATTAATATTATAAGTAGCGAACTCATCGTCATAACCTACCGGGAAAATGATCGGCAGGAAATCTTTCTCCAGAAGATCCTCCAGAATCTTCGGCTCAACCTTTGTAACTTCACCAACAAATCCGATGTCTCCACCCTCTGTCTGTTTCTTGCGGCATTTCAGCAGACCACCGTCTTTACCACTGATACCAACAGCATTTACACCAAGAGATTCCACCATGGCAACCAGTTCCTTGTTCACCTTCGCAAGAACCATCTCTGCGATCTCCATAGTATCTTTATCTGTTACACGAAGACCATTAATAAATTTCGGCTCCATACCTACCTTGCCAACCCAGCGGCTGATTTCCTTACCACCGCCATGAACGATGATCGGTTTGAAACCAACCAGTTTCAGAAGAACAACGTCCTTGATCACATTCTTCTTCAGTTCATCATCCAGCATGGCACTTCCGCCGTACTTTACAACTACAATCTTACGATTAAATCTCTGAATATAAGGAAGCGCCTCGATCAGCACCTCCGCCTTGTCCAAATATTTCTGATTAACCATTATTCTCTCCTTTTTCCAGTCAATGTCTGTTCTCCATTCCTGCTTATTGCTTTTCGCAATTAAATCAGGAGACTTACCTGATTCGGTTAAAATCACCCTTATTCACAGAATTTTGTTATGAACGGTAATCTGCATTGATTTTTATATAATCATAAGTCAGGTCACAGCCCCATGCAGTTGCTGTGGCATCACCCATCTTCACATCAGCGATTGCTGTGACAGCTTCCTCAGAAAGAATCTTCGTTGCCTCTTCTTCACTGTAATCCACAGCCACACCATTCTCAATAATCTGGATCTTACCAGCCTTACTCTCAAAGAACAGATCCACCTTCTCAGGATCAAACTTCGCACCGGAATATCCCATAGCACACAGGATTCTTCCCCAGTTTGCATCATGTCCGTAGATAGCAGCCTTTGTCAGAGAAGAAGTAACAACAGACTTGCTCAATGTAACTGCCTGCTCCTTAGACTCTGCACCAATGATCTTCACCTCAAACAGTGCAGTCGCACCCTCACCATCACCTGCAATCTTTTTCGCCAGAGTAGTATTGATATAATTCAGCGCAGCCTTGAAGGTTTCGTAATCCTCACCCTTCTCTGTGATCTCCGGATTCTCAGCCAGACCATTGGCCAGAAGAAGAACTGTATCATTGGTAGAAGTATCTCCATCAACAGAAACCATATTGTAAGTATCCTTAACATCCTCACTTAACGCTTCCTGCAGCATCTTCTTGGAAATCTTCGCATCAGTAGTAACAAACCCAAGCATGGTACACATATTCGGATGGATCATACCGGAACCCTTACACATACCACCAACAGTAACCGTCTTACCGCCAATTTCAATCTGAACAGCAACCTCTTTCTTCTTGGTATCAGTAGTCATGATTGCCTTCGCAGCCTCAGTACCAGCCTCCAGAGAACCATCCAGCTTCGGTGCCATCATCTTCACACCATTCTTAATACGGTCAATGGGAACCTGCATACCAATCACACCTGTAGAAGCAACCAGCACACTGTCAGCAGCCACCCCAAGAATCTCAGCAGCCGCATCCGCAGTCTCCTTACAATAACCATAACCTTCTGCACCGGTACATGCGTTGGCAATACCACTGTTACAGATTACCACCTGCGCAGACGGATGATTATAAACAATATCCTGATCCCATTTAACAGGCGCAGCCTTCACCACATTGGTAGTAAAAGTCCCCGCAGCCACACATGGCACCTCACTGTAAACCATAGCCATATCCGTTCTGCCCTTATACTTAATCTCAGCCGCAGCCGCAGCTGCCTTAAATCCCTTAGCCGCCGTAACGCCGCCATCTATAATCTTCATAAAACCTCAATCCTTTCTATATAATAAGACAAACCATCTTGTTTCCCGTCCACATCCTCCACGCTCAGCGACTGCCGCAGCTCCCCTGCGCAGTCACGTCCGTCAGACATCCACATCTCTTCCGTCCTGAAAAGTCAGCTCCGGAAATTATTTGGTTTTGAACGCATTTGCAGGGGCTGTAGTAACTCTTAGTGCTCGGGAATTTGCGTTATGAGGCGGCTGCATCACTGTCTGAGCGAAGTTTGCAACGGAGCGAGTTTGACAAGCTGCCTCATGCCTTTAGCAAATTCACGAACACTTAGAGTTAGTAAGCCCCGAAACCGCGTTCAAAACCAAATAATTTCCGGAGCGTCCCTTCCCATTAATCTATCACGGACACATCGGCACCTGCAACAGACCTTCAGATTCCTTGAACCCAAACATCAGATTCATATTCTGCACAGCCTGTCCTGCAGCACCTTTAACCAGATTATCCATAGCCCCCATCATAATAACTCTGTGAGTTCTCGGATCAATCTTAAAGTTCACATCCACATAATTACTTCCCTCCACGCACTTAGTCTGCGGACAAACATCCTTATCCAGCACACGAACGAAAGTCTCATTCTCATAATACTTATCATAAACTGCCTTCACTTCTTCATAAGAAACATCCTTAGTCAGAGAAGCATAAGCAGTCACCAGAATACCACGATTCATAGGAATCAGATGAGGTGTAAAATTAATCAACACTTCCTTACCGCACGCATAACCAAGCTGATCCTCAATCTCAGGTGTATGTCTGTGACTTGCAACACCATAAGCCTTAATATTCTCATTCACTTCACAGAACAGATTGGCAACCTTCGCTCCACGTCCAGCTCCTGAAGTACCGGACTTCGCATCAATAATAATGGTAGACGGATCGATCAGCCCCTCTTTGATCAGTGGATAAATAGAAAGTGTAGAACATGTAGGATAACATCCCGGATTCGCGATCAGTCTGGCTTTCTTAATCTCCTCACGATTGATCTCACATAAACCATAAACCGCCTCATCAATAAACTGCGGAGCCTTATGCTCAATTCCGTACCATTTCTCATATTTCTTCACATCTTTAATACGGAAATCCGCACTCAGGTCAATAACTTTCGCCTTAGAAAGAATTCCTTCATTAATTAAAGAAGCACAAAGTCCCTGAGGAGTAGCTGTAAAGATCACATCCACTTCATCAGCTAATGCTTCCATATTATCATCCATACATTTCGCATCTACCAATTTAAAAAACGTTCTGGTAAACATCTGAATATTTCTGGTCAATATAACTTCTTGAACCATACCACGCAATTTCCACATCTTTATGTCCCAGAAGCAGTCTCACAATCTCGTTACCTGCATATCCTGTGGCACCGATAATTCCTGCTTTAATCATAATAATTTCCTCCATCTTCGCCTCATCCGGCGATCTTCATTTCATAGTAAAACTTTACTCTATCAGAGTGCTGGACTAATTATACATCTTACCTGCATAATATGCAATAGTCATTTTTCAATGTTTTTACATGGATTTTATTTCACTCCACAGATTTTCCCCTGTCTTTTCCTATATTATGTTGCATATTTATGCAAAAGCAGATAAAACTTTTTTGCATTTTTCTATTGCATATTTATAAAAAAAGGGTGTATATTATCACTTGTTAAGCGGAATCACACGAAATCATCTTGTTCCGCATTGAATATTTATTCAAAAATTTCAATCAGAAATTACCGCATTTATTCAAAAATAATGCGCTGAACTCCCGACCTATTCATTTACTTTCGGCAAACGGATATCTCAGGAAATTTTTACAAATCAGGAAAATAATAAAATCCAATTTCAGGAGGAATACAATCATGAAAGAAAAAGTCGTTTTAGCATACTCAGGCGGTCTTGATACCACAGCCTTAATCCCATGGTTAAAAGAAACATTTGATTACGATGTTGTCTGCTGCTGCGTAAACTGCGGTCAGGGAAACGAACTGGACGGACTGGATGAAAGAGCAAAGCTTTCCGGTGCTTCCAAATTATATATCGAAGATATCGTAGATGAATTCTGTGATGACTTCATCGTTCCATGTGTACAGGCAGGTGCTGTATACGAACACAAATATCTCCTTGGTACATCCATGGCCCGTCCGGCAATCGCTAAGAAATTAGTTGAGATTGCACGTAAAGAAGGTGCAGTTGCCATCTGCCACGGTGCTACAGGTAAAGGTAACGACCAGATCCGTTTCGAACTTGGCATCAAGGCTCTTGCTCCTGACATCAAGATCATCGCTCCATGGCGTATGACAGACAAATGGACCATGCAGTCACGTGAAGATGAAATTGCATTCTGTAAAGCTCATGGAATCGACCTTCCATTCGATGCAAGCCACAGCTACAGCCGTGACAGAAACTTATGGCATATCAGCCATGAAGGTCTGGAACTGGAAGATCCTTCCCAGGCTCCAAATTATGACAATATGCTTGTTTTAGGTGTTACACCTGAGAAAGCCCCTGATAAAGAAACAGAAGTTACCATGACATTCGAGCAGGGTGTTCCGAAAACATTAAACGGCAAAGAAATGAAAGTTTCCGAGATCATCACTGAGCTTAACAAATTAGGCGGCGAGAACGGTATCGGTATCGTTGATATCGTTGAGAACCGTGTTGTTGGTATGAAATCCCGTGGTGTATATGAGACTCCTGGCGGAACAATCCTGATGGCAGCTCATGAACAGCTCGAAGAACTTACACTTGACCGCGAGACAATGGAAACCAAGAAGAAACTTGGCAGCCAGTTCGCTCAGGTTGTTTACGAAGGAAAATGGTATACACCACTTCGCGAGGCAATCCAGGCATTCGTTGAATCCACACAGAAATATGTAACAGGTGAAGTGAAATTCAAACTGTACAAAGGCAATATCATCAAAGCCGGTACAACTTCTCCATACAGCCTGTACAATGAATCTCTTGCATCTTTCACAACAGGTGACCTCTATGACCACCACGATGCAGATGGATTCATCACACTGTTCGGACTTCCACTGAAAGTTCGCGCTATGATGTTAAAAGAAGTTGAGCAGAACAAGAAATAATTAATTGATAACAGATTCAGCCAGATGGACACTTTATTCATCTGGCTGTTTTTATTACCTGATACAGTATTGCAATTCTGTAAAAAATGGCACAAAAAAGACACAGCCAGATGGCCATGTCCGTTTTTATCTGCTATGTTTATGATTATCTGCCTTCCAGTTCCGCACGTTTCTTATCGATAAGCTCCTGAAGTTTTTCCAGCTCTTCCACTGTAATCCCATCAGATTCCAGAAGCGCATTCATCATTTCCACCGGATTAATCTTTCTGCTTTTGGCATTTCCCTTTAAATAATCCTCTCTTGAAAGAAGAGGGGTATAATTTCTTGCATACACCTTGCCGTTCATTGAAGTTCCCGCAACCTGGATCAGGTTCTCTTTCAAAAGAAGCTCCAGGCATCTTCTTACTGTCGGCATTTTCAGTTCCGGTGCAATGTCATTGATCTCAAAAGCAGACAATGGTCTTCCCTCTTCCCAAAGCACATTCATAATATCATAACGTTTACCTTTTAAGATGTCCATCTTAAGATCTCCTTCCATTTTTAACCAGATATCACTATAATACAGAAATATCGAATTAATTACAATTACAGAGACCTTACACTGATTTACAGTCCTTTTACAAATTTGTTACCAAGTTTATCCGGACAATAATACATCTTTCTACACATCACGAATCATTTCGTCATAAAACAAGCTGTTTTTTCTCAAGACGGGCATATACCCACTCTCTGAAAAGTGTATAGATCACAGATACTGTCGGAATGAAGATCAGCATTCCCGCAATTCCCATCAGACTGCCGCCAAGTGTTACAGCTACCAGTACCCAGATGGATGGAAGCCCGACAGAACCACCTACCACATGAGGATAGATCAGGTTTCCTTCTATCTGCTGCAGGATAAGGAAAAGTCCCAGAAACAGAACTGCTTTTACAGGACTTATCATAAGGATCAGAAAAAATGCTACCCAACATCCGATAATTCCGCCAAACAGCGGGATCAATGCTGTAAATGAAATCAGGACACCCACCAGCATTGCATATGGAAAATGCAGAATTGTCATGGATACAAAGAACATACTTCCAAGAATCACAGCTTCGATACACTGTCCGGTAATAAAGCTGGAAAAAATCCTGTTTGCCAGATTCCATACATGTGCCAGGTATCTGACCGGTTTTTCCGGGAACATTGCGTACATTGCTTTTTTTATCTGCTGCAGGAGCTTTTCTTTCTGCAAAAGAACGTAGCAGGCGAATACAAAGCCAATGGATACATTCATTGCAGTAGTCAGAAGTCCCATGGTGATGGACACTGTGGAGGAAACAATGTTATTGACTCCGTTCTTCAGTACGCCGAGTACAGAATCGATTATTTTTCCCGGCTCAATGTCAAGAGACTGCGCCCATTTCACAACTTCCGGATTGTTTCCGAATACATTGTCGATCCATTTCTGGAAAACCGGAATATTTTCTTCTATCTTTTTCGCTATGTTTACGAATGTTGCCCCCAGTTCCGGTACTACTACCAGCATAACGATCACAATTATACAGATCACAAAGCAGATAGAAAGCACCAGGCTGACCGGCCTTGCCAGTTTTTGTGCTGTTTTTTTCTCTTGTTTCAAGGCTTTTCCGAACAGATGATGTTCTATGAATTTCATTGGAATATTGAGGATAAAAGCGATTCCAAAGCCAATGATGAACGGAAAGAGAAAGCCAAGCAGAACTCTGACAGTGCTGATGACTATGTGCAGGTTCTGGACACCCAGGTATAAGAGAATTGCGAATGCGATGAGCCATCGGATTTTTTTATGTTTTCTTTGTCTAGCTGCATGTTTGTTTTTCCTTTCTTTTTGATATTGGAGAGTATTATATCATATTTTCCCAAAAAACGGACGCTTAGAAAAATATTTTATCTGCTATGCGGTTTCGGCATCTAAGAGATTCTAAGTCATCTGAAATCTGCTAAAAGCATGAGAAGAAAAGTCTGTGATTGCTCGCTGGTGCTCAGGCAATGGACTTTTCTTCTCATAACGCAGATTTAAGAGGACTAAGAATCTCTAAGATGCCTGCAAATGCATAGCAGATAAATATTTTCTAAGCTGGTAATTGGAAGGTGGAAAATATCGTATCAATTCGCATGTTAAAAGCCTACATGAATAAGAAAGACTTTAAATATGAAAGAGATTGTATAAGTTCACATGGGATATCATATACTTTATATAAATTCTGCCTGTAAAATGCTTTATAGACTATGAATTATCAAATAGCAATACAAAAAAGAATAATAAATTAAATTGCAGAAAGGAATTGACAGTTAACTGCAAATATTTTATAATCATTTTATAAACAATATAAGTAAACTTATATATGTCCATAATCGGTTGGACGTTTCTACCAACTACCGTAATAGTTGTCTATAAGTTCTCTCCCCAGAGAGAAAGAATGAGGTAAAGGCAGCATCGGTAGAATTTTTTTGCCTTTCCTTAACCACAAAGAGGAGGTATGATTATGAACGAACGGACTTTTGTTTTAAAGGGAACAATTTGCTACAGTAATTCTCTGACAGAACTTTCCATCACTGAAAATGGATATTTAGTATGTGAAGATGGGCGATGTGCAGGGGTGTTTGATGAGCTTCCTGAGAAATTTGCAGGAATCTCATGTACAGATTTTGGCGATGAGCTGATCATTCCGGGACTGACTGATCTGCATCTTCATGCTCCGCAGTATACGTTTCGTGCCTCGGGTATGGATCTTGAGCTGCTGGACTGGCTGAATACTTATACTTTTCCGCAGGAAGCGCGTTATGAAGATACGGAGTTTGCAAAAGAGGCTTATTCTGTTTTCGCTGAGGATATGAAGAAGAGCCCGAATACAAGAGCATGTATTTTCGGAACTCTGCATGTCCCTGCTACCGAGATCCTGATGGAACAACTGGATAAAACCGGAATAAAGGCTATGGTCGGCAAGGTAAATATGGACCGTAATGGTTCTCCGCAGTTGCAGGAAGAGAGTGCTCAGGCTTCTGCTGATGCTACGGTTCAGTGGATTAAGGATACGCTTGATAAATTTGAAAATGTAAAGCCGATCCTTACTCCGAGATTTACTCCGTCCTGTTCTGATGAGCTGATGGAGAAGCTTTCGGAGATTCAGAAAAAGTATCATCTGCCGATGCAATCTCACCTTTCTGAGAATTTCAGTGAAATTGCCTGGGTGAAGGAGCTTTGCCCGAATACACATTTTTATGGAGAAGCATATAGCCAGTTCGGTCTTTTCGGCGGTGACTGTCCGACAATCATGGCTCATTGTGTTCATTCTTCGGATGAAGAAATTGCCCTTATGAAGAAACAGGGCGTTTATATTGCTCATTGTCCGCAGTCCAACACAAATCTCTCCTCAGGTATCTCTCCTGCGAGACGTTATCTGGACGAAGGCTTACACATCGGACTGGGCTCTGACATTGCAGGTGGAACTTCCGTTTCTATTCTGCGTGCCATGGCTGATGCTATTCAGGTTTCCAAGCTGTACTGGCGGCTGGTTGATTCTTCCATGAAGCCGCTCACTGTTGAAGAAGCCTTTTATATGGGAACAGAAGGAGGCGGTTCCTTCTTTGGAAAGGTGGGAAGCTTTAAGGAGGGGTATGAATTTGATGCGGTTGTGCTTAATGACAGCACTATTCCAACTCCACTGAAGCTCTCTCCGAAGGACAGACTCGAAAGACTGATCTACCTTTCCGATGACCGCAATATTACCGCTAAATATGTAGCCGGAAGAAAGATTCTGTAACTGCAGGAAATACAGATTCTGATGGTGTTTTTCCGGCATATCGTTAACAAAACGATATGCCGGGACGATTGATTCCAGGAGTTTCACCCTGTTTTTTCGGGATGATTATCTGAGGCACCACAAAACGGCCGGCAATTTTTAAATTCAAAAGGGGGAAAGATTATGAACCTTGACAAAATGTTTCATCTCAAAGAAAACCACACAGACGTAAAAACAGAAGTTATGGCTGGTATCACTACTTTCATGACAATGGCTTACATTCTGGCTGTAAACCCAAACATTCTGGAAGCATCCGGCATGGACAGAGGTGCTGTTTTTACAGCGACCGCACTGTCGTCCTTTATTGCCACCTGCCTGATGGCACTGCTTTCTAACTACCCGTTCGTTCTTGCACCGGGCATGGGCTTAAATGCCTACTTTGCATACACAGTTGTTCTTGGCATGGGATACAACTGGCAGCAGGCACTGGCAGCTGTATTTGTAGAAGGTATTATTTTTATCCTTTTATCACTCACTAATGTGCGTGAAGCGATTTTTAACGCTATTCCAATGAACCTGAAACATGCAGTATCTGTTGGTATCGGACTGTTTATTGCTTTCATCGGACTGCAGAATGCTAAGATCGTAGTTAACAATGACTCCACTCTGGTAAGTGTATTTTCCTTTAAATCCTCCGTTTCCGGCGGGACCTTCAATACAGAAGGAATTACAGTTCTTCTGGCGCTGATCGGACTTCTCATCACCGCCATCCTTCTTGTTAAGAGTGTAAAAGGAAACATTCTCTGGGGTATCCTGATCACATGGGGACTTGGCATTATCTGTCAATTGACAGGACTTTACAAACCTGATCCTGCAGCCGGCTGGTTCAGCCTCCTGCCTGATTTCTCAAACGGAATCTCCATCCCAAGCATGGCTCCCACATTTATGAAAATGGACTTCTCCATTGTCTTCACACTTGATTTCGTAGTCATTATGTTTGCATTCCTGTTTGTAGATATGTTCGATACACTTGGAACACTGATCGGCGTTGCTTCCAAAGCTGATATGCTTGACAAAGAAGGCAAACTTCCAAACATCAAAGGTGCTCTTCTTTCTGACGCAGTAGGAACTACAGTAGGTGCTATGTGTGGTACTTCCACAGTTACTACTTTCGTAGAGAGTGCTTCCGGTGTTGCTGAAGGCGGACGTACAGGACTTACTTCCCTGATAGCAGCCATCCTCTTCGGATTATCACTGCTGTTATCCCCGATTTTCCTGGCAATCCCGTCCTTTGCCACAGCACCGGCTCTGATCATCGTTGGATTCCTGATGCTCACATCAGTAACCAAGATTGATTTCAACGACCTGACGGAAGCCATCCCAGCATTTATCGCGATCATCGCAATGCCATTCCTGTACAGCATTTCTGAAGGTATCTCCATGGGTGTTATCTCCTATGTGATCATCAACGTTGTTACAGGTAAAGCTAAGGAAAAGAAAATCAGCGTACTGATGTATGTACTGGCTGTATTGTTTATTTTGAAATATATCTTTATCTGATATAAATATCAGATACACATTTACAAAAAGAAGTCTCCTGCAGAGGCTTCTTTTTATTTCTACAATCTTCTTTCTCTTTTTACATTTATGATGTATAATTATGAAAGTGTTTCTTCATTTTCAGATCAATAAGGCACTGGCACTCTTAAAATATATTTGAAACATTTTATAACTATGAGGGCACTGAACAGTTACAAAATTTCAGTGCTTCTGTCCACACTGAATGAATAAATATTTTGTTTTATCCACATTTTATACATTCTATTTACACATTAATATAAGAAGGATTACACACATCATGCAAAAACAACAGATTCCATTAAAAAATTCCCTGCTCCTGCTTCTCGCAGCGATCATCTGGGGTATCGCTTTTGTAGCTCAAAGCGTAGGAATGAAATACGTAGGAGGCTTTACTTTTAATGCCGTCCGTTCCCTTATCGGAGCAGTCGTTCTGATTCCACTGATTTTTATTCTGAAAAAGAGAAACTCTCCTTCAGATTCTGCTTCCAAAGCATCTGGCAGATCTGACACCTCAAGTAATACTGTATCCAATATGCAGGAGAAAAAAACTCTGATTATCGGCGGTATCGCCTGCGGTATCTGCCTCTGTCTGGCAAGCAATTTCCAACAGTTTGGCATCAAGTATACAACCGTCGGAAAAGCCGGCTTTATCACTGCCTGTTATATTGTGATCGTCCCTGTCATCGGACTGTTCCTTGGCAAAAAATGCACGAAATTTATCTGGGCTGCCGTTGCAATGGCTCTGATCGGACTTTATCTCCTGTGCATCACAGATGGATTTTCCATTGGAAAGGGAGATCTGCTCGTACTGGTATGCGCTTTTCTTTTTTCGTTGCACATACTGGTCATCGACTACTTTTCTCCGAAAGTAGACGGAGTAAAGCTCTCCTGTATTCAGTTCCTGACATGTGGAGTTCTTTCCGGCATTCCCGCTCTGCTCCTTGAGCATCCGGAACTCTCATCCATCCTGGCAGCATGGCAGCCAATCCTCTACGCAGGTGTTATGTCATGCGGAGTAGCTTACACCTTGCAGATTATCGGTCAGAAAAACATGAACCCAACTGTAGCATCCCTGATACTCAGCCTGGAATCCTGCATCTCTGTCCTAGCCGGATGGATCATCCTCAGACAGCAACTAAGTACTAAAGAAATCCTTGGATGTGTCATCATGTTTGCTGCTATCATCCTTGCACAGCTTCCACAGAAGCAGACAGAATAATATGTAGAGTAGGTCAGAGGGTCTATTCCCTCTTTCCTCTCATCAAACTGCATGTGAGTTTCTCCTTCATACGACTATACGGCTTTCCAGCATTCTTCTTTCTACAGCATTGTACCACACCACCATTCGTTGTAAGCCTTTTTTCGTAATCCTTATTCTGCTCCATGGATATTTCAAACAGAAGATGGAAAAGAAAAAGTTATTGCTATAGACGGGCATGGAAGCTATGTAACAGAAATAGTAGATGACTAACTTTAAAAAATAAACTCCCCACTTCGTCAGAAATTCATCCGACGGGGGGAGTTTATTTTATCCGCTATTCAACTTCCCCAATCACCTTGTGGAAGTGCTCCTTTATCCTAGTAAAACTCTCATCGCTCAGGTCATGCTCTAACTTACACGCATCTTCTTTTGCAACTTCCGGGCTTACGCCGAGACGTTCCAACATCTTACTCAACACTGTATGGCGTTCATAAATATGCATTGCAATCTGAGCCCCTTTATCCAGAAGCGTCACCGTACCATAACGATCCATCGCGATATAGCCATCCTCACGTAACAGCTTCATCGCATGACTCACACTCGGTTTCGATACCCCAAGCATCGTCGCAATATCAATAGAACGAACACCGCCCCCCTGTTTAGACAACACCAAAATTGCCTCCAAATAATCCTCCGCCGATTTTCTAATTTGCATTCAAAATACCTCCCATATTGTTTTGATATTAACACAATATGGAAAATTTTTTCAATCGCTCTTCTTGAGAACAGTCGTCATTAACTGTTACTGCTCACTCCGTTCTCAGTAACGTAGCCAAAATTTCATTCATTCCATATGAAAAAACAGCGTCGAAAAATATTTCATTTCATGTGCATTTGCAGGATACTTAGATATTCTTAGCCGCCAAAAATCTGCGTTATGAGCCATCAAGGACACTGTCTGAGCGAAGCGAGTTTGTCCTTGATGGCTCATGCTTTTAGCAGATTTTTGACGGCTTAGAATATCTTAGTGTCCGAAACCGCACATGAAATGAAATATTTTTTGACGCGTCCCTACTGAATTAAAAAAAAGCCCTCTGACCAGTATTCCCACATACCAGCCAAAGAGCCTTTTTATACCGGGATTATCCTTTAAATTCCTAAAGCAATCTCCATCATCCTGTTAAACGAAGTCTGTCTGGCCTCCGCAGAAATTGCCTCATCCCTGAAAACATGATCCGAAATCGTAAGAATCCCCAGTGCCTCCTTACCGGCTCTCGCAGCATTCATAAACAGCGCCGCGCACTCCATCTCCACACAGAGAACCCCCATCTTTCTCCATGCCTTCGAACTCTCCGGATTATCTCCATAGAACGCATCCGAAGATACAACAGAACCCACGCGAACCGGTGTACCCTGCTCCTTCGCAACCTCTACAGCCCTTGCAACCAGTTCATAACTTGCTGTAGGAGCAAAAGTCCCCGGCAGCTGATACTGGCTTGCATAATTTGAATCCGTACATGCACTCATAGCGATCACAACGTCCATTACGCTTACATCATCCTGCAGCGCACCTGCAGAACCAATACGGATGATCTTCTCTACATCATAAAAATTATAAAGCTCATAACTGTAAATACCCATAGATGGCATCCCCATACCGCTGCCCATAACAGATATCTGCTCACCCTTATAAGTTCCGGTATAACCAAACATATTTCTCACTGTGTTAAAACATACCGGATTCTCCAGATATGTCTCCGCAATATACTTCGCACGCAGCGGATCTCCCGGCATCAGAACCTTCTTTGCAATATCACCTTTCTTTGCACTGTTGTGTGGTGTTGGAATACTCATAATCACCCTCTCCTTTCCCGTAATGCTACATCACTGCATTATTTATCATCACCTGTAAGCCGCAGCACATCCCTGATCTCTTCTTCATCCATATCAAGAATGATCGCCAGCTCCTCTACACTGAACTTTGAACTTTCATCCTCTTCATCCTCTGTAAGTTCCCGGACTGCCGCTTCCAGCTTCTCCACCTTTGCTACCAGATAGTCATCCTCAAATTTCCTCTGTGTCTGCTCCTCGATAGCATGGCGGATCCCACACCGGATACGTCCAAGCAGCCATTTCTCATCTTTCTCTTCCGGTTCTTCCTCTCCCAGAGCCATCAGAAGGCTTATATTTGCCTCCTGAATCAGATCAGCGATAAAAATCTCCTCACAGTTCATTTCAACCGCCATTTCGGCTGCTGCATGCAGATACTTCTGTGACAGCTCTGCCTGTGCCAGAGCATCTCCCTTTGAAAGCAGTTCAAAAAGTTCTTCCGCACTTCTCTCGCCCTGCTCCTGTTCTTCAAGACCTTCCAGATATTCTTTCAGATATGCCTCTTCCTCCGCTGTCAGAGGAACTTTTTCTTCTTTTTCTTCGGATACTTCTTCCGGGCCGGTCTGAGATGTTGCTGAAATCTCCTCCGCACCTTCAATGGAAATACCTTTTAATTTTAAATACTGTAATATCTTGATCAGCTGTGACTTGTCCAGATCAAGTTCGCCAAAGCATTCCTTTATCTGTTCCGGTTTCAATACTTTGCCATTCTTCTCTCCAAGTTCACACACCTCTGTAAGTTTCTGCTGAAATTTCTGTATATCCATAGTCAAAATCTCCCTGTCCTGTTTATAACTTAACTATACAACAAAAAACTATGTCTGTAAAACAAAAAAAGCACCGTTTTAACCGGTACTTTTCTGAATGCGGATAACAGGACTTGAACCTGCACGGGAAGCCCACTGGTACCTAAAACCAGCGCGTCTGCCAATTCCGCCATATCCGCATTTTCTCATATTCTCAGAGTGTACCTGAAAAATCATTCTCGCACTCTGCAAAAGCAATAAAATAGCGGAAACCTCACAGAAGATTTCCGCTATTAATGAAGCATCGGGGATTCGAACCCCGGACAACTTGATTAAAAGTCAAGTGCTCTACCGACTGAGCTAATGCTCCATATAAAAGACTGGGCTAGCTGGATTCGAACCAGCGAATGCAGCAGTCAAAGTGCTGTGCCTTACCGCTTGGCGATAGCCCAAAGGCGAAGGGTGGATACAGGGATTCGAACCCTGGGCCTCCAGAGCCACAATCTGGCGCGCTAACCAACTGCGCTATACCCACCACAACGTGCCTGAAGGGATTCGAACCCCCGACCCACGGCTTAGAAGGCCGTTGCTCTATCCAGCTGAGCTACAGACACATCTCTCTGTACATACAGAGAAGCGGGTGATGGGAATCGAACCCACGTATCTAGCTTGGAAGGCTAGTGTTCTACCATTGAACTACACCCGCATTTCGCTGAAACGGTAATGTTGTTGTTACAGCAGTCGGGGTGACAGGATTCGAACCTGCGGCCTCCTGGTCCCAAACCAGGCGCTCTAGCCAAGCTGAGCCACACCCCGCTGTTTTTCTTTATTTATTTGTGCTTCGTTGTCCGACGCAAGACATATTATATGTTAAGCAACCCCAAATGTCAACACCTTTTTTCAATTTTTTTTGATTTTTTTTGAAAAAGCGATTTTTTATCCCTCAAAAAAGTCCCTGAAGCCCGCTAAACACAAGGCTTTGCGGGCTTTTCACTTTTTTCGAAAAAATTGTTTTTTTTGTTCGCAAAAAGGGATTTTTTACTGGTTTTTGAGATTTTTTGTAAAAAAATATTTTTTTGCACAATAAAAAAATCTTAACTTTTTTAATTTTTCTTCTATTCTTTTACTGTCACGTATCTGTAAAAAGAGGTATTGCCGTTATCCGATCAACAATACCTCAAAAATATACAGTCAGATGAGTCAAGCGGATATTCGCAACCTCCGCAAGTAACTTACCTGATTCAGTTAAATAATTTTTCAGAGGTATCTGATCTCGACCTGAGGATCTTTTCCCTCTTCTATCTGCATAACTGCATAGCTTGGTCTGCGGCCTCTCTGACGCGGGTAGGTAAGACTGCCGGGATTAATTATCAGAATCCCATCCTCATTCTCGATCACAGGCATGTGAGTATGACCATACATTGCAATCTTACATCCCTTAGCCTGCGCATTCTCAACAAGTTTATCATAATCCCGGGACACAAAATAATGATGTCCATGTGTAACCAGTATCTTATGTCCCTCCAGAGTAACCTCTTCCTCATAGGGAAGGTCTGTAAAAAAGTCATTATTTCCTGCGACAATCGTACATGGGCACTCTGCCAGTGCCTCAATGAAAATCTCTCTGCCTTCCACATCCCCGCAGTGGATCAGATAATCAAAGGGAGCTTCTCTGAGCACTGTCTCTTCCAGATTCTCATCCTGTCCATGAGTATCGCTGACGATCAGTACCTTCATTTCAGTTCATCCTTTATGGCACGTAATGCTTTTCCTCTGTGGCTGATCTTATTTTTCTCTTCGCCGGAAAGCTCTGCAGAAGTACATCCATATTCCGGCAGGTAGAAGATCGGATCATAGCCGAAGCCGTTCTCTCCCTTCTCCTCATAGCCTATACGGCCTTCCATTGTTCCACGCACTGTTTTTACACTTCCATCCGGAAAAGCCGCTGCAACGGCGCATACGAACCTTGCAGTACGCTTCTCGTCCGGAACTCCGTTCAGTCTCTCTATCAGACTTGCATTTTTGATATGATATGAGGTATCTTCTCCCATATAACGGGCAGAATAAATGCCCGGCTCTTTATTCAGATAGTCAATCTCCAGACCGGAATCATCTGCCAGAGTGATCTCCCCTGTCAGTTCACAGATTGTCTTCGCCTTGATCACAGCATTTTCCTCAAAAGTAGAACCATCCTCTACAATATCTGCATGGATTCCCGCTTCTTTCATAGAAACAACCTCTACATCCATATCTGCAAGGATCTCGTGGATTTCTCTCATTTTATCCTGATTTCCGGTAGCAAAAATTATTTTTTTCATAATCCTTTGTATCCTCTTTTTATTTTGATTTTTCGCAATTACAGAAACACTCAGTTACGGTTTTTCTTTGGTGGACGTGGTCCAAGGAACTGATAGTAATAGGTCTTAAGCATACCATTATAGATCTTACGGTTTTTATCTGCTTTTCGCCCGATATCGTTCTCCGCTTTCTCATAAGATGTGATCAGATACATGGACCACTTGTCAAGCCTTTCATAGCTTTCCCCGATTTCACGATAAAGCTGAGTTAAATTCTCTTTTTCTTCCAGTCGTTCCCCATAAGGAGGGTTTGTGATGATGAATCCATATGGTTTGGGATGGCGGAGATCTTTTACCGCTCTCTGCTGGAAATGGATCAGCTTGTCCACACCTGCCATTTTTGCATTAGCTCTGGCAGCCTTCAACGCCTCAGGATCAATGTCAAAGCCCTGGATATCTGTTTCAATATTAAGCTTTATCCTGTCCTGTGCCTCTTCATTTGCATCATACCAGCATTTTCTCGGAACCAGATGCTTCCATTCCTCAGCAAGGAAGGAACGGTTCATGCCGGGTGCAATATCTGCTGCCATCATTGCTGCTTCAATAGGAAAGGTACCGCTTCCGCAGAAAGGATCTACCAGAATCCTGTCTTTATTCCATGGCGTAAGCATGATCAGAGCAGATGCCAGTGTTTCTGTGATCGGAGCTTTCACTGTCATTTTACGATATCCTCTTTTATGCAGAGATACCCCTGAGGTATCAATACCGATCGTGGCCACATCTTTCATAAATGCCACGCGGATAGGAAAGCTTGCCCCATCCTCTTCAAACCAGGACACCCCGTATACGCCCTTCAGACGCTCTACAATGGCTTTTTTCATAATGGACTGGATATCAGACGGGCTAAAGAGCTTACTCTTCACAGAATTGGCCTTGGCAACCCAGAATTTCCCATCCTTGGGAATATAATTTTCCCATGGCAGGGCTTTTGTCTTTTCAAAAAGCTCGTCAAAGGTTTCTGCCTTTACTTCTGCTACTTTCAGCAGGATTCTTTCTGTGGAACGCAGAAAGATATTGGCATCTGCGATTCCCTGTGCATCTGCCTCAAATGTTACTTTTCCATCCTCTACTTTGGTAATCTCATAGCCCAGATCAAGGATTTCACGTTTCAGCACAGCTTCCATACCGAAATGACATGGAGCGATCAGTTCAAATTTTTCCATTCTTTATCCTTTCTATATGTAGATGGGACTTCCCTATAATTCTATGCTCTTAACAATATTTCCCTCAAAATCCTTAATTGTAAACACACCGTCCTCAAAGATCGCATATGTAGGCGGGTTTCCTTCTTTTGGAATGGAAACAGAACCCGGGTTGAGAAGTACATAGCCTTCTTTCTGCTCTGCTTTCAGTACATGGGTATGTCCATGGATCAGAATATCTCCTTCCTGGATCGGAGGCAGATTATTTTCATTGTAAATATGCCCATGTGTGGCATAAAAGGTTCTTCCATCCAGGTTCAGAATACAGTAGTCTGCCATAACCGGAAACTGCAGGACCATCTGATCGACCTCAGCTTCACAATTCCCACGTACAGCATAAATTTCTTTCTTCATGTCATTAAGCATGGAAATGACCTGTTTGGGAGCATATTCTCTGGGAAGATCATTTCTCGGGCCATGATAGAGCAGATCGCCCAGCAGTACCAGGCGTTCTGCCTTTTCTTCTTTATAGGCATCCAGCATTTTTCTGCAGTAGTATGCAGAACCATGGACATCTGATGCAAACATATATTTCATAGTTTTGTGTCTCCTCTTTTATTGGTATGCCGACAGATTGATTTCTGAAATAACCTGAAGATATACCGGTTCGTATTTTTTCTCTTACACCTTATCATGCTTACGGCGAAATTACAAGATTTCTTCCCCGATATGCTCCAAAACCGCCTATAACAGACCTGGTACAGTACCCAAGCTTTGCAAGCTGCCTTGCAAGCAAAAGGCTTGCCCCGCCCCTGTCGCAGTACAGAACCAGTATTTTTCCTTTTGGAAAGGCTGTATATCCGTCTATTTCTCCATATGGCATGTTTACGGCTCCTTTTACATGACTGTGCATATAGGACTCTTTTTCTCTCAGATCTATGATCAACGTGTCCCTTCGGCCCACATAATAATCCAGCATTTTTTGCAGAAATCGTTTCCACCGGAAACATGGCAGACTCCTTTTGTTATATCATATGATATCAGGGACAGATGTGCCACTGCCTGACAAAAAATCAGCCGACACATAAATTGGCTCACAGCAGATCAGGAGGGGCATTTCCCCCTCCTGATCCAATCAATAT
>ENA-OQDL01000498-OQDL01000498.1-human-gut-metagenome-genome-assembly--contig:-NODE-498-length-25122-cov-4.098980_pt1 | contig 25122 bp, 28 predicted proteins | sample MGYA00242782_ERZ504609 | MGnify/ENA primary metagenome ERZ504609 (study PRJEB26092, sample SAMD00036320) | human gut metagenome | host: Homo sapiens | study: EMG produced TPA metagenomics assembly of... | reverse complement strand
AGTCAGAAGCACCGTTAAAGGAACGAAGCGAACGTGTTTGAGGCGAACGCCGAGTTTGAGCGTAGTTCCTTTGCTTTTAGGTGGTTCTGACTCTCTTAGTGTTTCTTATGGTATGGAACCTGAACAATAATCCTTATCTATTGTTTCCTTCAAGGACTGAGAGGCCGCTTCCCCAGTTAATAAATTAAATCCCAAATTATTTTAAAAACATCCGCAACATCTTCCTCTTAAACTTATTATACCTTTGATACCGCACCGGAAGATCCATCCAGGTCTTTTTATCCACAATACTCCTGTAATGTGTAAACTCATCGAATCCGGCTTTCCCGTGATATCCCCCCATTCCACTTTCGCCGATACCGCCGAACGGCATGGCACTGGTAGCAAGATGAATGATGGTATCGTTGATGCAGCCACCACCGAAGTGACAGCGGTCAAGGACTTTCTTCTGTGCCGCTTTATCTTCACTGAAAAAATACAGTGCCAGCGGATGCGGATGTGATTCCACGGTCTGAATGGCATCATCCAGTGATTCGTAAGTCAGGATCGGAAGGATTGGTCCGAAGATTTCCTCGCCCATGACAGCATCCTCCCATGTAACATTCTTCATCACAGTAGGTGCAATGCGTAAGATCTTGGCATCCGATTGTCCGCCGATCACTACTTTGGAAGAATCAATCAGTCCCTGCAGACGCTGGAAATGTTTCCGGTTGATGATCTTACCATAATTAGGATTCTCCAATGGATGTTTGCCGAACTGACGGCGGATCTCGGATTTGATCGCATCGGTCAACTGGTCACGGATCGCTTTATCACAGAGAATATAATCCGGTGCGACACAGGTCTGTCCGCAGTTTAAGTATTTACCAAAGACAATACGTCTTGCGGCAAGAGGAATTTTGGCCGTAGAGTCTACGATACATGGACTTTTACCGCCAAGTTCCAAAGTTACCGGTGTTAAATATTCGGCGGCATGTCTTAAGACTTCACGTCCGACTGTCTTTCCGCCGGTGAAGAAGATCTTATCAAAACGCTGGTTTAAAAGAGCCTGGTTCTCGGCACGTCCGCCGGTCACAACAGCGACATATTCATCTGCAAAGCATTCTTCGATGATCTCCTGCATCACACGGCTGGTAGATGGTGCATAAGCACTTGGCTTAACAACAGCGGTATTGCCGGCGGCCAGTGCATCAATCAGTGGTTCCAGTGTCAGCAAGACCGGATAATTCCATGGACTCATAATGAGAACATTTCCGTATGGAGAAGGAGAGCGGAAGCTTTTGGCTGCAAACTGTGCCAGCGGTGTCGGAACGACCGTTTCTTTTGTCAGATTTTTTTATGTGCTTCAGCATCCAGCTAAGTTCTGAAAGTGTGAGTCCTATCTCACACATATAGCTTTCCGTCTCACTTTTTCCAAGGTCGGCTTTTAAGGCAAGATTCAGATCCGGTTCGCGGCGGATGATAGAATCTTTTAATTTCTGAAGTTGCTCTATTCGATAAGCTACAGGCAGAGTCTGGCCTGTCTGGAAAAATTTATGCTGCTTTTCCAGGATGTTCTGAATTTCTGCTTCTGTCATTTTCATTTACCTCCTGTACAAGATAATACATCTGTTCCAGTTTTGAAGGTCCCATAAAACAGGTACCGGATAGAGCGGGTTCGCTTCTTTATCTGCATAACGGGCCAGTTTCGGAATATCCTCATTGCGGATACCATCCAGTGTCTCAGGGATATTCATGGAAAGATTCATGTTTCGGATATGCCGGATGAATTCTCCGGCAGCAACTGCGTCAAGGTCCGAATCAGAGATGCCGGTAAGACGCGCAAGTCTGGCCAGCTTTTTGTGTGCGGCAGTTCCATACGCTTCCAGTATGACCGGAAGGAGTACAGAATTGGCAAGTCCATGAGGAATTCCGTAACATCCACCGAGACTGTGGGCTACGGCATGCACATATCCGACATAACTTTTTGTAAAGGCAGTTCCGGCAAGATAAGAGGCACGGAGCATATGATGTCTTGCAGTTTTGTCATTTCCATTATTATAAGCGTTTTGCAGGTTGGCGAAGATCAGTTGGATGGCTTCGACAGCTGCGCTGCGTGTCTGTCTGGTAGTAGAGCGTCCGATATAAGCTTCAATGGCATGGGTCAGTGCGTCCATACCGGTAGTTGCCGTAAGCTGTGGCGGAAGTCCGTAAGTGACGGATGGCTCCAGTACCGCATAGTCTGGAATCAGATTAAAATCGTTGATTGCATATTTGTGATGCGTATCGGCATCAGTGATCACAGCTGCAAGAGTGGTCTCACTTCCGGTTCCGGCAGTTGTCGGAACTGCGATCAGGAGCGGAAGTCTGTGCCAGATCTTTAAGATGCCTTCCATCTTAGAAAGAGACTTATGCGGGCGGGCAAGTCTTGCACCGACTGCTTTTGCACAGTCCATGGAAGAACCGCCGCCGAATGCAAGAAGTGCCTGACATTCATGGTCAAGATAAAGATCCTTCGCATCTTCTACGTTGGCAGAAGTTGGATTTGCAACTGTATCTTTATATATTGTACATGAAATCTGAGATTTTGAAAGCTGTTTTTCCAAAGGTTTTGTAAGTCCAAGCTTGTAGACACCCGGATCTGTGACGAGCAGGATGTGGGAAATGTGATGCTTTTTCAGTACGGCAGGGACATTTTTGAATCCATCGATTAATTCCGGTTCCCGGTAAGGAAGAAACGGAAGAGCAATTCTAAAACAAGTCTGAAAAATGCGACAGTATATTTTCTTAAAAGTATTCATGAGAAACCTCCATATAATACAAAAAATTGTGTGTTCAAAAGAATTGGAAAAATACAGTGTCATACTGCAAAATCCTGTGCTAGAATAAAACTGGGGGTAACACCCATGTCAAGAAAGAGAGTGAAAGATATGCAGAAAAAAGACGAATACTGCATCACTGCAGGTGAATTTGCAAAGATGTGCCAGACCACCAGAGATACACTCCGCTATTATGAGCGCCAGGGAATTTTGGTGCCGAAGAAGAATCCGGTCAACGGATATCATTATTATAGTTATGCACAGATCAGCTCCTATTATTTTATCCGAACATTCCGTGAACTGGACTGTTCGGTGGGAGATATTAAAGAATACCTGTTGGGCGGGGAAGAGGTAAGATTTGACGCTTTTGTGGATCAGCAGTATGACAGACTGCTCATGATGAGAAGAGAACTGGACCGGAAGATCCACACGATTGCCGGAACGAGGAAGATTTTGGATCAGATCCGGATCGCAGATGTAGGGAAACCGGTGATCAGAAAAGTGGAACATTCTTTATATCTGATGTTGACAGAAGTCCGGTCGTCACCGGCGACTTCGTCCGGGGAGATAGCAGAAGATATACGCAGACATCTGAAATGTTGTGAGATTCCGGATGTCCAGGCATTTCCAATGGGATCCGCAATTGGGAAAGAAGCATTTATGAAGGGAATATATTCGTATAAAAATGTGTTTAGTTTTGCGGATAAAAAGCAGAAAGTATATACAGAGATGAAGCCGGGGGAATATCTTGTGGCTGTATCGCGGGAAAGTGACGGAGATATCAGCAGAACTTACAGAAAGATGATGGAATTACTGCAGAAAGAGAAGAAAAAATGGAGTTCAGATATTTACATTCTCAGTATTGTCAATGTGATCGACCCAAACGAAGAACGGAAATATCTGAAATATATATTTGCAGCGGTCAGTGATTTATAGTATCATTTTCATCTTATCTTTCTCCATCTGCATCCAGTAATCTTTGCGCTCTTCAAATTCCTGAGAGATCCATTCCAGTGATTCATCCAGTCCTTCTCCGGTGAATGGAAAATCTTTCAAAGTCTTTACATCATCAGAAGTCTGTTCGAAGCACCATGGTTCCGGATACACCCATACGTGCAGAATGTCATTTTCTGCACGCATGAAGAAGCGCATGCCATGATGAGAACCGGAGAAAGGTTCTTTTTTTAATACTTTTGTATTGAGACCGATAACCTTGATCATAAGAAATCCTCCCTTGTTGTTCAGTCGGTATTCTCATCTTATCACAAAAAGAATGATTCATAAAGGCAGATTTCTAAAGGCAGATTCTTTTATTTCTGAGCCTCTTCTGCAAGTTTTTTGTAATAAAGAATCAGATCTGCAGCCTGCTGATAACTCAGATGAGTGGTGTCAATGGACAGGTTGTAGTATTTGGACTGTCCCCATTCTTCACCGGTGAATTCCTTGCGGAAAGTACTGCGTTTTTCATCAATTTCTTCAATCTTACGTTTGGCTTTTAAGCGGGAATTGATGTGGTCACGGGCCATGACTGCAGCAATCCGCTTGTCCATATCTGCATGAATGAATACACTGAAGGCATTGTCCTGTTCACGTGTAAGGTATCCGGCGCAGCGGCCAATGATGATGCACGGCTTCTCGACGGCCAGTTCTTCTACGAGTTCAAAAGGAAATGGCTTCTTCTTAGGTCTGGAGTAGTTCATAGCGATAGAATACAGCAGACTGTTCATCGGCTGTTCTTCCAGATATTCTTCAACTTCCCCCTCAAATCCACGTTCTTTTGCAATTGCAATGAAACGTTCTTTATCATAGAATTCATACCCGGTACGTTTTGCAAGAATCTTTCCGATGGCATGTCCGCCGCTTCCATATTCACGTCCGATACAGATAATTGTTTTTTCCATAATCGTTAACCTCCATTTATCTGATTCATAATTCATTAATATAACTGATAGAAAATCGTTGCACCGATAACCGTCATAAGTCCCGAAACAGCGATAGAAAGACTGCTCATAGCACCTTCAATCTCTCCTATCTCCATAGCTTTGGCCGTTCCCATGGCATGGGAAGCCGTTCCGATGGCGAGACCTGTGGCGATCGGATGCCTGATCCCGCACAGCCGGCAGATCACATCACCGAACATATTTCCGATGATTCCGGTAATGATGATAGCTGCAACGGTGATCGTAACGATTCCACCAAGCTCCTCAGAGATTCCCATTCCGATCGCTGTCGTGATAGATTTCGGAAGCAGGGTTGCATAGATCTTCTTATCCAGATGGAATAACATTGAGAAGACCCATACACCGGCCAGGCTGGTGAATACACCGGAGAGAATACCGGCAAGGATAGCTTTCATATTCTTTTTCAACAGTCCCATCTGCTGATGCAGCGGAATTGCAAGGCAGACGGTAGAAGGTGTCAGCAGATAGCTGAGTAACGAAGAACCATCTTCATATACTTCATATTTAATATTGGTAACTTTCAAAATAATAATCACAAATACAATTGAGATCAGCAGTGGATTGCAGAGCGCAAGCTTTGTCTTTTGTCGGAGAATGATACCGATCTCATATCCGATCAGGCTGATTGCCAGACAGAAAAATGCTGAATCCTGTAATAATTTACTCATGTTTTTTGTCCTCTTTCTTTAAGATAAACTGTGCAATACGTCCGCTTACGGCCATAACAAGGATGGTTGTAACGACGATAATAATACTGATCGGAATGATGACTGGCTTTAAAGCACCCCAGGAAACCATAAGTCCGACTCCGGCAGGGATAAAAAGCATTGGCATGATTTCAATCAGAAATCCTCCGGCTTCATTTACTGCACTGAGTGGAAGTATACCGGTCTGTAAACCGATCAGCATAAGAACGAGGCCGTAGATGCTGGCCGTAACCGGGAGCGGCAGTAATGCGTGCAACAGTTCTCCGACGAATGAGATCGCCAGGATGATCATAAATTGTCTTACAAACTTCATGTGTTCCTCCCTATATCTTGTGAATCATAAGATATCCACTTTACTTTGGTGAAATTGTCCTACCAATTATACCACTTCTGAAATAATATGCACGGAAAATCTTAGCGAAAATTGTATAAAATATAATACGTGTGATATGGCGCAGGAATTTAAACGGCATAAATGAGAAATATTATCTGAACGGTCGGAGGTATTAAGAAAATCTTCATAATTTATAAGAGGAAGTCTTTATATTTTTATAGTAAAATGAATCCATATTCTGAAAAGTCTGAAAAACGACAGAGAGGAGGAGTATGAGGAAGGTAATTGAAGTCAGGAATCTATACAAGCTGTACCGTGTTGGTGATGAGTTTGTACGCGCACTGGATGGTGTGGATTTTGAGATATATGAAGGAGAGTTTTGTGCAATTGTCGGGACCTCCGGTTCTGGTAAATCTACACTTCTGAATATGCTGGCGGGGCTGGAAAAACCGACAAAGGGAGAGGTCATCATTGCGGGAAAGCATATTGAAAAGTTAAATGAAGAACAATTGGTGACATTCCGGCGGGATCATGTGGGATTCATCTTTCAGTCATTTCATCTGATGGGAACGTTGAATGCGGTAGAAAATGTAGCATTGCCGCTTAGCTTCCGCGGCGTTCCAAGAGATGTAAGAGTACGAAAAGCCAATGAGATGTTAGATCTGGTAAAACTTGGAAAGCATAAGAAGCATCTGCCGAACCAGATGTCGGGCGGACAGCAGCAGAGAGTGGGAGTTGCCAGGGCACTGGTAGTAGATCCGGATATTATATTTGCCGATGAGCCGACAGGAAATTTGGATTCCCATACATCGGAAGAAGTCATGGAACTGATGCAGCGGGTGGTCAGAGAGCAGAAGAAGACACTGGTCATGGTCACACATGATGATCATCTGGCAACTTATGCGGACAGGGTATTTCATATCCGGGACGGCAGGATCATTAAGATAGAAGATAACCGATGGAAAAAAGGGAAAGAAGAGGGAGGAAGACATGCAGAAACGAATACAGAAAGAGACAGGAAATAATTGCTTGAAAAGAATCATTGTTGCCTTTCTGGCAGTGATCATGATGACAACTATGCTGCATCCGCAGATGGTACAGGCTGCAACAGGCACAGAGAATGGAATTTTTATTGAATCGAAGAACAATGAAGCACCCGTATTTGAAGCAGGGAAAAAGAAAAACTGGAACTTTGTAATAACTAATAATTCTGGAAATGTGTTGAATAATGTTACAATAACGCCAGATTTGGGAGACAAGAATGAAGATTGGCCATTTAAAACCGAAAAACAAAGCTATCAGAAAAGTTTAGGAACGCTTGAAAAGGGACAACAACAAGAAGTTCCTTTTGAATTTATTCAAAGAGATGATGTTCCAACAAAAAGATATAAATTGAAATTTACAATATCTGCGGATGGGCAGGAAGAGACAGCAAAATGGTTTTATATGAATACCACAGCAAAGCCGGTACAGAAAGACACACAGGATAATAAAGACAACAAAGATACAGATGAAGGCAAGGATACAGGAAAAGGCAATGGAGCAGGCAGTGTTTCTGACACATCTTACCAGACACCGGATGCCGGCGGTTACAGTAACGGAGAAGCAGCTTACAGCGGAGGAGCCGGTGGAAGTACGGATGGAGGTGCAGCTTCGGGAAATGGTTCTGTTCCGCGTGTGATCGTAACCGGATTTACAACCGATCCGGCAGAAGTCCGTGCGGGCAGTAATTTCAAGTTAACGATCCATCTGAAAAATACATCCAAGATGAAAGTCAGCAATATGCTGTTCAATCTTTCAGCACCGACAGAAGGCAGCGATGAACAGACGACATCACCGGCATTCCTTCCATCATCCGGTGCAAGCTCCATCTATCTGGACAGCATTGCCCCGAATGGAACAGCCGATATCAGTATCGAACTGAATGCAAAATCAGATCTTCTTCAGAAGCCATACAGCATGGAACTTTCCATGAAATATGAAGATCCGAATGCTACGCAGGTAGAAGGATCGTCAAGTATCTCTATTCCGGTGAAGCAGGATGCAAGATTTGAAATCAGCGATTTTGAGATCAGTCCGCAGAGCGTTGCTGTCGGTGAAGAAGCAAATGTGATGTGTAGTCTTTATAATCTGGGACGGATCAAGCTCTATAATGTAAAAGCTACATTTGAAGGAAAGAATATCAAAAAGTCGGAAGTATTTATCGGAAATATAGAATCCGGTGCAACCGGTTCGATTGATGCCATGCTGGAAGGAAAGAAAATATCGAATGGTCCGGCGAAGGTAACGATGACACTTAGTTATGAAGATGAATCGGGAAACATTTCAACAACCACGAAAGATCTGAATCTGGAAGTGACAGAAAAAGTGGATGATGATGAGGCGGCAGCTTCCGATATGCCGGAGGAGACACAGAAAAGTTTTCCTGTAATTCCGGTTGTAATCGCAGCAGTGGTCATTGCAGTGGTGGCAGCAGTCGTAATACTTAAGAAGCGCAAAAAGAAACAGCTGGCAGAGATTGAAGAGGAGGAGTTATTGGATGAACTGGAACGATCTTCTGAGGATGAGCATCAATAGTCTGCGGAGAAGGAAACTCCGTACATTTCTGACGGTCCTTGGTGTGTTGATCGGTACAGCTTCGATTGTAGTGATGATCTCACTCGGACTTGGTATGCAGCAGTCCCTTTATAAGGAAGTGGAACAGTCGGGAGGTCTGACCAGTATCACTGTGACCGGATCGGACAACAGTGACGGTATGACGACAGAAAGTAGGGGATCAGGACAGGAGACAGAAAAAAGGATAGATGACCAGTTGGTTGAAAAGATCAGTAAAATGGATCATGTGAAATTAGCTGCACCAATCTATGAGACTTCGGTGATCCTGCTGAAAGGCTCCTATAGGGCGCAGGTCCAGTTGCAAGGAATGACACCGGAAGGCCTGAAATCCCTAAATATGGATCTTGGCGATGGAACGCTTCCAAAGACCGGAACAGGACATCTGGAGCTGATATTCGGAAATGGCGTGATCACTGATTTTTATGAAACAGGAAGCGGCAACGGATATTATGATACCGGGAAAGTCCCGAATATCAATCTGATGAAAGATTCTCTTTTCATGATCACGGATACAGAGAATTACAATAGTGACAGCAGCACAGCCTTTGGAGACAGTACAGACGGAACGGCAGGTACAGGGAGCCAGTCAGATTCCGGAACCGGGAAGACAAAACCTGTTCAAAAGTATGTAGTAAGGGCAAGCGGTGTGATAAATGGCGGCCTGGATGACTATTCCAATAATTATGACAGTGTATTTTGTGACCTGGAGACTTTAAAGCAGTTATTGCGGAAAGAATATGCAGGCAAAGTCATTCCGGGACAGCCGAAGACCAAAGCTGGAAAGGCATTAAAAGGCTTCTATTATACGTCATTAAAAGTGAAAGCAGACGATATAGATCACGTGAATGAGGTCGCTGATGTAATCCGTAATATGGGATATAATGTTGAGACCAATGCGGAATATCTGGATAGTATGAAGAGTCAGTTCGCGATTGTACAGGCGGTGCTCGGAGGTATTGGTGCGGTGTCATTACTGGTAGCTGCAATCGGAATTGCAAATACGATGATGATGTCCATTTATGAACGGACAAAGGAAATCGGTGTGATGAAGGTACTTGGATGCAGTCTTAGGAATATCCGGGAAATGTTCCTGCTGGAAGCAGCGTTTATAGGTCTTCTCGGAGGAATTGCCGGAAATATTCTAAGCTTCGTAATGTCAGCAACCATTAATATAATTGTTGGAAGCAGCGGTGCTATGTCGATGGGAACAGACAGCACGATATCTTATATTCCGTGGTGGCTTGTGCTGATGTCCATGGTATTTGCAGTGCTGGTCGGAGTGCTGGCGGGATATTTCCCGGCGAAACGGGCAATGAAGCTGAGTCCGCTTGCGGACGATCAGGAAATGATAAACATAAAGAAAGAGTCAGGTAAGCCCTCAGTAAACGGTGGCCGCCTGACTTCTTTTTTGTTATTTATGCATAGTTTATTCTTCAATAATATGAATCTCCAGATAGTCAAAATCAATGGAATCCACAAAGTTATCCTGATAGAATCTTGTCTTGTCATGTCTTTTGAATTCATCAATATTATGATCCAGCCAGATCGGTTTGCTGAGATCGAACTCATAACAGATCGAGTCCAGAGCATTGAATATCTTATGCGTTCTGGTGTCATCCGTCTCATCGCAGATTACGGTGTCGCGCAGCATATGATTGTCTTTAAATTCTTTTCCCCATAAACGGAACATATGAAGTCCTCCTGTTCGTGTATATATTTGGATTTTCAGATTGGAAAATCTCAAGAATATTACAATTTGATATTCCAAGTATACAGGGAATAAAACACAAAGTAAAGGCGGAAAATTGTCGTAAAAAAAACAATTCTTGTTTTCTGCTCAAGTGTATGATACACTCATGACATGTGACAAGACACATGTAAATGCAAACGAAATATCTGTAAATCAGCACTGATCGACAAAAAATAGCAGATATGGAAGGACGAGGAGAACGTTATATGGAAAAAGTAAAGAAAGTATTAGACCGCATCTTCATCGAAGGCTTAAGCGCCATGGCGCACGGTCTGTTCGCAACACTGATCATCGGCACGATCATCCAGCAGATCGGAACATTTATGGGCGGAAATATCGGAGAGATGATCTTCATCGCAGGCAAGCTTGCAGCAGCCCTTACCGGAGCCGGTATTGGTGTGGCAGTAGCCTATAAGTTTAAGGAAGCACCGCTGGTAGTGGTGTCGGCAGCAACGGCCGGAATGGCAGGTGCATTTGCAAGCAGTATCCTGGCCGGAAAGGTATTCGTAGACGGAGCTATGGTATTTTGCCGGACCGGGAGAGCCGCTGGGAGCGTTCATTGCCGCTTATGTGGGAATCTTCTTCGGACATATGGTATCCGGTAAGACGAAGGTGGATATTCTGGTGACTCCGGTCGTGACGATCGGAAGTGGATGTCTGGTGGGATTTCTGATCGGACCTCCAATCTCGGGATTCATGAGCTGGCTTGGTTCACTGATCAATTGGGGAACGGAGCAGCAGCCGTTTTTGATGGGGATTATTGTATCGGTACTGATGGGAATGATCCTGACACTGCCGATCAGTTCGGCAGCACTTGGTGTGATCCTGAATCTGTCCGGTCTGGCAGCAGGAGCCGCAACAGTAGGATGCTGCTGTAATATGGTAGGATTTGCCGTGGCAAGTTACCGTGAGAACAAAGTCGGGGGACTTCTGGCACAGGGGATCGGCACTTCCATGTTACAGGTTCCGAATATTGTGAAGAAACCGGTAATCTGGCTTCCGGCAATTATATCGAGCGCAATTCTCGGACCGGTAGGAACAATGGTGCTTCATATGACGAATAATGCGACCGGTTCCGGTATGGGGACAGCAGGTCTGGTGGGACAGATCATGACGTGGCAGACGATGATCCAGACAGAGTCTGCACAGATGGTTCTGATCAAAATATTACTGATCCAGATCGTACTTCCGGCAGTCGTGACACTTGGTATTTCGGAATTCATGAGAAAGAAAGACTGGATCAAGACCGGAGATATGAAACTGGAATTTTAGAGAAACTACCTGTATTTACATTTTCGGTGTAAACGATTATAATGTCCTGTAGAATGAATGTGAGTTCAGATTTTACAGAGATATTTAGGAGAAAGCAGGTAGAAAGTTATGATGGGCACTGGAAGAATTCATATGTATTACGGAGATGGCAAGGGAAAGACAACAGCAGCAGTCGGACAGGCAGTCAGAGCCGCCGGAGCCGGACTTCAGGTGCTCTTCTTTCAGTTCCTGAAAGATAATTCTTCAAATGAGAGAAAGATTCTGGAATCTGTACCCGGGATCACCTGCCTTCCGGGGCGTGATCAGGTAAAGTTTGTAAGCCGGATGAACGGAGATGAGAAAGCGGAACTCCGCCATTATAATAATAAAGCGTTGGATGAGATCGTAAAGTTCTGTACGAATTTTGATGTGCTAGTGCTGGATGAATCGCTGTGTGCGATCCATCTGAATGTCTTAAGTGAAGAGAAGATCAGAAGTTTTCTGGAACATAAGCCGCGCGGACTGGAGATCATTATGACAGGGCATGAGGTATCGCAGGACCTTCTGGATCTGGCAGATTATGCGACGATGATGATGAAGGTAAAGCATCCGTATGACCGTAAGGTACAGGCGAGAGAAGGAATTGAATTTTAAAAAATGAGTGGAGAGAGGCTGTCTGAGGATAGCTTCTTTTTGTTTTACATATGTATAATCTTTCTAAAATAAATGTGAAAAATAAGACATATTAGCAGTACTTATGGTATAATATTAACAGTGCTGGTTTAACTCTTCGTTAAGAGAGGAGAGAGAACATTTATATGGAAAATACGATGAAGAACTATGAGGATGTCGACAGTTGGAAGACGATCATGTTCCTGTATAATTCAGCGTTGAAAGAAGTGGGGACAAAGCTGGAGATACTGAATGATGAATTTCAACATGTGCATAAATACAACCCGATCGAACATATCAAGACAAGAATTAAGACACCGGAAAGTATTGTAAAGAAGTTACGCAGGTATGGTTACGAGATATCGATTGAGAACATGGTAAAATATATCAATGATATTGCAGGAGTACGCCTGATCTGTTCCTTTACGTCGGATATTTACCGGCTGGCAGAGATGATCGGCAATCAGAGTGATCTGAAAGTATTGTCGATCAAAGACTATATTAAGAATCCAAAAGAAAGTGGATATAAGAGCTATCATATGCTGGTATCTGTACCGATATTTCTTTCTGACAGCGTTGTAGATACCAAGGTAGAGATTCAGATCCGTACGATCGCGATGGATTTCTGGGCAAGTCTGGAACATAAGATCTATTATAAATTCGAAGGAGATGCGCCGGAGTATATCAGCAGGGATCTGAGAGAATGTGCAGAGATGGTATCAACGCTGGATGAGAAGATGCTGTCTTTGAATGAAGCAATCAAAGAATGTCTGGAGAAACAGGAAGAGTTAAATATAAGTACAAAGACAAAAGAGACGAACAGGCAGGATCAACGGGTTCTGCAGGGCCTGGATTAATATCTGGGCCTTTTATATAGAATTTATCTATAAGGGAATGGTTATATTAAGATTCTCTATTTGAAACCCGGAGCGGTTATTTATATAATGAGGAGTGAGAGAAAAGCTTGTAATATAAAGGAAGATCAAAGGAGCCGGGAAACATGTTTATAGATACACACATGCACGAAATGACCTGTTCAAAAGACAGTTTCTTAAAATTAGAACAGATGGTGGAAATTGCCAGGGAGAAAGGTCTTGGCGCAATCTGCATCACAGACCATGATGATATGGGACTGAAAGAATATGCGGAAGAATATGCGGAAAAAACCGGATTTCCGATCTTTGTCGGGATTGAGTTTTTTTCTTTGCAGGGAGACATCATCGCATTTGGAATTGAGGAATATCCGGATGAAAGGATTCCGGCCCAGGAGTTTATAGATCTTGTAAAGAGTCAGGGAGGCTTCTGCTTTGCGGCACATCCATTCCGGAATAATAACAGAGGTCTGGAAGAGAACTTAAGGACAGTAAGAGGTCTGGACGGTCTGGAAGTCCTGAATGGAAGTACTTCTGTAGCAGCGTGCCAGAAGGCAGCAAGATATGCACAGAAACTTGGACTTTGTACGATGGGATCCAGTGACTGTCATGTTCCGGAGAAAGTCGGCGTCTGTGCGACCTGGTTCCCGGAAGAAATAAGGACAATGGAAGAGTTTATGAAAGCTCTGAAAAAAGGTGGTATGAAACCGGCATATTATGAAGATGGATCATACCATATACTTGAGGTACAAGAGTATGGGAATGGCTATCCGGAGATAGGATTCTAAGGATAGACGTTTTCAGGCTTTTATATAATTTATATATTTACCTTTTCCATAAATAATGATAGAATATTTCTATATGTATTGATTGTGGGAATGGTGATGGAAAGGTGGAATCATTATGATTACAGTTAATGCTATGGGGGATAATTGTCCAATCCCGGTTATTAAGACCAAAAAGGCAATAGCTGCACTGACCGGACCGGAGACAATTGAAGTTCTGGTTGACAATGAGATCGCAGTGCAGAACGTAACAAAGATGGCATCAGGTTCAGGAGGAAAAGTTACTTCTGAGAAGCTTGGGGATGCCGAGTTTAAAGTTACGATTGAAATGGAAGGAGCACCGGCAGCAGACGAAGCAGAAGCAGTATGCGTACCGGATGCAAGAGACAATACAGTTGTTGTTGTATCATCTGACCGTATGGGATCTGGAAATGATGAATTAGGTAAAGTACTGATCAAAGGATTTATCTTTGCAGTGACACAGCTTGATACTCTGCCAAAGACAATGCTTTTCTATAATGGAGGAGCAACCTTGACAACAGAAGATTCGGATTCTCTGGAAGATCTGAAATCACTGGAAGCACAGGGAGTAGAGATCATGACATGTGGAACCTGTCTGGATTACTATGGTCTGAAAGACAAGCTTGCAGTTGGTACAGTTACGAATATGTACAGCATTGTGGAGACAATGGCAAAAGCAGGAAGAATCGTCAGACCATCATAAATTTACTTACATATCTGGATAAAAGCCGGATTCCTGAAGAAAGATACAGGAGTTCCGGCTTTCTTATACTATCATGTATGTATAATGAATACAAAAATCCGGGCGTGTCAGAGAGATAAATGGATTGTCTCGGGAAAAAGGTATGAAAAACAGGAGGAGTAATAAGAATGAAATCAGATGTAAAATTAACGAGTTTAAGCAAAACCGCAGGTTGAGCGGCCAAGATTGGTCCGGAGACCCTTGCTCAGGTTCTGAGTAAGCTGCCAAAATTTGAGGATGACAATTTAATAGTAGGAATCGAGACTTCCGATGATGCTGCCATCTACAAAGTGACAGATGATATTGCGATGATTCAGACGGTTGATTTCTTTACTCCGATCGTAGATGATCCATATATGTTCGGACAGATCGCCGCGGCCAACTCGCTCAGTGATGTGTGGGCGATGGGAGGAGAGCCGGCAGTAGCATTGAACATCGTAGGTTTCCCGAACTGCCTGGATCCGGCGATCCTTGGCGATATTCTTGCGGGAGGTGCAGATAAGGTAAAAGAAGCAGGTGCGGTATTAGTCGGCGGTCATTCGGTACAGGATGATGAGCCAAAATACGGTCTCTGCGTATCCGGATTTGTTCACCCGGATAAGATCTTTAAGAATTATGGCTGCAGACCTGGCGATATATTGATTCTTACAAAACAGATCGGAAGTGGTATCGTGAATACTGCAATCAAAGCAGAGATGGCATCGCCATCGGCAATCCGCGAGGCACAGACGGTTATGGCATCCTTGAATAAGACAGGCAAGCAGGTTGTAGAGAAGTATGATGTTTCCGCATGTACGGATATTACAGGTTTTGGACTGCTTGGACACTGTGTTGAGATGGCATCCGCAAGTGATGTGACATTTGAACTCAGCGTTACCGACATTGCATATCTTCAGGATGCATATGATTATGCGAAGATGGGACTGGTTCCGGCAGGTGCCTATAAGAACAAGAGATATTCGATTGATAAGGTGGAAGTAGGATCGGTGAATGAGACATATTTAGATCTTCTTTGTGATCCACAGACTTCCGGCGGACTTCTCATCAGTGTATCACCAAAAGAATATGAGAATATGATGAGAGATTTTAAAACATCAGGACTGGATACAACCGTTTCCGTAATCGGAACAGTTGCGCCAAAGAGTGATAAGCTGATCCGGTTATTCTAAAATTAATATTTGAAAAGAATGACAGAATGGAGAAGTATAATGAATAAGAATTTATTGTATCGGAGTATTCCGAAGGTGGATATTCTTCTTGCAGACGAAGGGATAAAAGTATTGATTGAGACATACAGCCGTGAAAGCGTCATGGAAGCGATCCACAGTGAGATGGAAAAACTCCGTGCATTTATCGGAGTGTGCGAAGAGGAAGAAAAAGCAAAGCAGCAGATTGCTCTTCTGAATGAAAATATCGCAAAAGCCGTATCTGCAATGCATACACCGAATATGAAGAAAGTGATCAATGGAACGGGAACCATCCTGCATACGAATCTTGGCCGTGCCCCGATAAGCTTCGAGCATATGATGAGGGCAGCTGAGATCGTCAGTGGATATTCGAACCTGGAATATAATCTGGAAGCAGGAAGAAGAGGAGAGCGGTATTCACATTTTGAAAAATTACTGTGTAAGTTAACCGGTGCAGAAGCTGCCATGGCGGTCAATAATAATGCATCTTCCGTGCTTTTGATCTTAAGTTCCCTGGCAAAAGGCGGGGAAGTGATTGTTTCCAGAGGGGAACTGATCGAGATCGGCGGAAAGTTCCGTATTCCGGATGTAATGGAACAGAGCGGTGCAAATCTTGTCGAAGTCGGAACGACGAATAAGACGCATTATGAAGATTACGAAGAGGCAATTACAGAAGAGACAAAGGCACTTCTGAAGGTGCACACCAGCAATTACCGGATTGTCGGATTTACAGAAAGTGTGGGAATTGACGAACTGGTACCGATCGCAAAGGAACATGGGATTCCGGTAGTAGAAGATCTTGGAAGCGGTGTGTTGATCAATTTGGAAAAATATGGACTGACGCATGAGCCTACTGTACAGGAATCCATTGCACATGGTGCTGATGTGGTGTGTTTCAGTGGTGACAAACTGCTGGGCGGTCCACAGGCCGGAATTATCATTGGTAAGAAGAAATATATTGATATGATGAAGAAGAACCAGCTGACCCGTGCACTCCGTATTGATAAATTTACGGCGGCGGCACTGGAGATGGTTCTGATGGAGTATCTGTCAGAAGAGACAGCCGTACAGAATATTCCTGTTCTGCGGATGATCGCAATGCCGCTTGATGAGATTGAAAAAGAAGCGGGATATTTTGCTAGAATCTTACGCCGTACAGGAATGGATGCAAAGATACAGGTCGTGTCTTGTGAATCACAGATCGGTGGAGGATCCCTTCCGCTTGAAAGGATGGAAAGCCGCGCCGTATCCATCCAGCCAAATGGTATGAGTGTAGCTGAGATGGAAGAAAAGATGCGGCATCTGGAGATCCCGATCATTCCAAGAACAGTCAATGACAGTATCTGTCTGGATGTCAGAACGATTGAACGCAAGGATTATAAGATGATCGCATCAGAACTGACGGAATTACTTGGACAGAAAGAAAAAGAAGAACGGTAGGTGTGAAAGAAGGCTATGAAGAATATCATTATCGGAACGGCCGGACACATTGATCATGGTAAGACGACACTGATCAAAGCACTGACCGGAAGAAATACAGACCGCTGGGAAGAAGAACAGCGCAGAGGAATTACGATCGATCTGGGGTTTACCTATTTTGATCTGCCGGGCGGAGACCGCGCGGGGATCATCGATGTACCCGGACATGAGAAATTTATCAACAATATGGTTGCCGGAGTTGTCGGAATGGACCTGGTACTTCTGGTAATTGCAGCGGATGAAGGAATCATGCCGCAGACAAGAGAACACATGGATATTTTGAATCTTCTCGGAATTGAGAAGAGTATTATTGTGTTGAATAAATGTGATCTTGTGGATGAAGAATGGTTGGAGATGATGGAAGAAGATGTGCGGGAGGAGCTTTCCGGTACTTTTCTGGAACATGCACCTCTGATAAGGGTATCTGCAGCAACAGGTGAAGGACTTGGTGATCTGGTGAAAGAGATTGAGCATCAGACCAGAGATGAAGTCGTGCAGAAAGACATCCATACCATTCCGCGTCTGCCGATTGACAGAGTATTCTCCCTGTCAGGATTCGGAACGATCATCACCGGAACCCTGGTATCCGGAACGATTACAAAAGAAGATACACTTCAGATGTATCCGGTCGGAACAGAATGTAAGATCCGGAGCATCCAGGTGCACGGGGAAGATAAAAAAGAATGCTATGCCGGACAGCGCGTGGCGATCAATCTTTCAAATGTAAAGAAAAAAGAGATTAAAAGGGGATGTGTGCTGGCACCTCTGAACAGTATGAAGAATACAGATCTTCTTGATGTAAAGTTAAATGTGCTGGATTCATCCGTGAGAATCCTTACGAATCACACCCGGCTGCATTTCTTTACAGGAACCAGTGAAGTCCTGTGCCGTGCGGTACTTCTGGACAAAGAAGAGATCGGACCGGGGGAAAGTGGATATGTACAGCTCCGGATGGAGGAAGAAGTTGCTGTAAGACGTGGCGATAAATTTGTCGTACGTTTTTATTCTCCGATGGAAACCATTGGCGGCGGCGTCGTTCTGGAGCCGAATCCGAAGATTAAGAGAAGATTCCAGCCGGAAGTGATCGAAGAACTGAAACGGAAAGAAGAGGGGTCATCTGCGGATGTGATCGAAATGCATGTGAAGAGTCATGCAGATACCCTGATCACAGTCTCTGAACTTGCGAAACTGACGGCACTTTCACTCGAAGAGGTAGAACAGGATGTAAAAGAACTGGAAGGGCAGGGAAGTGTATATGTATTTCCGATGAGGAAAGATACATATGTATGGCACTGCGATTCGGCAAGAGAGGCAGAACACATTTTGCTGAAAGCTCTGACAGAATACGAAGAGAAGTATCCATACCGCTACGGAATCAAGAAAGCACAGGTACAGACGACGTATTTTAAAAAGGTAAAAGCGAATGTATATGACAGAATTCTGACGCTCCTGGAAGAACAGGGGAGTTTGAAGAGAGTGGATGAATTTTTGAGCACTCCGGGATATGAAGTGAGAAAAGATAAGATCTATGACAGGGTATCGGAGATCATGCTGGATACATTTAAGAAGGCCGGGTTTGACTTTGCAAGATATTCCGAGATCACATGTAAAGATGTACCGCAGGAGATCATGGATGATATCCTGAATATCTTATTAGAAGAAAAGCAGATTGTAAAAATAAATGATGAAATGTATACACTGACTTCTTATATGGAGACTGCGAAAGAGAAGATCAGAGAACATCTGAAAGAAGATCCGCTGATCACAATCGCACAGGTGAGGGATATGTTTGCGACAAGCAGAAAGAGCGCAAAACCGATCCTGGAATACATGGACAGTATCAAGGTAACGAAGAAGACAGGAGCAGAGAGCGAAAGGGTGGCATACTAATGAATCTGAAACAATTAGAAGCTTTCGTTCAGGTAGCAGAGGGAGGCAGTTTTTCAAAGGCAGCAAAGCAGCTGTTCCTGACACAGCCAACCATCAGTGCACATATTTCGTCACTGGAGAAAGAACTGAATGCAAGGCTTTTTGTAAGAAACACAAAAGAAGTAAAATTATCGGACGATGGAAAGGATCTGTACCGTTATGCGAGACAGATGATCGATCTGCAGAAAAAAATAGAAGAACGGTTTGAAACAGGAAAAGAAGAGAGCAAGCATCTGATCACGATTGCAGCATCTACGATTCCGGCACAGTATCTGCTTCCGAAAATTCTGATGAAATTCAATGAGCGGTATCCGAAAGAACAGGTTAAACTTCTGGAGACAGACAGCAGTCAGGTGGTTACACAGATTATTGATCATATGGTAGATGTCGGATTTACCGGTACGATTCTGGAGAAGAAACACTGTAAATATATCCCATTTTATAAAGATGAACTGGTTGTGATCACACCGAATACGGAGAAATATCAAAAGCTGTTGGAAGATATGCCGGATGATATCAGCTGGATTGGCGGGGAACATCTGATCATGCGTGAGGAAGGTTCCGGTACAAGAAAAGAAGCAGGAAAACAGCTCCGTGCGGCAGGAATCAATTTGGATAAGCTTAAGATTATCGCCAGTATCGAGAATCAGGAAACCATAAAAAAATCAGTCAAACAGGGAATGGGGATCTCTGTGATATCCAGGCTTGCGGCAGAAGATGAAGTGAAATATGGAGATCTTCTGGCATTCTCAATCCCAAAGGCAGATCAGGGACGGGATATCAACCTGGTATATAATAAGAATTATCAGATGTCAAAAAGTACCGAACGCTTTGTAAAGATAGTAAAAGAAGTATACGGAATTGAAGAGTAACCGATAATACGATTGATAACATGAACCCACTGTAATGATAGAAAAAAATCTATTAATACGGTGGGTTCATACAATGTTTCAATTAGACGAAAAAAGGAAAATGGACTATACTGAAAGCATATGAATAATGTACAAATTTGTTCGGAAATAAATGAGTATTGTATAAACGGGGTGTTTTTATAATAATACTTGAATCGTATGCGGGGAAGATATTAGGAGGAATCAAGTATGATATATATGGATAATGCTGCGACGACAATGCATAAGCCACAGGAAGTGATCGATGCGGTAGTAAACGCTATGAACTCAATGGGCAATGCCGGTCGCGGTGCAAGTGAGGCGGCACTCAGTGCATCCAGAGTTATCTATGATACAAGAGACAGACTGGCGGAATTGTTTGGGGCAGAAGATGCAAGAAGGATTGCATTTACTTCGAATTCGACAGAGAGTCTGAATATTGCAATAAAGGGAAGCCTGAATCCGGGAGATCATGTGATCACAACTGTTTTGGAACATAATTCGGTGCTTCGTCCTTTATATGAGATGGAGAAAAATGGAGTAGAACTTTCCATTATAAGGTGTGATGAGAAGGGAATGCCTGACATTAGTCAGATGGAAGCTTCGATAAAAGAAAATACGAAGATGATCATTTGTACAAATGGATCGAATCTTACAGGGAATTATGTAGATGTATCAGTCATAGGGAAGATGGCGCATGCACATGGACTGATGTTTGTGGTAGACGCATCTCAGACAGCAGGGGTTTTCCCGATTAATGTGCAGGAGATGAATATTGATATTCTGTGTTTTACCGGACATAAAGGACTGCTTGCACCACAGGGAACAGGTGGAATATATGTAAAAGAAGGAATAGAGTTAAGACCGCTGAAGACAGGCGGAAGCGGAATCCAGACATACAGTAAGGAACATCCGGTACAGATGCCGACAGCTTTGGAAGCGGGAACGTTGAATGGGCATGGCATTGCGGGACTGCATGCGGCTCTTGGGTACTGAAAAAAGAAGGAATAGACAATATCCGCAGAAAAGAGCAGGAACTGATGTGGAGATTTTATAACGGGGTAAAAGATATCCCGGGCGTTAAGATTTATGGGGATTACAGTCAGAAAGAACGCTGTGCGATCGTAACTTTGAACATCGGTGATTATGATTCTTCAGAAGTGAGTGATGAGCTTCTTATGGAATATAACATTTCTACCAGATCAGGAGGACATTGTGCACCGCTTATGCATAAAGCACTCGGAACGGTAGAGCAGGGAGCTGTGAGATTCAGTTTCTCGCATTACAACACGGAGGAAGAAGTGGATACAGCGGTAAGAGCTATCCACGAACTGGCAGAAGAACCGTAAATATGTATGAAAAATGATATAAATTCATAAAAAAGTATGTCAGGCATAAGTTATGGGGAAATGCAAAAATGAGAGTGTAGGAGGAAATACGAATGAATTTATCAGATTCAAAGAAAAAACTGGCGCTGGCCGGTGTTGTATGTGGTATTGTAGCGGCATGCCTCGCAGCACTTGGAAATCCGGCAAACATGGCATTCTGTATTGCATGCTTTATCCGCGATACGGCAGGAGCAATGGGACTGCATCAGGCGGAAGTGGTACAGTATGCAAGACCTGAGATCATCGGACTTGTACTGGGAGCATTTATCATTTCTGTGGCAACAAAAGAATATCGCTCAACAGCAGGATCATCTCCGATGATTCGTTTTGTACTTGGTGTAATCATTATGATCGGTGCACTGGTATTCCTTGGATGTCCGCTCCGTATGGTGCTCCGTATGTCAGCAGGTGATCTGAATGCATGGGTTGCATTTGGTTGGCTTTATTCTTGGAGTTGGAACAGGAGTGTTTGCATTAAAGAATGGTTTCAGCCTTGGAAGAGCGCATATTACAAATAAGTCAAGTGGAGCAGTGCTTCCGGCGGTGTTGTTGGAATTCTTATCCTTGCCACATGTACAACGCTTTTTAAAGCAAGCCAGGCAGGTACCGGGGAAGTATGCATGCACCAATTCATCGCATCTTTAGTAGGCGGACTTTGTATTCGGTGCATTTGCACAGAAGTCAATGAATGTGTTTTTGCGGGTAGTATCAGAGATATCATCCTGATGAAGAACTTCGATCTGATCAGCGTGATTGCAGGTTTATTTGTTGTTATGCTGGTATTCAATATTGCGACAGGACGTTTCGTGGTAGGATTCAATACACCGGGAGTCATTGCACATTCGGAACATTTGTGGAATATCCTGGGAATGTACACTGTGGGATTTGCAGCAGTTCTTGCAGGTGGATGCCCGCTTCGTCAGCTGATCCTTGCAGGGCAGGGTTCTTCGGATTCGGCTGTAACGGTTGTCGGAATGTTTGTCGGATCTGCAATCTGCCATAATTTTGGACTTGCAGCAAGTGGAACAGCTCTGAATCCAGAGACGAAAGAAGTGGTAGCAGGTGCGGTACCGGTAAATGGGAAAGTGGCATGTATCATCTGTATTGTGATCTGCTTCATTATAGCATTTACAAATAAGAGAGAAGAAGCAAAATAAGATTGAAATATGTGTAAATACGTAGTATTCTAGGAAAGAAGGAATTAAATTATGAAAGAAGTAGATGCAAGAGGTCTTTCTTGCCCGGAACCTTTGATGCTGACAGCAGAGGCATTAAAAGGAGCAGCAGGACCTGTGAAAATTCTTGTCACAGAGCCGCATCAGATGATGAATGTTGAGAAATTTGCCAAAGATAAAGGTAAAAAGCCAACATCTGTGCAGAAAGACGGTTACTACGAAGTGGTGATTGAGTAAACATGAGAAAAAAAGTAATGAAACTTGTTGTAACATTCCATACAACATCGGATGCAATGGCGATGGAAAAGATATGCAAGGAAAGAAGTGTGCCGGGAAGACTGATTCCGGTTCCGAGAGCAATCTCAGCGGGCTGTGGACTTTCCTGGTGTGCAGACCTGACAGACAGGGAACAGATTCTTGATGTGATGAAAGATGTCGGAATTGAACAGGAAGATGTTCATGAATGTCTGGTGTAGGAGAATTGTGATAAAATTCTGATACAGACTTTATAAGAAGAATTTAAAAAACAGATAAAAGGCGATGCTAATAGAGGAGAAGATACGAAATCTTCTGTTAGCATCGCCTTTTTGATATTAAATTCCTTCTACAAATGTGTCCAGTACATGAGGCAATAGTTTGTCAGAACGTTCAGTCAGTGAGAATTTACCTTTAAACAATGCCCAGTCATATAAAAGAGCCCGCTCGTACATAGCATAGATATCCATGAGTTCAGCGGCGGTGCTTGTACTTTTGAATTCTCCTTTGGCAAGCCCCTCTTCCATAATTTCTGTAAGCCATTTGAAATAGATCCGTTTCTTGTCGGAAAGGGATTTCTTGTCTTTGGTGATCAATTGCGAAGAATAAAGGTATGCAAGCAAATGGATATCCACGCTGGTCTCGATCATGTAGAATAATTCGTGATTCAAAAATAATAGTTTATCATAACTGGAAAGATTCGGATCGATCACGGCGGCAAGGTCTTCGTATTTCTGATCAAAAAGATAGGAAAGAGAGTTTAAAAGCGCTTCTTTTCCTTTAAAATAATGGTAAAATGTGCCTTTTGATGTTTTAGCGGCATTGATAATATCTTCTACAGTGGTCTGTTCATAACCGTTTTTGTAGAAAAGATTCCAGGCTGCTTTGACAATACGGCTTTTTGTGGATCTGCGTTTACGTGGCATTCGGATCATTCCTTTCTCTTGGTATTTAACTAACAGGAGAACACGCCCGGATAATAGTTCTCTGAACATGAAAACGCTGTCTAAGTAAAAAAATAGAAGCGGATCATATGAATCCGCTTCTATCATCATATATGATAATGCAATCTAATTCAACCCCGAATATGCATTAACCTACAAGAAAACCATATTTTAATGGATCTGTAGAGTCGATTAAGTAAGTAGCAACACCTGTAAGATATGCACTTCCTGTGATCATAGGGATTACAGCATCGTAATCACCGATCTTAGTTTCTTCTTTGATCACACCTTTGAAGCGTGTTCCCATGAAACTTTCGTAAATAAATTCTTCACCAATTCCAAGTTCGCCCCATCCGTGAAGAGTAGCAAGTTTGGCACTTGTACCTGTTCCGCAAGGTGAACGGTCAGCCTGAGCATCTCCGAATACAACAACGTTTCTCATTGTAGCCTGATCCGGATTCGGTGTTGGTCCGTAGAATTCAACCAGGTCAACTTCTGTGATGTCCAGAGTTGGATGCTGGATCTTAACTTCTGCGTTGACTTTATCACGAATCTTCATTCCGAGTTCTGTATAAGCAGGAACTGTCTTAGCGTTGATTTCGCCAATGTCAAGCTTTGTAGTATCAACCAGTGCGAAGAAACTTCCACCGAAAGAAATAGTATAAGGAATGTCTACTCCGTCGATATTAACTGTTAAGTTGTCTTTGTAAATGAATGCAGGTACGTTTGTAAGAGTTACATCTGTTACCTTTCCGTCTTTTACATGAGCTTTTGTTCTGATGATTCCTGCAGGAGCATCCAGAACAACTTCGTTCTCTCCTTCGTGGCATTCAACAAGACCTGCTTCAAGGGCTACTGTAACAGCTCCGATCGTACAGTGTCCGCACATGTTCAGGTATCCGCCTGTATCCATGAAGATTACCCCAAGATCTGCTTCTTCGTGGATCGGCTCACAAAGGAAAGCACCGAACATATCGTGATGTCCTCTCGGCTCCAGCATTAATGCTGTACGAACGTGGTCGTATTTTTCCTCCATCCATTTTTTCTTTTCGATCATTGTGCTGCCTTCTGGCTCAGGGAATCCTCCGATGACCATACGACAGAACTCACCGGCTGTATGAGCATCTACAACCTGAAGTGCCTCTTCAAACCGGTCGAAGTTAACTTTTGCTTCTAACTTCATAATCCTTACCTCCTTATGATTTTCTTATAGAAACAATCTATAAGTTTTTTATAAAAATCACATTGAAAACATCTATATTTTCGTAGTGCCTTTTTCTATGGGTAAAAATAAAATATAAAATTAACAATATTACGATATAAAATTAACAAATAGACCATGTTCTAGTATCGTGTTCAATCTGTT
>ENA-OQDL01000496-OQDL01000496.1-human-gut-metagenome-genome-assembly--contig:-NODE-496-length-25186-cov-2.714913_pt1 | contig 25186 bp, 28 predicted proteins | sample MGYA00242782_ERZ504609 | MGnify/ENA primary metagenome ERZ504609 (study PRJEB26092, sample SAMD00036320) | human gut metagenome | host: Homo sapiens | study: EMG produced TPA metagenomics assembly of... | reverse complement strand
GCCGAAACCATCGGTATTTTCTTTGCCATTTTTCTGGCTACCGGAATCGGATTCTATTTTGAATATGATGCCAACAAAAAATTTGATCTGCTGAATGCCGTTGGTGAGGAAACTCCTGTTACGGTCATCCGCAACGGAAAAATCCGGGAGATTCCGCGCAAGGATATCGTAGTCGGAGATATTGTCGTATTAAACACGGGAGAAGAAATTCCAGCTGACGGTACATTACTGGAAGCTGTCTCTCTGCAGGTCAACGAGTCAAGTCTGACCGGTGAGCTGATGGTCAACAAAACAACAGACGAAGCTCATTTCGACGACGAAGCTACTTATCCGTCGAATACCGTTATGCGAGGTACGACTGTTACGGACGGACACGGAATCATGAAAGTGGAGCGTGTCGGAGATGCAACAGAAATCGGTAAGGTGGCACGTCAGGCAACAGAACAGAACCAGGAGCAGACCCCGCTGAACATTCAGCTGACCAAACTGGCCAACCTGATCGGAAAAGCCGGATTTACGATTGCTGCCCTGACTTTTATTATCTTTACCAGCAAAGATTTGTATCACTACCTTTCTCTCAATGAAGTCAATGACTGGCATCAATGGATGGAGATCGCACGTATCGTTCTGAAGTACTTCATGATGGCTGTTACCCTGATTGTCGTAGCAGTTCCGGAAGGATTGCCGATGAGTGTTACCCTGAGTCTGGCCCTGAACATGCGCCGTATGCTCAAGACCAACAACCTGGTGCGCAAGATGCATGCCTGCGAAACCATGGGAGCCATCACTGTAATCTGTACAGATAAGACAGGAACACTGACTCAGAATCTGATGCAGGTCTACGAAGCCAAGCTGGATGAAAGCCAGCCTGACCTGATTGCTGAAGGCATTGCAACCAACTCAACTGCTTTTCTGGAAGAAAAAGGAGAAAACGAAAAACCGAGCGGAGTAGGAAATCCGACAGAAATCGCCCTGCTTCTCTGGCTGAATGCACAGGGAAAGAATTACATGCCTCTGCGCGAACAGGCTAAGATTGTCAATCAGCTGACTTTCTCTACTGAACGGAAATACATGGCTACACTGGTGGATTCACCCATCCAGGGAAAACGGGTACTTTATATTAAAGGTGCTCCAGAAATCGTCATGAGCAAATGTCAGTTAAGCAGTCAGGAAGTAACCTCTTTCAACGAACAGCTGCTTGCTTACCAGAACAAAGCGATGCGTACTCTGGGATTGGCTTACAAGTATATCCCGGAAGGAGCATCCGAAGATTGCTCTGAACTGGTCAATGAAGGCGGTCTGACATTTCTGGGTATTTTTGCCATCAGCGACCCGATCCGGCCGGATGTTCCGGATGCAGTCAAGAAATGCCAGTCTGCCGGCATCAGCGTAAAGATTGTAACGGGAGATACTCCGGGTACAGCCACGGAAATTGCCCGTCAGATCGGCTTGTGGAAGCCGGAAGATACGGAACGTAACCGGATCACCGGTGTGGAATTTGCTGCACTGAGCGATGAAGAGGCACTTGAACGTGTACTCGACCTGAAAGTTATGAGCCGTGCCCGCCCGATGGACAAGCAGAGACTGGTTCAGCTGCTCCAGCAGAAAGGGGCCGTAGTTGCCGTAACCGGTGACGGAACAAACGATGCTCCGGCTCTAAACCATGCCCAGGTAGGCTTGTCTATGGGTACAGGTACTTCCGTAGCCAAAGAAGCCAGCGATATTACCCTGCTTGATGATTCCTTCCACAGCATTGCAACGGCTGTCATGTGGGGACGTTCGCTCTACAAGAATATCCAGCGCTTTATCGTCTTCCAGCTGACCATTAATGTCGTAGCATTGCTTAGTGTATTGCTGGGAGCTTTCTTTGGAACTGAACTGCCATTGACCGTAACTCAGATGCTTTGGGTAAATCTGATTATGGATACCTTCGCTGCCATGGCACTGGCTTCCATTGCACCAAGTATGGACGTAATGAACGAAAAGCCGCGCAAGCGTACAGACTTCATCATCAGTCCGGCCATGCGAAACAATATATTCGGTGTGGGACTGGGATTCCTGGTCATCCTCATGGGCCTGCTGGTTTATTTCAAGAATCTGCCCGGAGGTATGGATACCCGTCATCTGACCATCTTCTTCACGATCTTCGTCATGCTGCAATTCTGGAACCTGTTTAATGCAAGTGTATTCGGAACCAACCATTCTTTCTTCAAGGATGCAAGCCATGCCATGGGTATGCTGGGAGTAGCCGCCATTATCCTGGTAGGCCAGCTTCTGATCGTATCATTCGGCGGTAAGGTGTTCCGTACGGTTCCTTTATCCGTAGAAGACTGGATCTACATCATCGCCGGTACGTCCGTCGTATTGTGGCTGGGTGAAATTATACGCGGTGTAAAACGATTAACCAACAAATAATGAAACAGAACATTCGTCATATTATATTCGATCTGGGAGGAGTCCTGCTGAACCTGGACGTAGAAGGTTGTACCCGGGCTTTTGAAAAGGCCGGACTAAAAGACATCCGTTCAGTACTTACCGGAACCAACGAAGGAGGTATTTTCAGCGAGTATGAACGGGGAGAAATCGGTACTCCGGAATTCAGAGACGGTATCCGTCAGCTGGCCAGTCAGTCTCTGACAGACGATGAAATAGACCGGATGTGGGTCAATGAACTTTTAGATATTCCGCAGGAGAAACTGGATTTACTGGTTTCTCTGCGGAGCAAATATGATATTTATCTGCTCAGCAACACCAATGAACTTCACTGGCAGCATGTTGTCGAGAGCCTGCTTCCCCAACAAAATTACCGGGTCGAGGATTTGTTTAAGGAAACATTTCTTTCCTTCAGAATGAAACTGGCCAAGCCAGATCCGGAAATATTCCGGGAGGTACTCCGCCAGGCCGGGCTTAAACCGGAGGAAACTTTATTCATTGATGATTCTGCCGTAAACTGCCAGGCTGCACAGTCTGTCGGCATCCAAACAGAACATTACAAACCCGGCAATGACTTAAGTCTGCTGTTCAACTGAGAAAATGGAGATACTGACAGAGAATCCATCACTGGTCTTACCGCCAAGCATTGCCACCATCGGATGCTTTGACGGTGTACACCGCGGCCATCGCTACCTGATCCAACAGGTATGTGAGGCTGCCGTGAAGCGGGGATTACATACAACCCTGATTACGTTCCCCATACATCCCCGACAAGTTATGCAGGCAGACTATCAGCCACAACTGCTTTCCTGCCTCCCCCAAAAAACGGCTTTACTGAAACAGCTTCAGGCTGACTACTGCCTGATGTTAACCTTTTACACATGAACTCTCCCGTCTCTCGGCCAAGGAATTCATGAACATGCTGCATGAACAGTTCAACATTCAGGCCTTGCTTATCGGGTATGACCATCGGTTCGGCCACAACCGGAGCGAAGGATTTCAAGACTACTGCCGCTATGGGAAAGAACTTGGAATGGAGATTATTCAGGCACAGGCTCTCATAGAAAATGGAGTATCTATCAGTTCCTCCATCATCCGCAAACTGCTGAAAGAGGGAAATGTAAAAGATGCCAATCATTTCCTGGGTTATTCCTACTATCTGGACGGCAAAGTTGTCAACGGATACAAAGTCGGACGGACACTGGGATTTCCGACTGCCAATTTAAGACCGTCATGTCCGGACAAACTGATTCCGGAAGAAGGAGTATATGCGGTCCATGTATATCTGAAAGAACAGCGCTTTGCCGGAATGCTGAATATCGGTCACCGCCCGACTCTCAATAAATGGTAGTGATCTGAGCATTGAAGTTCATATTCTGGATTTCAATGCTAACATCTATGACCAGTCCATGCGGATTGAATTTGTGCAGCGTATCCGTACCGAACAGAAATTTACCGGCCTCAACGAACTGATCGAACAACTCCAGCAGGATCGGAAAGAAGTCAGAAAGTTATTGCTGGAGTGATATGTCATATATCTCACGCAGATCTGCAAAAGCAAGTTAAATATATCGTTTTTCGATAATTTTCAATAGAGATTATTTGCACAATAATAAATTAGCCCTACCTTTGCGTTATCGAAAAACGATATATTTTTATTGAAAAGCGAAGTGTAACAGTTATTGCAGCCACAAACAAACCGTAAAACACGACAAAACTTTTACTGAAGCTAAAAATATAGATCTCATGAAACGTACCATTAAACTTATCATCTACTTCATTGCCTATCAGCTGGCGTTCAGCAGCTTTCCGGCTATTGCATACATGCTGCGTACTCATAGTTTCGAAATGCCTTTGGCAACCGATGAAACATACATATTCCAGACCTTGCTCTGCAGCCTGCTGGCCTCTCTGGCAGTAATCATTCACTTAATTGCAGGCAGATACGTCTCACTGAACCGGCAAAACTTCAGCCCGCTTTCCGTATCACTGCTGATCACCTGCGCCCTGTTCGTTACAGGAATGGGGATGTGGAGCAATTATCTGAACGAATTGCTGGGCGTTTCCATGTCTCCCCAGTTGCAACAGGCTTTTGAGATGCTGATGCAACATCCGCTCGGAATCATTTCCACCGTTATTATGGCTCCTGTTGTAGAAGAACTGTTGTTCCGAGGTGCCATCGAAGGACATCTGCTCAGAATCTGGAAGAAACCGGCCTATGCCATCATCGTATCTTCTTTGCTGTTTGGACTGGTACACGGCAATCTTGTCCAGGCTCCTTTTGCTTTTCTCCTCGGACTCGCACTCGGATGGATCTACTATCATACGGGAAGTCTGCTCCCCAGTATCCTGATGCACTTTATCAACAACCTGACAGCTACCCTGACCTATCATCTTTCCGGAGATCCCGACACGACTTTAACCGAAACCTTCGGGGCTACAGGAGCGCTCTGTATAGCTTTGGGAGGCATCGTACTGACAATTCTCTGCGTCTGGATCATCCGCAGCAGACTGATCACCCAACCTGCAGTCTGGGTTTCTACGACTCCAACCTCTGACAACACAATCTAAAAATCTTTCTTATGAAACATATCAAATTATTGGGCATCCTTACCATTCTGATTATCATCACAGAGTTCGTCCTTTCCATACCTTCGGGCATGGAGAGTTTTCAGGAAGGCATGGAAGCCGGAATGCAAGAAGCCACAGCCTGCAAGAATAACGTCCAGACACCCCTGCCACATCCGATAAAGGTTACTGTGCAGGTCAGTCCCGTAAACGCACCGCTGCAGACAGTAACACTGAACTGCGGACAGAACCGGACCACGCAGGCTGTATATGCAACGGACAGTATTACCTGTAACATCAGTGAACCAGCTTCGCACGCCATACTGACTATCATCAGTATCATTACATTATTCCCTGTCCTCTACGGAGTATACAGCCTGATCCGTCTGCTTATCTGCGTTTCACGAAAAGCAAGTATTCTCCCGAATGAAACTGCTGGTGGCTTCGTTGGATTCACTTACAGTACAGCACTCTTCTCCCTGCTCATTACTCTTTCTGAATGGATATTGGAAAGAGCAGCCCTCCAACAAATACAGCTGCCCGGATATGAAATTACCGGAATCGACAAAACTTATGTCGAATGGTCCAGCCTTTTTGTTATGATGCTCCTGACTGAGATTTTCGCTGCCGGCGTAAAACTGCAGGAAGAACAAGATTTAACCATTTAGCCACAAAGCCTATGCCTATTATCGTAAATTTAGATGTCAGATGGCAAAGCGGAAGATCTCGCTGGGCGAGCTGGCCGAACGAATAGATCTGACCCCCGCAAACCTTTCCATACTGAAAACAGGAAAGGCCAAAGCTATCCGCTTTTCCACCCTGGAAGCAATTTGCAGGGAATTAGAATGTCAGCCGGGAGATCTGCTGGAATACCGTCCTGATTCTTCATTGTAATCAAAGAAAAAAGATACAAAATGTCACATTCATAACTGATTATCCATTTATTGTCCGTATCTTTGCAACGAATTAGATAGTAAAACTGAATGAAGACATTTGAAGAATTAGGCGTTTCCCCGGAAATACGGAAAGCGATCGAAGAAATGGGATATGAGAATCCCATGCCGGTACAAGAAGAAGTAATACCGTATCTGTTGGGAAATGGCAATGATGTTGTGGCTCTGGCACAAACCGGAACCGGAAAAACAGCCGCATTTGGTCTGCCGCTGATACAAAAAAATTGATGTAAGCCGTCGTGTTCCACAAGCTTTGATCCTCTGCCCTACCAGAGAATTGTGTCTGCAAATCGCAGGCGATCTGACTGATTATTCCAAATACATTACCGACCTGAAGATTTTGCCTGTCTATGGTGGTTCATCCATTGAAAGCCAGATTAAAAGTCTGAAAGCCGGAGTACATATCATCGTAGCAACATTCCCGGACGTCTCATCGACCTCATGGAACGGAAAGTGGCCCGTCTGGACACTGTAGCCGACGTCGTTATGGATGAAGCCGACGAAATGTTGAACATGGGATTCACAGACAGCATCAACGCTATTCTGGAAAAGGTTCCCGAAGAACGGAACACCCTGATGTTCTCAGCAACCATGAGCCCTGAGATAGCCCGGATTGCAAAGACTTATCTCCATGATGCCAAGGAGATTACAATCGGTACCAAAAACGAAGGAAGCAAAAATGTTCACCACATTGCCTACACCGTTCATGCCAAAGACAAATATCTGGCATTGAAACGTGTGGTTGACTTCTATCCACAGATCTATGGTATCATCTTCTGCCGTACCCGAAAAGAAACGCAGGAAATAGCTGACAAACTGATCCAGGATGGCTACAACGCCGATTCTCTTCACGGAGAATTAAGTCAGGCACAACGGGATCTGGTCATGCAGAAATTCCGCCAACGTCATTTACAGTTATTGGTAGCGACTGATGTAGCAGCCCGCGGTCTTGATGTAAATGACTTGACTCATGTCATCAACTATGGACTGCCGGATGATACGGAAAGCTATACTCACCGTAGCGGACGTACCGGAAGAGCCGGTAAAACCGGTGTATCCATCGCCATCATCAACCTGAAAGAAAAAGGTAAAATGCGCGAGATCGAACGGATCATCAAAAAGAAATTTGATATCGGTACCCTGCCAACCGGTAAGGAAATCTGCGAACAGCAATTGATCAAGTTGATCGACGATATAGAAAAAGTCAAAGTAGACGAAGAAGAAATCGAAACATTCTTGCCCGGAATTTACCGCAAACTGGAATGGCTCAGCAAGGAAGACCTGATTAAACGCGTGGTTTCCATGGAGTTCAACCGTTTCCTTGACTATTATAAAAATGCTGCGGAAATTGAGCAACCGAAAGGCACGAAAAAAGAGAAGCCAAAAGGAACGGAAGGATCATGGAAGTGATCGCGAAAAGACCAGCCGTAAAGCCGAGAAAGGTTATACACGTCTGTTCCTTAATTTGGGTAAAACGGATGGTTTCTATGCCAATCAGATTATTGAGCTGATCAACCGGAACCTGAAAAAGGAACGTATCGAAATCGGACGAATTGATCTGATGCAAAACTTCTCTTTCTTTGAAATTGCAGAAGCACAGGCTCCCATGGTCATCAAGGCCCTGAACAAAACAACAGCCAATGGCCGCAGAGTAATCGTTGAAGTTGCCGGAGAAAACAACGGCAAAAGTGACAAGAGCGGAAAGAAGCAGAAGAATGCTACCGCCAAACCGGCTGAAAAGAAAGGCAAAAAAGGAAGTAAGGCAGACAAAAGCACAGCCGGAACCAGACCCAGTCGGGAAGAACGTGGCTACACATCTCCACGGGGACCGAAGAAAAAAGACGACTGGAAACAGTTCTTCGTTCACGATGATCGTCCATTGAAAGGAGAAGAACCGGACTTCATGGCTGAGCAATGGGCCAAACCGATGAAACGGAAAAGTAACCGTTTAAACGGTATTTACACCTTATATAATAAATAGCGGCGTACCTTCCAGAAGAGATACGCCGCTATCTGTTTATGGGTAAAACATTCAATCCAACAAGATCAATTGCAGCTTTTCAGTTCCGGTACGGGCCTTCAGCCATTGCTCCATTTTATTTTTTTCCCGTATGGGAGGGCTTTTTGCCACAACCGACAATGGCAAAAGTCAGCGTATCTGTACGGGCACTGTCCACATTCAACTGAAGACTTTTTGATAAAGAAATGGTCCTGACCTCAGGAAACAAGACTTTCATTTCCTGCCCCATCCGGGCATCTACCTGACCAGAACCACTGAAAGCAGCCAATACATTATGCAAAGAATCCAGCTCTTCTCGCTGTGCCAGTAGCCGGCTCTCTGTATTCTTGTAGAAATCTTCCATCACCAGCGTCCGAATATTGCTGATATCCATCGTTCCATTTTGATTCATACCCTGAAAGACGACGAGTTTCGTATCATGCAGTTTATAACGATCCATCTTCGAACGTACCAGAGCCAACTGATCTTCCGGTATTTCCTTACCTAACAGAACGACCTTAATTTCTCGTTTCTCAAAAGAAATTTCACGGCTCAGGACCTGTGTCTCCGGAAATTGAAGTTCTGTGGAAATAAAACTATTCGCCGCACTTTGATAGAAGGTTTCCTTCACAATCCCATACGTCAGATACACAGCCGGACACATGGTGAGTACGGCAATGGCAACAATATACCGTTTTACAAGCTTCTCGCGTGCTTTGTCCACAAACTGCTTCCGCTGGAATCTCATCACACGTACTCCGATAAACGTAGCCAGACTGATGAATACAGAATTGATGAAATATAAATAAAAAGCTCCGAGGAAATACAGCCAGTTACCCGTTGCCAGTCCAAAACCGGCCGTACAAAGCGGCGGCATCAAGGCGGTAGCAATGGCTACTCCGGGGATCACGTTTCCTTTTTCCTTCGTCGACAAAGCTACAATACCTGCCAGACCACCCACCAGCGCAATAAAAACATCGTAAATGGTCGGCGAAGTACGGGCCAGCAATTCTGACTGAACTTCATCGAGCGGAGTAAACAGAAAATAAGCGTCGCGGTCATCACACTGAACAACGTAGCGACCAGAAAACTTTTCAGTGAACGCTTCATCAGTTCAAAATCATTCAACCCCACAGACAGGCCCACCCCCATAATCGGCCCCATCAGCGGAGAAATCAGCATGGCACCGATAATCACGGCCGTAGAATTGACGTTCAGTCCCAGAGACGCTATGAATATCGCGAATATCAGAATCCACAGATTCGCTCCCTTAAATTCCACTCCGTTACGGATCGATTCTACGGTTTCCCGCTCTTCCGCCTCGGTTCGGTTTAACTCCAGATAATTCTTAAAGAAAGTACGGATCAGATACTTTCTGTGATTGCCTACTTCCATAGTATTATTGATTGATTATTTAATAAAACGATTGATCACCGGAATACTCTTCAAGGGGCAGATCCTTTTTCACGATATAAGCGACAAAAACCAGCAGCAATACCGTACGGAAGGCCAGACGGGCTATAACGTTCGAAACAGTTACTTCCTGTCCGACAACAAACAGTGCAGCAGCCAGAACCAGATAAACAGCCATATCCTTCAAAGGATATTTCACCGGATACTTCTTTTGACCGATAAAATAAGACAAAAGTGTTATCAAACCATATCCGGCTACCGAAGCCCACGCGGAAGCTACATATCCGTATGTCGGGACCAGCCAGATATTCAAAGCCAGGATCACTCCACAACCGATCAGAGAAAAGTAAGCTCCCCATTGTGTCTCATCCGTCAGCTTATACCAGAAGGAAAGATTGAAATAGATACCTTTAAAAATCTCAGCTCCCATCACAATGGCCACTACGCTCAGTCCTTCCCAGTAATCGGAAGCTACCATATAGCGCAACAAGTCCATATAAAACATCACAGCCAGAAATGCAAGCATGGAAAAAATAAAGAAATACTTCATCGCTGCCGCATACGTACCACGGTCATCACTGTTCCGGCTCTTGCCGAATACAAAAGGTTCATAGGCGTAACGGAAAGCCTGTGTGAACATCGCCATCACCATTGCTACCTTACTCGTTGCACTATAAATACCCAGCTGCACCAGTCCTTCCTGGCGGTCCTCAAACAGGAAAGGATAAATCATCTTGTCTACAGTCTGGTTCAGAATACCGACCAGTCCGAATATCAGGATGGGAAACGAATAGTTAACCATACGCTTCAGCAACGCCTTATCCGGTCTCCACACCAGTCCTCTCAGTTCAGGAATAAAGAAGAACATCTGCACAGATGTCATTATCAGATTAGCTACAAAGATATACCCTACCAGATATTCAGGATCATAAAACCATGAAACCAGTGAGTGGGCATGTACGTCCAGCCAGGGACAAAGCAAAAGGAAGAACAGATTCAGCAGAATCAGCCCTACGATATTGAACAGTTTGATTGCAGCAAACTTAATGGGACGTTTCTGATAACGCAGATAAGCAAACGGAATACATTGGAACGAATCAAGTGCCACTACCAGTACCATCATGGCAATATAGTCCGGATGATCCGGATAACCCAACAGAGACGAGATTGGATCCAGAAACAGGAAACACAACACCACGAAAATCAGGGAAAGTCCGCCAACAAAGATCAAAGAGTTAGCATACACCTTTTTCGGATCTTCCGTTGTCTTATTGGCAAAACGGAAAAAACCGGTTTCCATACCAAAGGTCAGGAAAACCAGAATCAATGCCGTATAAGCATATACATTCGATACGATTCCATATTTACCGGATGATGCCGCCAGCACTTCCGTGTAAAGCGGAGTCAAAAGATAGTTCAGGAAACGTCCCACAATACTGCTCAATCCGTAGATGGCAGTGTCCTTAGCCAAAGATTTCAGTCCAGCCATATTTCAAAATCCAACTTCGAACAGGCCGGATATGCATTTCCGGCCCGTCACAAGCCCGGCACCGCCATGTGCCCGGCTTAATCAAACAATGTTTTATTACTACTATAAAGGCTTCTTCCCAAATGTTTATAAGCCAGTTCCGTCACCTCTCTTCCCCGAGGTGTACGCTTCAGGAATCCTTCCTTGATCAAGAAAGGTTCATATACTTCTTCCAGTGTTCCCGGATCTTCCCCCAATGCCGTAGCAATGGTAGTCAGTCCCACAGGCCCGCCTTTGAACTTGTCTATAATGGTACAGAGCAGCTTGTTATCAATCTGATCCAAGCCATACCGGTCTATATTCAGTGCTTCCAGTGCATAACGGGCAATCTCCACATCAATCCGGCCGCTTCCCTTCACCTGTGCAAAGTCACGTACCCGCCGTAACAAGGCATTTGCAATACGGGCGTTCCACGGCTGCGTGAAGCAATTTCTCCGGCTGCATCTACATCGCAGGGTACACCTAAAATACCAGCCGAACGCAGAATAATTCGTGAAAGTATCGTATCATCGTAATATTCCAGATGGAGATTAATACCAAAACGAGCACGGAGCGGAGCTGTCAGCAACCCGCTTCGGGTGGTTGCTCCTACCAGTGTAAACGGATTCAGGTCCAGCTGAATGCTTCGGGCTGAAGGTCCTTTATCAATCATGATGTCGATACGGTAGTCTTCCATTGCCGAATAAAGATACTCTTCCACCACAGGACTTAACCGGTGAATTTCATCAATAAACAGTACATCGTTCGGTTCCAGACTGGTCAGCACACCTGCCAAATCTCCCGGCTTGTCAAGTACCGGACCGGAAGTGACCTTAAATCCTACTCCCAGTTCATTGGCAATGATGTTACTCAAGGTTGTTTTTCCCAGTCCGGGAGGGCCGTGCAACAGCACGTGATCCAAAGCTTCGGCACGCAAACGGGCTGCCTTGACAAAGATGCGCAAGTTGTCTACAACCTTGTCCTGCCCGCTGAAGTCCTCAAACTGCAACGGACGAAGCGCATTCTCAAAGTCCCGTTCCTTACCGGTCGGTTTATAGTCACGTATATCAAATTGTTCTTCCATGATTCTTTCGATAATTACGCAAAAGTACGAAAAAAAAGTTACCTTTGTCCAGATGTAGTAACTAACTTTTTTGATTATGGAGCCATATACGACAACCCACCTTGTGTTTTTCTCCCCACTCATACTTCTGCGAAGATAGCTCGTGCCGTCGGCGAAGGCATCGGTATGGGACGGCGGATAGAAACTGACCTCACCCTGGATGAGGAAACTTCCCCCATTCTGATCAATGATGCCCTGACTGTCATAGCAGTTCCGGTTTACGGAGGACGAGTAGCTCCCATTGCCTTACAACGATTGAAACGTCTGAAAGGACATAATGCACCGGTCATTCTGTTGACCATCTACGGGAACCGCGACTACGAAGATGCCCTGGTTGAGCTGCGTGACACAGCTGTTGAACTGGGATTTACCCCACTGTCGGCCGGACGCATTCATCGGAGAACACAGTTACAGCCGTCCGAATATGCCGGTAGCAGCCGGACGTCCTGATGCCGACGATTTGCAGAAAGCAGAACAGTTCGGACGTGAAAGTCTGAGAAAGCTGCAGGAAAGTACATTCCCTCTGCCGTCATTCTTTATCAAAGGGAATATTCCCTACAAACCTCTTCCTGCAGGCAACAATGCCACACCTGCATGCAATGACCTCTGCTATGCCTGCGGAAACTGCATCGAAGTCTGCCCTACCCACGCCATTCACCTGAGCGCAGACGGAAGTCAGATTGAGACCATTGCCGAACGCTGCATCCGTTGCTGTGCCTGCGTCAAGGAATGTCCCACAGGCGCACGTATCTTCGATTCACCTTTCACGGCCATTCTGCACGAAAAATTTCAGTGCACGCCGGGAACCGGAAACTTTTTTATAAACAGATTATGACAATCCACAAAGACAAAAGAGTATTGGTAGGCATGAGTGGCGGAATAGACAGTTCTGCCGTATGCATCATGCTGCAGGAACAAGGATATGAAGTAGTCGGAGTCACCATGCGCACCTGGGACGTGCCGTCCCATTTCAGCACACCCGGTCAGGAACAGCCGGACGAAGTGCTCGAAGCACAGACTCTTGCTGCCCGACTGGGAATTGAGCACCACGTTGCCGACGTACGCGAAGAGTTCCGTCAGGTAATTGTGAAATACTTCATCGACGAATACATGAGAGGACGGACCCCCAACCCTTGCGTAATGTGTAACCCACTGTTCAAGGAACGTATCCTCTGCGAATGGGCCGATCGCACGGACTGCGCCTGGATTGCCACAGGCCACTACTGCCAGCTTGAAGACCGTAATGGCTACCGTTATATTCTGACCGGTGACGACCCCACCAAAGACCAGTCATATTTCCTCTGGAAGTTGCCGCAGGAAATTCTGCGCCGTATGCTCTTCCCCTTAGGCGGAATGACCAAACAAGAGGTACGGGCTTACCTGGCAGAGAAAGGATTTGAGGCCAAAGCCCGCGGAGGTGAAAGTATGGAGATCTGCTTTATCGACAAAGATTACCGCGACTTTCTCCGGGAGCATTGTCCGGACATTGACGAACGCATCGGCCCGGGATGGTTTGTTGACAGCAAGGGACTCAAACTGGGACAGCACAAAGGATTCGCCTATTACACCATCGGACAACGGCGGGGACTGGACATTGCACTGGGCAAACCTGCTTACGTACTCAAGATCAATCCGGCCAAGAATACAGTGATGCTGGGTGACGCAGAACAGCTGAATGCTGAGTATATGCTCGTAGAGGATGTCAACGTAGCCAATCTGGAAGAGTTGCTCACCTGCCCCAGTCTCTCTGTTCGCATCCGTTACCGCAGCCGGGCCATTCCCTGTCGTGTCATTACGCTTGACGACAATCGTCTGCTGGTGAAGTTCGAAGGACCGGCTTCAGCCATCACCCCCGGCCAGTCAGCAGTTTTCTATGACGGCAATCGCGTACTGGGCGGAGGCTTTATTGCTTTCCAGCAGGCAATCCGTAAAATAGCGGCAGAGAATCAGGAACGTTTCAGCAAATAATCCGGATTCCCTCTTTAGCGGCTGGGAAAAAGAAAGACTACTTGCTCAATTCACGTGAACGTTCGCCCAGGTAACCGCCATGATGACGCTTACTATATTCCTCAATAGTGAAGCCTGTACGCCGCATGGTCTCAACGACCAGAATGTCTCCGATAACCGTCATCACCGTAGTGGAGGTAGTCGGTGTCATACCCAGCAGGCAAACTTCATCAGGATGACCGGTTGCCAGGCAAATATCTGCTGCCTGTGCCAGCGGACTGTCAGGATTTCCCGTAATGACAATTTTCTTCATATCCGGATTCAGTTTTCGGGCCAGTTCCGTCAATTCTACAATCTCACGGGTCTTTCCCGAATTGGAAATCAGCAGCATCAGATCATTTTCCTGCAGAATTCCCAGGTCACCATGCTGTGCCTCGCTAGGATGCAGGAACACAGCCGGAATGCCGGTTGAACAGAATGTAGTGGCAATGTTCATGGCAATCTGTCCTGCCTTTCCCATGCCGCTGGTCACCAGCTTACCTTTCTTTTCATGTACCTGTTCCACAATCAGAGCCACGGCTTTCTCATACGCATCCGTCACCGGAATGTTCAATACAGCCTGGGCTTCGCGCTTCAGCAATTCATTAATAGATGAAATCATATCAGGTTGTTTTTTAGTGAATATTCATTTCAGCAAGGCAGTCAGTTCCTCAAAGGTATTGGCTACCTGATAAAAGTTGTTCAGCGGACGGTGGGCAAAGTTCGCAGCTTCCAGTCCGCTCAGGAAATCCAGCAGCCCGTTCCAGAATCCTTCCACATATAGAAGATGACTTGTTTGGAAATGATAGCCGATAGTTGCCCCTGCCATCACATGGAACACCTCGTCGAGTGTCCCCACTCCTCCCGGCAAAGCCACCATCACATCCGCTTCCTGAAGCATGATATCCTTACGGTCACTCAGATTTACGGTATGGAACGTCACATCAAGCAGATTGCTCACCCGCCCCTGTTCTTCAAGTTTGTCGGGCACCACACCCATGATCATAGCCCCATGCTCCTTGGCTGCACGGGCCACTTCTTCCATCAGTCCGGTGTCCGATCCTCCGTACACCAGCCATTTCCGGTTCTGCCCCATCCAGGCTCCCAGTTCACGCGCTTTTTCCACATAAACCGGAGCAATATGGTCCGAAGCAGAACAAAATATAGCTATCTTATCCATATCTTCACCTCTTCTAAAGCGATTCTGTTTTGCAAATATCTGCATTTTACGTTGAATAGCAATAAGTATTTATGTAATTTTTGCCGCCGGAAACCGTTTATCATGCAAAAGATCATGTCATATAGTACTTTTACCTTGCCTAACGGACTTCGTGTCATTCATGCACCCAGCCCGACAAATGTTGCTTACTGCGGTTATGCCGTTGATGCCGGTACACGCGATGAACAGCCGCACGAGCAAGGTATGGCCCACTTTGTGGAACACCTTATCTTTAAGGGAACCCATAAGCGGAAGGCCTGGCATATCCTGAACCGCATGGAAAATGTAGGAGGCGATCTGAACGCCTACACCAACAAGGAAGAGACTGTAGTCTACAGTGCTTTTCTGAAAGAACATTTCTCACGCGCAGCAGAATTGCTGACGGACATCGTATTTCACAGCACCTACCCCCAACAGGAAATAGACAAGGAAGTGGAAGTCATCATCGATGAAATCCAAAGCTATGAAGACAGTCCGGCTGAACTGATCTTTGACGACTTTGAAGAACTGATTTTCCCCAACCATCCCCTGGGCAGAAACATTCTGGGAAAGCCAGACCTGCTCCGGAACTTCACCAGCCAGGATGCCCTGAATTTTACAAGAAGATATTACCGTTCCACCAACATGGTATTCTTTATTCTGGGAGATATTGACTTCCGTAAGGCTTTGCGTACGCTGGAGAAAGTCACAGCTGATATTCCCTGTTCGGCTGTCGAAGGCTATCACCGCCAGTCTCCGTTGCCTTATCGTCCGCAGCACCTCACGACACACAAGGATACCCATCAGGCACACGTCATGATCGGGGGCCGCGGCTATCATGCCTACGATGAACGACGTACCGGTCTTTATCTGTTGAACAACATTCTGGGAGGGCCCGGAATGAACAGCCGCCTCAACGTATCCCTGCGCGAACGCCGGGGGCTGGTGTATAATGTAGAATCGAATCTTACTTCCTATACCGACACCGGAACGTTCTGTATCTACTTCGGCTGCGATCCGGAAGACGTCGACTCATGTATCAGTCTGGTGCGGAAAGAGTTGAAACAACTGCGTGACCGTGCACTGACCACCGCCCAGCTTCATGCTGCCAAGAAGCAGATCATCGGGCAAATCGGAGTGGCAAGTGACAATTTTGAGAACAATGCCCTTGACATGGGCAAATGCTTTCTTCACTACGGCAAATACGACAGCCGGGAAGAAGTGTACCGCCGCATCGAAGAACTTACCGCTTCCCAACTGCTGGAGATTGCCAATGAAGTACTGACAGAAGAATACCTGTCCCAATTGATCTATCAGTAATTTTTTCGACTGAATAGTTACGAATATCCATCGGATAAGCATACATTTCCTCTCCATAGTACAAATAGACAAGAAATCCCGTTTCTGCAATATTTGTCAATTCGCTACATTTACCCTTAGCGAAAAGAAAAATATTGCCTTTATCATACTCCTTCAAAAGTATGTTTTATAGCAATAAGACAGGATTTTTTACGATTTGACAAAAGCTTAGTTTGACTATTCGCTACTTTTAACGAAAAATCAACACGCCATGGAAAGAATCTTTTTCACTATGGAGACATTCTCCGGCGTCAGCAGCCTGATACTGGCTCTTTTCCTTCACTTCTCGGAAGTGCCGAAAGGAGAAATGTGCAGGCGCAACAAACACAGCCGGATTTATGTGGAAGCCGCCTACATTCTGGTTGGCCTCGCATCACTGGGCATCGCATTCTCCACGGAAAGTTATCATGAAACCTTGAAAGCTTTCTTTATCCAAAGCCTGGCACCCATACAAACCCTGTTATTCCTCTGGTCTATCACCTATCCTATATATATAGGACACAAACTGGAAGGATTCATGCGGCGGCAGTTGATCTATACATTTCTGCTGGCGGCCGCAAATCTGATATACTATTTCGGCCTGGACGGACAGACGGGTACTCTTCTCTACTATGTCCTCATGGCCTGCTATGCCCTCCTGCTGATCCTCTATATACGCGTCTATCTCCGTATTGCCAGACGCTGGACACAGGTACATCCCGAGCGTGCGCCTTATCTGCAAAAGCGCATCCATCCTCTGTGTATCGGCCTGTGCATCATGTTCGGACTGTCTGTTGTTGTAAACATTTACCCATACTTCATCAGCCAGCTGATATTCACAGGAATTTACACAATTTTCTACATAGTTTTTGCCCTGCAGTTCCATAACTATGGCATATACATTGCCAATTATCCCCTGATCGAAGAAAATGAAACACCGGATCAGACTCCGGCCTCACCAACCATAACGCTAACCATAGATAACACAACGGTCATGAAAAAAACCAACGAATTGAACTACGAGAAAATAGAAGAGAAAATTAAAGAATGGACTTCCGGAAAAGGTTATCTCCATTCCGGACTTACCATTCAGGAAATGAGTAAGGAAATAGGTATCAACCGCACATACCTCTCTAATTTCATCAATGATACCTATCAGACAAACTTCAACGGGTGGGTTAACGGCTTAAGAATCGAAGAAGCCAAAGAGCGGATGATCAACAATCCGGACATAAGCCTGGCCGAAGTCGCTGAACAAGTAGGGTTCGCCGATCTTGCCCACTTCAGCAAACAGTTCAAAGCAAAGGAGGGACAACCCCCTTCTACATGGCGGAAGGAAATCCGGAAGGCCGTTGTATGAATTTCCATCCCCTGTTAACCGGTAAATAAAGGGGCAAAATGATCAATACCTGATTTTACCCCCTAAGATGTCAGATACTATCCCCTCGTTCTCAGAACTTTGTCGTAATATTGCAGTGTGATGATTCACCAAGATCATCTGCATTAATTATTTAAAAATGAAAATTATGAGAACTGAGAGTTTTACCCGCGACCTGATAAATGTACAAAACGACCTGCTGCGCTTTGCCTATAAGTTAACAGCCAACCACGAAGATGCCAACGACCTTCTTCAGGAAACTTCCCTGAAAGCGCTGGACAACGAAGAAAAATATGCAGCAGAAACCAATTTCAAAGGATGGATGTACACCATCATGCGCAACCTTTTTATCAACAATTACCGCAAGGCTGTACGCGACCAGACCTACGTGGACCAGACCGACAACCTGTTCTATCTGAATCAAAGCATTGATCTGGCTGACGAAAGCACTGAAAGCAGCCATGATCTGAAAGAAATCCGCCGGGTAGTGAACGCTCTGCCCAAGGAATACCGCATCCCGTTCGCCATGTATGTTTCCGGATTCAAGTACCGCGAAATTGCTGACAAACTGGGACTCCCTCTGGGAACCGTCAAAAGCCGCATTTACTTTACCCGTCAGAAACTCCAGCAGGAACTGAAAGATTTCCGCTGATCCTGCCGTCCTGTTCCGGACTCTCTGCTAACGGTAACTCTTGTTTCACCCCATAAACCATGCTTATCCCGAGCATGTCTTCCAGTCTTCCCGCCCCGTATGTCTCACCGAGACCTGCCAGGCGGGAAGACTTTTTCTTTTCATCCCCCAGATGTTCCCTTTTCAACCTTCCGGAAACGTGCGGTCAACCCGGCTGAAACGTGCAGTCGTTGAAGCCGAATCGTGCGGTCGTTGCGGCCCAATCGTTATACTCGATGAAGGCTAATCGTCCAGTCGATTTTTCCGGTCAGCCCAGAAAGTACTTTTGCATCATTCAAACCATATTATTTCAATCAAAAAAAGCCCTTCGGGATTTTAAAAAAAGCGCTTCGACGTTTTACAACATTGAATTCGGGCTTTTAAGGTAAATGACGAAACGTTTTTCAGACCTCTCTATAAATATATGGAACAACAGGCTGAGTGCAGCAAGCTGGTGAAATAAGTCACAGCAAATTTGGGGAAACGCCCTGTCGGAAGAACAAAATAAATTCACTATCTTTGCGCCATTGAACGGATTATCATAAAACTACATACACGCATGAAAATTGAAGATAAACTGACGGCGTCCGTAATCAACGGCGTGAAAGAGTTGTACGGGCAGGAAGTTCCCGCCAAGATGGTACAGCTGCAAAAGACTAAAAAGGAATTTGAAGGCCACCTGACTCTCGTGGTTTTCCCGTTCCTGAAGATGTCGAAGAAGGGTCCTGAACAGACAGCACAGGAAATCGGTGAATACCTGAAACAGCATGAACCGGCCATTGCCAGCTATAACGTCATCAAGGGATTCCTGAACCTGACTATTGCTTCCGACGTGTGGGTGGAACTGCTGAACCGTATCCACGCCGATGCAGAATGGGGCATCCGCAAAGCCGATGAGAATGCGCCGCTGGTCATGATTGAATATTCTTCACCGAATACTAACAAACCGTTGCATCTGGGACACGTGCGCAACAACCTGCTGGGTAACGCACTGGCAAACATCATGGCGGCAAACGGCAACAAGGTAGTGAAGACCAACATCGTAAACGACCGTGGTATTCACATCTGCAAGTCCATGCTGGCCTGGCTGAAATACGGTAACGGTGAAACTCCGGAGTCATCAGGCAAGAAAGGTGACCACCTGATCGGAGACTATTACGTGGCTTTCGACAAACATTACAAGGCAGAAGTCAAGGAACTGATGGCTAAGTTCCAGGCAGAAGGAATGAACGAAGAAGAAGCAAAGGCCAAGGCTGAAGCTGAATCTCCGCTGATGCTGGAAGCCCGGGAAATGCTCCGCAAATGGGAAGCCAACGATCCGGAAGTACGCAGTCTGTGGAAAATGATGAACGACTGGGTATATGCCGGATTTGACGAGACCTACAAAATGATGGGTGTCAGCTTCGACAAGATATACTACGAATCACAAACTTATCTGGAAGGTAAGGAAAAGGTAATGGAAGGCCTCGAAAAAGGTTTCTTCTTCCGCAAAGAGGATGGTTCCGTATGGGCTGACCTGACCGCTGAAGGTCTGGATCACAAGTTGCTGCTCCGTGCTGACGGTACTTCCGTATACATGACTCAGGATATCGGTACAGCCAAGCTGCGTTTCCAGGATTATCCGATCAACAAGATGATTTACGTAGTAGGTAACGAACAGAACTATCACTTCCAGGTTCTGTCTATCCTGCTCGACAAACTGGGATTCGAATGGGGTAAAGATCTGGTTCATTTCTCTTACGGAATGGTGGAACTGCCGGAAGGTAAGATGAAGAGCCGTGAAGGTACCGTGGTAGATGCTGACGACCTGATGGAAGCAATGATCGAAACGGCCAAAGAAACCAGCAACGAACTGGGTAAACTGGATGGCCTGACCAAGGAAGAGGCTGATGACATTGCACGTATCGTAGGTCTGGGTGCTCTGAAATATTTCATCCTGAAAGTAGATGCCCGCAAGAATATGACCTTCAACCCGAAAGAATCCATCGACTTCAACGGTAATACGGGTCCTTTCATTCAATATACTTATGCACGTATCCAGTCTATTCTCCGCAAGGCTGCAGAAGCTGGAATTACAGTACCTGCCGTTATCCCGGCCGGCATCGAGCTGAGCACGAAGGAAGAAGGACTGATCCAGATGCTGGCAGACTTCGGCAATGTAGTGAAACAGGCTGGTACGGACTACAACCCGTCAATCCTGGCTAACTATGCATACGATCTGGTGAAGGAATACAATCAGTTCTATCATGACTTCAGCATCCTGCGCGAAGAGAACGAAGCTCTCAAGGTATTCCGTCTGGCACTGAGTCAGAACGTGGGCAAGGTTGTGAAGCTGGCTATGGGCTTGTTGGGTATTGAAGTTCCGGAAAGAATGTAATGCCGAAGCAAAAGTTTTACGTGGTCTGGAAAGGGGTCACGCCAGGTATCTACACTTCATGGACGGAATGTCAACTGCAAATCAAGAATTATAAAGGGGCCCTTTATAAATCATTTGACACCCGTGAGGAAGCAGAACAGGCGCTGGCCTCAGCCGCTCACCAGTATGTGGGAGCCGGTAAAGAGAAAGTGAAAACGGCCGTAGCACTGCCGGAAGGATTCGATCTGAACTGCCTGGCCGTAGATGCAGCATGCAGCGGAAACCCGGGACCGATGGAATATCGGGGGGTATATCTGCTGACGGGTGAAGAGATCTTTCACTTCGGACCTGTGTATGGAACCAATAATATCGGTGAATTCCTGGCCATTGTACACGGACTGGCATTGCTCAAACAGAAGAACCTGAACATGCCTATTTATTCGGACAGCCGCAATGCGCTGAACTGGGTAAAACAGAAAAAATGCAAAACGAAGCTGGAACGGAATGATCGTACAGAGGAACTTTTCAGGCTGATTGAACGGGCTGAGAAGTGGCTGCACGAAAATGGATGCCCGACTCCATTACTTAAATGGGAAACAGAAAAATGGGGAGAGGTACCGGCTGACTTTGGAAGAAAATAAACATAACGGCTGCTACTGACGGAGAAAATCCGGACATGAGCAGCCGTTTATAATTAACTGGATGATAAAGCAACTGACATTATGAAGAAAAGAATAGCTTACCTGATTGCTTTTTTCGCAATGGTACTGGGATGTTTCCTTATACAGAAACCATTGTTCATGCTGTATAACGACGCAGTGGAAAAAGGTGTTTCTCCGGCAGATTTCGGACGGGTGATCTTACATGGATTCACACTGGATGCCACTACTGCCGGGTATCTGACGGTAATCCCATGGCTTGTAGTCCTGATCAGTATCTGGTTCAGACAATTCCCGTTGCGGAAGATTCTGACAGGCTATTATGTGCTGATCAGCTTTCTGGTCATGCTGATCTTCATTGTAGACATGGCTTTATATCCGTTCTGGGGATTCAAGCTGGATGCTTCCATCTTCCTGTATATGGATTCACCGAAAAATGCACTGGCAAGCGTTTCTACGGGATTCATTATCTTACGCATCTTTATCATGCTGCTTTTATCAGCTCTGATGATGGCCGGTTTATACAAACTGACTCCTCAAAGACTGGCTGGTACTAGCCGTCGGGTGACGGGAAGTGCCGGCATGATTCTACTTGGCGGACTGTTGTTTATTGTCATCCGGGGAGGTGTGACGGAATCAACAGCCAATATCGGACAGGTATATTTCTGTAATAATGAATTCCTGAATCATTCAGCCGTAAATCCGGCCTTCAACCTGCTGGCTTCCGCCGGAAAGACTGAGAATTATGCGTCAGAATTCGATTTCTTCGACGAAGAGAAGCGTAAAGAGTTGTTTGAAGGACTTTATCCGACAGAAGGAGAAAATACGGTAGAACTGCTCAATACACGCCGGCCAAACATTCTGATCATTCTGGTGGAAGGTTATGGAGGGGTGTTCATTGAATCGCTTGGAGGAGTACCAGGAGTAAGTCCGAACTGGGAACGCCTGTCGAAGGAAGGAGTGTTCTTCACCAACTGTTATGCCAACAGCTTCCGTACGGACAGAGGGACCATCTGTACGTTTAGCGGTTATCAGGGCTTCCCTACTCTTTCTGTCATGAAAATACCGGCAAAAAGCCGTACACTTCCTTCCATTGCAGGCAAACTGGTGAAGGAAGGATATGTTACAGACTTCCTGTACGGAGGGGATATCAACTTTACAAACATGAAAAGTTATCTGCTCGGAAGCGGATACCAGAAACTTACCGCAGATGTGGATTTTAGTCTGAAAGAACGGCAAAATCCGTGGGGAGTGAACGATGATATCACTTTTGAATACTTGTATAATGAAATCAAGAAACGGCCTCTCTCACAACGATGGCACACAGCTTTCCTGACTCTGAGCAGCCATGAGCCTTTTGAGGTACCTTATCACCGGCTGGAAGAAAAGATTCCCAATGCTTTCGCCTTTACAGACGAATGTCTCGGGAAGTTTATCGATAAATTAAAACAGTTGCCACAATGGAAAGACTTGCTGGTTATTTGTCTGCCGGATCACGGTTTCCATTATCCGGTCAGCGAGCCGAACAACACGCCGCGCATTCATCATATTCCTATGCTCTGGCTGGGAGGTGCAATCAAGCAGCCGGCTGTTGTTGACAAACTGATGAATCAGACAGATATGGCTGCTACCCTGCTGGGACAGCTGGGCATCGATCACCGGGAGTTTAACTTCAGCAGAAATGTATTGGGGAAAGAATATACTTATCCTTTTGCCTATTACACCTATAACAACGGCTTTGCTTTCCGTGACAGTACGGGAGTAACACAGGTGGACAACAATTCAGGAAAAACACTGGTGGATGAGCCTGCCCCCAGCCTGCGCCGTATGGAACTCGGTAAGGCGATCCTACAAAGTTCATACGACGATCTGGGAGAAAGACAATAAAATCAGATTACTCTATAAACTTGATTTTCTGAGCATCACGCGGCTTGGCTGCCGGACTTTCATCCGGATAGCCGAATGCTATACAATACAAGAGCTGGTAACCTTCAGGAAAATCCAGCTTTTTCAGGTAATCAGCTGCTTCAGGTTGCGTGTTCATAAAACGGACAGGACTTCCCAGGCAACAGGAACCTACTCCCATAGACCAGGCTGAAAGAATCATGTTCTCACCCAACAGTCCGCAATCAATCTGAGACATGTCATAGGAAGTGTCATGGGCAATGAATACAACTGTAGGGGCATTGCGGAACATATTTTTGAAATTCGGATCTTTTGCTGCCTGAGGATTGGCCTTTTTATAGATTTCCGTCAGGCCATTGATATAATCAGGATTATCCACTACCCGAATAGCCCATGATTGCTTGTTCTGTCCGTTAGGAGCATTAATGCCACAATTCAGAATCGTCTGCATTGTATCACGATTAACCGGCTGTGGTTTGTATTTACGCACACTACGGCGCTCCATTATGGTCTTAATCACCGCATCAGACTGAGTCATTCCTTCGGTAACAGCTACATTCTCCTGCTGTGAAGCGGGAGAGGTACATCCTGCTGCGAGGCAAAGGCATAAACAGCCTGCCATCGTCTTCAATTGTTTCATAGTTTATTGTTATTAGATAAATATTACTCTAACTCCTGACTCTCAATCATTCCTTTCTCGAAACCTTCTTCCAGACTATCCAAAGCAACTCCAGCTTTTTGCATCTGCTCCATAATACTCTTTCCACTGTTCTGAAAAACAGTAGCAGCATACTGCCCTTGCAATTTAGCCATCTCTTCCAATTCCTCCTTGGTCAAATCTTCGTTGGAATTAATTTTATCCAGCAATTTCTGGAAACGTTCGTTAGCTTCTTTCCACTGGTCGAGAGTATAATCCTTCCCTTCCTCCTGAATCTTTTCCACAAAGTCCTTTAAATCGTCCATACGGCCTTTTTGAGAATGGCAGGAGGAGAAACACATGATTGCCACTGCAAACAATGGAAATAAAATATACTTTTTCATAAGCGTTTATAATTAGTATGGTAAAGTCTCTATCTACAAAGGTAACAGGATTAGGAAAAGGAACAAAAAAAGGAGCCCCGAAAATCGGGACTCCTTCTGATTATTTAGTCTTATGTAATTCTTATAATTACAATTTCGGACCAGCAGCAACCAAAGCTTTACCTGCTTCGTTTCCAGTGAACTTAGAGAAGTTCTTGATGAAACGACCAGCCAAATCCTTAGCTTTTTCTTCCCACTGACAAGCACATTCGTAAGTGTCACGCGGATCCAGGATCTTCGGATCAACATCCGGCAATTCAGTCGGAACAACGAAGTCGAAGTAAGGAATAGTCTTAGTAGGAGCTTTTTCGATTGAACCATCCAGGATAGCATCGATAATACCACGAGTATCACGGATAGAAATACGCTTACCAGTACCGTTCCAACCAGTGTTAACCAAGTATGCCTTAGCACCAGTCATCTTCATCTTCTTAACCAGTTCTTCTGCATATTTAGTAGGATGCAAGCTCAAGAAAGCAGCACCGAAGCAAGGCTTTATGCCAAGGGCTCCCCTTATTGGGGGAGCTGTCGTCGATCGGCGGCTGAGAGGTTTAATTCGTTTCCATAAATCTGAAAAATTTCTCCGCATCCCGCAGCGGCACGCTCCTCACCTTGAGTTT
>ENA-OQDL01000495-OQDL01000495.1-human-gut-metagenome-genome-assembly--contig:-NODE-495-length-25217-cov-3.556437_pt1 | contig 25217 bp, 30 predicted proteins | sample MGYA00242782_ERZ504609 | MGnify/ENA primary metagenome ERZ504609 (study PRJEB26092, sample SAMD00036320) | human gut metagenome | host: Homo sapiens | study: EMG produced TPA metagenomics assembly of... | reverse complement strand
CGTGATCGTGGTCATGATCTCCATGATCGTGAGTATGCTCGTGATCGTGGTCATGATCTCCATGATCGTGAGTATGCTCGTGATCATGGTCATGGCCATGCTCATGTACATGCTCTTCATATTCCAGCGAAAGCAATGTGGACATTTTATGAATACCCGGATACAAAATTTGAAGATCTTATTACACCTTTTGGATTCCCGGAATTAAGACAGAAAGCCAGATTTGCGGCAATTCCATCCACATCAGGAACAGCTACGGAAGTTACAGCTTTCTCTGTAATTACTGATTATAATACAGGAATTAAATATCCTCTGGCAGATTTTAATATCACACCAGATGTGGCAATTGTTGATCCGGAACTGGTAGAAGGACTTCCGGTTAAACAGGTAGCGTATACCGGAATGGATGCATTAACACATGCAATTGAAGCATATGTTTCTACTTTACACTGTCCATATACAGATCCGCTTGCATTGCAGGCAATCGAGATGGTGCTGACATATCTTCCGGCATCTTATAATAAAAATATGGAGGCACGTGAGCAGATGCACTATGCACAGTGTCTGGCAGGAATGGCATTTTCCAATGCACTGCTTGGTATTGTTCATTCAATGGCTCATAAAACAGGAGCTGCATTTTCTACAGGTCATATTTCACATGGATGTGCAAATGCAATTTATCTTCCATATGTAATTAAATATAATGCGAAAGATCCTGTAGCGGCAGAGCGTTATGCAGAAATCGCAAGAAGAATGGGACTGGAAGGAACATGCCAGAAGGCATTGATCAACAGTCTCTGTGAAAAAATTGATGAATTCAATGTAAAATTAAATATCCCAAAAACATTAAAAGATTTTGGAATTCAGGAAGATGAGTTTAAGGAAAAAGTTGCAAAGATTGCAGAACTTGCAGTAGGTGATGCATGCACCGGCTCAAATCCAAGAGCAATCGATCCGGCAAATATGGAAAAACTCCTGACATGCACGTATTATGGAACAGAAGTTGATTTCTGATAAAGGATTAAATAAATAATCGTGGTTAAATCGGAACCGAAATAGAGGTTAGTCAAAAAGGAACATATGTATTTTCTTTTCCCCTTGCTTTAATTATAAAAAGCAAGGGGAATTTTTATACCTTGCCTCAGAATAAGAATGTGTTATATAATAATACGAATATATCATAAGAAAATTAACAGGAAGGCCTTTGATATGGATATTTCTGAATTTATAGAAGTAGCAAAGAATCTTAACGTTCTTGGAATTAAAATTACAAAAGACGGAGAACTGGCAGCAGAGTGGCACAGTGAGCCTGAATGCAGGAGAAATATCTATTCTGCAACGAAAAGCTTTACATCCTGTGCAGTTGGTTTTGCTGTTCAGGAAGGTTTGATTGATCTGAATGAAAAGCTTACAGAAGCATTTTCAGGAGATATGCCGGAGAATATTGATGATAACCTGAAATCTGCAACAGTCCGGGATTTACTGACCATGTGCCTGGGACAGGAAAAAGGAAATCTTATGGGAGAACAACGCCCGTTATATAAGGAAGATGACTGGGTAAAGATGTCTCTGGCTGTTCCTTTTAAATATAGACCGGGAACACATTTTGTATATAATAATGTTGGTCCGTATCTGGCTGGAATCCTTGTACAAAGACGGTCCGGATGTGATCTTGTTTCCTATCTCACACCCAGATTGTTTTCTCATCTTGGGATAAAACGCCCGACATGGGAAACAGATCCTCTTGGTAACAGCTTTGGAGCAGGTGGATTATTCCTTACCCTTTCTGAACTTCACAAATTTGGTCTTTTCTATCTTAATGAAGGCAGATGGAATGGCAGACAGATACTGTCCAAACAGTGGATAAAAGAAAGCACAAAAGCTGCTGATGTGGAGCATTATGGATATCTGTTCTGGCGCGGAGAATACAATTCATACAGAGCAGATGGAAAGTATTGCCAGATTTCCATGGTTCTTCCGGATAAAAATGCAGTTGTCACATTTGTATCGGAATGCCGCAGAGGAAAAGAACTTATGTGCGCAGTTTATGATCTTATTTGCACAAAATTATAAGGGGAGAAATGTGGTCGGCTCTTCTTATATGGGTATTCTCCAGTTAAAATCTCCATTGGTCTCCTTCCTACTAGAAAATGGTATAAGAAAAGCACTTTCTCCAGAAAAGCACACGATTTCTCTTGAATTTCTGAAATGACCTGTATTATAATAAAATGATTAACGGCATATACCACAGCCGGTACCGCAGTGACCAAATGCCGTTTTCGGGGTAAAAACAGGTTCAAAAATGAGCCTTGTTTTTCCCACTTATTCAGAAAAAAAGACGCTATCCAAATCTAAACAGAAAAAGTTTTGTATTTGGTAAATAGCGACAAAATGCGAAAGGAAAAGAATGAGAAAATTAGCATTAAGTGATGAAATATTAATGCAGGTTGACAAAGCTGCCCGTTATATTGGCGGAGAAGTCAATTCTGTAATGAAAGATAAAAATAAAGTTGACATCCGTTTTGCCATGTGCTTTCCGGATGTCTATGAGATCGGCATGTCCAATCTGGGCATGATGATCCTCTACAACATGTTCAATGAACGTGAAGATGTCTGGTGTGAACGTGTCTTTTCTCCGTGGATGGATCTGGATAAGATCATGCGTGAGGAACATATTCCTCTCTTTGCCCTGGAATCCCAGGAGCCTGTAAAGGAGTTTGATTTCCTTGGTATTACTCTTGGATATGAGATGTGTTATACCAATGTACTTCAGATCCTGGATCTGAGCCATATTCCACTTCTGGCAAAAGATCGAAAAGAAGATGACCCTATCGTGATCGGCGGTGGTGCATGTGCATACAATCCTGAACCGATTGCTGAATTTTTTGATATGTTTTATATTGGTGAGGGTGAGACTGTCTATGATGCTCTGTTTGATGTATATAAGGCAACCAAGGCAGCAGGCGGATCAAGAAAAGATTTCCTTTTTGCAGCATCCAAAATCCCCGGGATCTATGTTCCTTCTTTATATAATGTATCATACAAAGAAGATGGGACAATTGCCTCCTTTACACCAGTTAAAGAAGGGATACCTGAGAAAGTCTGTAAACAGCTGATCACTGATATTACAAAGGATTACCGCGCAATCAAAGCTCCTGTTGTACCTTTTATCAAAGCTACTCAGGATCGTGTTACCCTGGAGATCCAGCGTGGATGTATCCGCGGATGCCGCTTTTGTCAAGCAGGTATGATCTACCGTCCTACAAGAGAGCGTGATGTAGAGGAATTAAAGGCAAGTGCAAGGGAAATGCTTCAGAATACAGGACATGAGGAAATTTCTTTAAGTTCTCTAAGCTCCAGTGATTACTCTGAACTGAAAAGAGCTGGTCAACTTCCTGATTGAAGAATTCCATGGCAATGCCGTCAATATCTCTCTGCCATCCCTTCGTATTGATGCCTTTGCGCTGGATGTTATGAGCAAGGTACAGGATGTAAAGAAGAGCAGCCTTACTTTCGCACCGGAAGCCGGTTCCCAGCGTCTGCGTAATGTTATCAATAAAGGTCTGACAGAAGAAATGATTCTTCATGGTGCAGGTGAGGCATTTAAGGGCGGATGGAATCAGGTAAAGCTTTACTTTATGCTTGGTCTTCCTACAGAAACTGAGGAGGACATGAAGGGCATGCTCATCTTGCACAGAAGATCGCAGAAACCTATTACGAAGAAGTTCCAAAGGAGCAGCGAAAAGGTAAGGTTCAGGTAAATGTAAGTACTTCATTCTTTGTACCAAAGCCATTCACTCCATTCCAGTGGGCAGGCATGTACAGAGAAGAAGATTTCGTGGAAAAAGCAAAGGTCGTAAAAAGTGAGATCCGCGCACAGGTAAACCAGAGAAGTATCCGCTACAGTTGGCATGAGCCGGATGTCACGATCCTTGAAGGCTTCCTCGCCAGAGGTGACCGCCGTTGTGCGCAGGTCATTCTGAAAGCATACGAAAAAGGTGCAATCTATGATGCCTGGTCAGAGAGTTTTGATTATAACATATGGAAAGAAGCTTTTGCAGAAACCAATACAGACATTGATTTCTATACACTCCGCGAACGTTCTACAGACGAGATCCTTCCATGGGATTTCATTGATGCAGGAGTGACCAAAAAGTTCCTGATCCACGAATGGGAACAGGCAAAGAAAGAAACCGTAACACCCAACTGCCGTCAGAAATGTTCAGGCTGCGGTGCTATGCGTTATGGCGGAGGTGTATGTTATGAAGGTAAGAATTAAATTCAGCAAAGAGGGTCCTGTTAAATTTGTGGGACATCTGGATACCATGCGTTATTTCCAGAAAGCCATCCGCAGGGCAAATCTTCCTGTTGCTTTTTCAGGTGGTTTCAGTCCTCACATGATCATGTCTTTTGCAGCACCACTTGGTGTTGGTACTGAGAGTCTGGGTGAGTACTTTGATCTGGAGCTGGCAGAGACAGTTCCTACCTCAGAGATCACACGACGTCTGGATGCAGTGATGGTAGAAGGGGTACATGTACTGAGTACCCGTCAGGTTGAGGACGGAAAGGCGGGTAAGGCAATGTCACTGGTGGCAGCAGCCGATTATTATGTAGAATTTCGTCCGGGAAAAGAGCCTGAAATTTCCTGGAAAGATAAAATCAGTGATTTCCTGGCGCAGCCGGAGATCAAAGTAATGAAAAAGACCAAACGAAGCGAAAAGGAAATTGATATTCGCCCGTTTATCTATAAGATGGAACTTCAGGGAGACAAGATCTTTATGATGCTTGCTTCCGCAAGTGCCAATTACACAAAACCGGAACTGGTAACAGATACATTCTTCTCATGGCTTGGCATAGAACTTCCGGAATTTGCTTATTCCATCAAACGTCTGGAAGTATACGCAGATAAAGGAACAGAGGAAGAACATAAATTTGTAACTCTGGAAGCACTGGGTGAAGAAGTTGAGTAAACTGATTATTACCCAAATGAATATCCGGCAGATTCCATGCTATGTATGTGCGTATGAAGAAGACGGTAAAGTAATGGAACTGCGCTTCGAACCTGTTGGGGAGAAATCTTCTCTTGGAAATATTTATGTTGGACAGATAGAGAATATAGCTGCCAATATCGGTGCTGCATTCGTACAGATTTCTGCCGGGGAAAAATGCTACCTGCAGCTTTCCGATGCTCCAAATGCGATTTATGCTTCTGTAAAAAAAGGTGACCGCCCATTAAAGGCAGGAGATGAAATCCTTGTGCAGATCAGCCGGGAAGCAATGAAGGGAAAACTACCGGCTGTAACCACGAATCTGAATTTTACAGGCAAATATCTGGTTCTTACAACCGGCGATAAGAAATTTGGTCTGTCTTCCAAACTTTCCAATGATGACAGAAGCCGTATCAGTAAGTGGATGGAAGCAGAAGTTAACCGTTCGGATAAAGAGTTTGGTATCATCGTTCGTACAAATGCAGCAGATGCATCAAAAGAAGAAATACTGAAAGAACTGGAATACCTGAAGGGCCTGTATCATAAGGCTGCTGTAGACGGAAGATCCCGTACCTGTTTCAGCTGCGTATATAGAACAGAGCCTTTTTATATCTCTGCAGTCCGCGACGCCAACAGCCGGAACCTGGAAGAGATCATAACAGATATCCCTGAGATATCCCGACAGATTTCTGACTATCTTAACAGTAACAGCCCGGAGGAAAAAGAGAAGCTGCGGTTTTATGATGATAAACTTCTCCCTCTTTACAAACTTTATCGCCTGGAAACTGTCTTAGAAGAAATCCAGCATGAGAAAGTCTGGCTGAACAGTGGTGGATTTCTGGTAATCCAGCAGACAGAAGCCTTCGTATCCATTGATGTAAACAGCGGAAAGTTTACAGGCAAAAAGAAAATGCAGGAAACTTACCGAAAAATCAATTTGGAGGCAGCAAAGGAAATTGCCAGACAGTTACGTCTCAGAAACCTGTCCGGAATTATTCTGATTGATTTTATTAATATGGAAAATCAGGATCATCAGGATGAACTGTTCCATGTCCTGCAGAAATATCTGCGCAAAGATCCGGTAAAGGCAAAAGCAGTGGACATCACTCCACTGCACATCCTGGAACTTACCAGAAAGAAAGTGCGAAAACCTGTGATTGAGGAAATCAGAGAATTATAGTTTGCCATAAAATAATTATGTAAACTAAACGAGCATCTGCAATTTTCATCGATATTTTTCCGTAACTGAATAACTGCTCTGCAGTTTGTATTTTATCACAGATCCTGACGGATACCGGATTGAAATTGTACCTGTAAAATAAAAGAAAAAAATTCAAAGAAATTGAAAAAAACTTATTGACAAATCGAATTTTGTCCGCTATTATAAATGAGATGCCGCACAGAGAGGTACAAGCACCGAAAGGTCACCATATCTGGCGAGTAAAGATTATAGGAGGTGCCACAGATGTACGCAATTATTGCAACAGGTGGTAAACAGTACAAAGTTGCTGAAGGCGACGTAATCAGAGTTGAGAAACTCGGTGTTGAAGCTGGTGAAACTGTTACTTTTGATAATGTTATTGCAGTAAGCAATGACGGATTAAAAGCTGGTGAAGATGTGAAAGATGCCAGTGTTACCGCTTCTGTAGTTGAAAACGGTAAAGCAAAAAAAGTTATCGTTTACAAATACAAGAGAAAAACTGGATATCACAAGAAAAACGGTCACAGACAGCAGTACACTAAAGTAAAAATCGAAAAGATTAACGGTTAATCTGGTGTCATTATGATTACAATTACAGTTAAGAAGAGAAATGGAAATTATCTGGAATTTGTTTCGAAAGGTCACGCCGGATATGCAGAGGAAGGACAGGATATTGTCTGTGCTGCTGTTTCTGTACTGGTGATCAATACTGTAAATTCTCTTGAGACATTTACAGATGATCAGTTCGAAGTGCAGGAAGATGACGGCTATGTATCTTTTCATTTTACGGCTCCGGTTACTGAGAGGGGAACCCTTCTCATGGATTCGCTGATTCTCGGATTAACAGAAATTGAACATAGTTATAACAATCGATATTTGACAGTAAAAGTCAAGGAGGTGTAACAACATGATGAAAATGAACCTTCAGTTATTCGCACATAAAAAAGGAGTTGGTTCTACAAAGAACGGTCGTGATTCCGAATCCAAGAGATTAGGTGCGAAGAGAGCAGACGGACAGTTTGTTAAAGCTGGAAATATTCTTTACAGACAGCGCGGAACTAAGATCCATGCTGGTGAGAACGTAGGCTGCGGTAAAGATTATACTTTATTCGCACTTAAAGATGGTGTCGTAAGATTTACCAGAAAAGGACGCGATAAGAAACAGGTTTCTATCGTTCCAGTAGAAGCAGAATAATCTGGTTAAGCGAAGGCTTCAAATCTAATATGGGTTTGGAGCCTTTCTTTTATAGTAGAATTGCTATAGATTAAAAGAGTTATATGATATAAAAGAAACCATAGCAATCCATGTAAATAATGCATATTGGTCCGACTCATCAGAGTGCGAAATCCTGCTGAACGGTCTCAAATGCATTAATTTAAGAAGATTACTATTACGAAATAATCATTAGTAAAGGACAGAGGTGTGTCATATGTTTGCAGACAGAGCGGAAAATCTATATCCGCTCCGGTAAAGGCGGCGACGGCCATGTAAGTTTCCGCAGAGAATTATATGTTCCGAATGGCGGTCCTGACGGCGGCGACGGCGGTCGTGGAGGAGACGTGATATTTGAGGTAGATGAAGGCCAGAACACCCTTGGCGACTACCGACACAGAAGAAAATATAAGGCAGAAGACGGACAGGAAGGCGGCAAAAAACGCTGCCATGGTGCCGATGGAAAAGATGTTGTATTAAAAGTTCCGGAAGGAACTGTTATCATGGATGCAGAATCCGGTAAAGTAATCGCTGATATGTCCGGTGAAAATAAACGCCAGATCGTATTAAGAGGCGGAAGAGGTGGCAAAGGAAACCAGCATTATGCGACTGCAACCATGCAGGTTCCGAAATATGCACAGCCAGGACAGCCTGCGCAGGAACTGGAAGTTCTTCTGGAGCTGAAAGTAATCGCAGACGTAGGTCTGGTTGGATTCCCGAATGTCGGAAAGTCCACATTCCTTTCCCGTGTTACCAACGCACAGCCGAAAATTGCCAACTATCACTTTACAACCCTGAGCCCAAATCTTGGCGTTGTAGATACTGAAAACGGTGGTTTTGTGATCGCTGATATTCCCGGTCTGATCGAAGGTGCTTCCGAAGGTGTGGGACTTGGACATGAGTTCCTCCGCCACATTGAACGTACCAGAGTCATTATCCACATTGTAGATGCAGCATCTACAGAGGGACGTGACCCAATCGATGATATTTACAAGATTAATAAAGAACTGGAAGCTTATAATCCGGAAATTGCTGCAAGACCACAGGTAATCGCAGCAAATAAAATCGACTGTATCTATACAGAAGACGGCGAAGAGAGCCCGATTGACAAACTTAAGGCAGAATTTGAGCCAAAAGGAATCCAGGTATATCCGATTTCCGCTGTCAGCGGTCAGGGTGTCAGAGAACTTTTATTCCATGTGAAAGAACTTCTTGACAGCTGCCCACAGGAACCTGTAGTATTTGAACAGGAATTCTTCCCTGAAGATATGTTGATCGGAGAAAACCTTCCATATACAGTAGAGCAGAGTCCTGAAGATCCGACAATTTTTGTTGTCGAGGGACCGAAGATTGAAAAGATGCTTGGCTACACAAATCTTGATTCCGAAAAAGGTTTCGCATTCTTCCAGAAATTCCTGAAAGAGGGAGGCATCCTGGAAGAACTTGAGAAGGCAGGCATTCAGGAAGGCGATACTGTACGTATGTACGGATTTGATTTTGACTACTATAAATAAATTCAATAATGAAACAGATGTGGTAAAACGGATGATTCTATCCGTTTGCAGAGGATAATAGAGGAAAATAAAAATGACAAGTAAACAGAGAGCTTATTTAAAAGGTCTTGCAATGACAATGGATCCAATCCTTCAGCTTGGAAAGGGTGGTCTTACTCCTGAGAACACGGCTGCTGTAGATGAGGCGCTTGCAGCCAGAGAACTGATCAAGATCAGTGTTCTCCAGAACTGTCTGGAAGATCCGCGCCAGATGGCTGAGGTTCTGGCAGAACGTACACGTTCCCAGATTGTACAGGTTATCGGCAAGAAAATTGTTTTATACCGCGAAGGCAAAAACGAAAAGAAAAAAATCGAATTACCCAGAAAATAATACGGAGTTTTTTATGGCTGACATCAAACACAGAATTGGTATTATGGGCGGTACATTTGATCCCATCCACATGGGGCATCTGATTCTGGGAGAGAAAGCATACGAACAGTTTCAACTGGAAAAGGTACTGTTCATGCCTTCCGGAAATCCGCCTCACAAGAGGAACCGTCAGGGACGTGCCACAGATGAAGAAAGAGTTGAAATGGTCCGCAGGGCGATTGCCGGAAATCCTCATTTTGAACTGTCGCTGACTGAAATGCATGAAAATGGTTATACTTACACTTATCATACACTGGAAATGCTAAAAGAAAAGAATCCGGATACTGATTATTATTTTATAATCGGCGCAGACTCCCTGTATGACTTTGATACATGGCGTGAACCGGAAAGGATCTGCAGAAACTGTATTCTGGTAACTGCTGTAAGAAATCATTCCACAATCGCAGAGCTCGAAGCAGAAATGAACCGTCTTTCGCTTAAATATAATGGCACATTTCTGACACTGAATACCACAAACCTTGATGTGTCCAGCGAAATGCTCAGAAACTGGATCAGCGAAGATAAAAGTGTGCGTTACTATATTCCTGATCCGGTGATTGAATATATCAGAGAAAACCAGATTTACAGTCTGGCCGAAAAGAAAGGATGATCTTCTAATGGCAGAGTATGATTTTATAAAAATGCAGAAAAAATTAGCAAAATATCTGGATGAGGATCGTTATGAACATACGCTGGGAGTTATGTTTACATGTGCAGCACTTGCCATGGTTCATGACTGTGATCTGATCACAGCCCAGACTGCCGGACTGCTCCATGACTGTGCAAAATGTATTCCGAACAAAAAGAAGCTGAAAATGTGCAGCCAGCATCACATTCCGGTATCTGAATTCGAACAGGAACATCCTTTTTTACTTCATGCCAAGCTTGGAGCTTACGTAGCTAAGGCTAAGTATGATGTTACAGATGAAAATATTCTTTCTGCCATCACCTGGCATACTACCGGAAAGCCGGAGATGACACTGTTGGAAAAAAATCGTCTATATTGCTGATTATATTGAACCAAAACGTGATAAAGCTCCTAATCTTGCAATTGTACGTAAACTGGCTTTTCAGGATCTTGACGAATGTATGTATAAGATTTTGGCTGATACACTGGCTTATCTGGAGGAAAATCCGAAAGATATTGATAATGCTACGAAAGATGCTTTCTTGTATTACAGGGATCTGCATATGAAAAGACAATCCTGAGTATAAATTGTCTCGACTGGCAGAGTTTTACATATAGGGGACAGCATAACAGGGAGAGCAGATTACTGATATAAATATTTATTAGAGAAGATATATGTAGCTATTCAATAGTCTGTTGATCATGAAAATATTGAACAGTTACAAAAGCAAATAGAAAGAGAGGTTGTTTCCATGAACAGAGAACTTGAAATGGCAAAACTTGCCTGCCACGCACTTGATGAGAAAAAAGGAAAAGATATTAAGGTGATAGATATCCATGAAGTATCTGTAATTGCCGATTATTTTGTAATTGCAAGTGCTTCCAACCAGAATCAGGTTCAGGCTATGGTTGACAATGTAGATGAAACACTTGGCAGAGCCGGATTTGAAGCAAAACAGATTGAGGGAACCAGAAACTCCAGCTGGGTTCTTATGGATTACGGCGATATGATCGTCCACGTATTTGACGAAGAGAATCGTCTTTTCTATGACCTCGAAAGAATCTGGAGAGATGGTAAGGTTCTTGACGTTAATGAATTTCTTGAAAAATAACTAGAAAATTTGTAAAATAGAATACAGAGGAAATCAGATATCATCATTAAGCGATACCTGATTTCCTCTGTTATTTTTCTGATTTGCATATCAGTTGCATTATTATTCATACAAACGGAACACACCAAATACTTTGCCAAGAATCTGAAGACCTTCATGTACAAGGATTGGCTCCATTGTATCATTTTCCGGCTGGAGACGATAGTATCCTTTTTCTTTATGGAAAGTCTTAACTGTAGCACCGTCATCGATCAGCGCAACAACAATATCTCCATCCTCTGCTGTGGACTGCTGTTTTACCAGAACCTGATCTCCGTCAAAAATTCCGGCGTTTATCATACTTTCCCCTTTTACTTTCAACAGAAAGCTCTGTGAATTAGGCATAAACTCTGCAGGGATAGGGAAATAGCCTTCAATATTCTCAACTGCCAGAAGTGGCTGTCCGGCTGCCACAGTTCCTATGATGGGAACATTCACAACCTCTCTGCGGACCAGATTAAAATTGTCATCAATAATCTCAATCGCACGTGGTTTCGTTGCATCTCTGCGGATATATCCATTTTTCTCCAGTGCTTCCAGATGTGAATGAACGGAAGAAGTAGATTTCAGGTTGACTGCCTCGCAGATTTCACGAACTGCCGGCGGAAATCCCCGGTTCAAAATCTCATTCTTTATGTAATCAAGAATCTCCTGCTGCTTTGGCGTGATTCTTCCATATGGCATAATTATACCCTCCTTTTTAAGTTATTTTTTGTTCGTACACTCTTCATAACCATTCAGCAGTCTGCTATTCTATGAGATACTGAACAGTTTCTGATTTTTTTATCATATCATAATTCCTGACAAAAAGCAAACTTATATTCTGAAAATGTGTTCTTACTTATGTGCTCCCGTTACTGTTTACTCCATTCTCAGTAACGGGATAGTGGTGTGTGAACAGTAACGATTATTGTGAATTCTTTATGAATAAACTTGTTTTTAAATGTGCAAAGTGTTACAATATTTTGGAAAATGGTGTAATTATTCAGCAGTCACTGTGAAATCGCTGAACAGTTATAGAATGATTATGAACTGCACAAAAAGGAGACATTCCATTGTCTGATAATAAATCAAAAAAAATGCCGGGAATCCTGGCAAGGCTTCGCATGGTCGTGGGGCTGAATATCGGAACGATCATGTTTGGCATCTTATTCATATATATGGCATTCAGTGCCATATTATATTTTACAACTACTCATATTGAGTCCTATCAGGTTACATCAGGACCTTTATCCCGCAACGAAACATATACCGGTCTTGCCATACGTGAAGAAAGTTTATGCAAGGCAGATTCATCAGGCTATATTACTTATTATGCAAGGGAGGGCAGTAAGATCAATGCTTCCGGAGCGGTGTACGGACTTAGTGATACAAAAACAGCTTCTGCTCCGGCATCTCTTGCCCCGGAAGAACTTTCAAAGGTACGGACTGATATGATGAGTTTTTCCAAAGGATTCAGTTCAAGTAAATTTAACAGCACCTACAGCTTTAAATATGAACTGAAGGGAAATATCCTTCAATATGCAGAGTCTGGCAATACCTCATCTGCTCCTCTTACTTCAGATGAGGACGGTGAAGGAAATGACAGTGGTGACAATGACAAAACAGCAGATATTTATCCCGGAAATCAAACTATCTGCCAGTCCCAATCTGATGGTATCGTTTTATATTCCATGGATAATTATGAAGGAAAAACAGTAGATGCTGTAAAGGCAGAAGATTTCGATCAGAATTCTTACCATGAAACAGATTTGAAAACTTCCGACAAGGTAAAAGCAGGAGATGATATTTATACCATTATCACAGATGAACGCTGGAGCCTTCTGATTCCTTTGAGCGACAGACAGGTTGAAAAACTGAAAGACCGTTCTACAATACGTGTCAAATTTTTAAAAGACGATATGACACAAAACGGAGATTTTTCCATTATTACCATAGACGGTGACAAATATGGACAGATTGATTTCAATAAAGGTCTGATTCGTTATGCATCTGACCGTTTTTTGGACATTGAACTTGTAACCAACACAGTTGTAGGTCTGAAAATCCCTCTTACCTCTATTGTAACCAAGGATTTTTATGTGATTCCATCCAGAATGGCCACTACACAGGATAATCAGACAGGTTTTACCCTTTATGAGGGGAAAAATAAAACAACATTTAAAAATGTGAGCATTTACGCAAGCATTGATGATTCATCTGTCTCCAAACTGGCAGTGGATGAAGCAGAACAACCTCAGATTTATTATGTTGACAAGAGTTCATTTAAGGAAGGGGATGCCCTGATCAATACGGATACCGGTGAAAAATATGTGATCGGAGAGACAGATACCCTGGAGGGAGTATACTGTATTAATAAAGGCTATGCGGTTTTTCGCCGTATTGAAATACTTGATGAGAACGAAGAATATGCTATTGTATCTAAAAACACCACCTACGGTCTTTCCAGATATGATCACATTGTTCGAAACGCTGATAAAGTAAAGGAAGAAGACATTTTATACTAATTAAGGAGGCTTAATATGTTAGCTGATAAACTAAACCTTGTGAAAAAGAATATTGAAGAGGCCTGCGATACTGCAGGGCGTTCTCCCCAAGAGGTAACTCTTATTGCGGTCAGTAAGACCAAACCGGTGGAAATGCTGAAAGAAGCATATGATGCGGGTGCAAGAGTGTTTGGGGAGAATAAGGTTCAGGAGATCGTAGATAAATACGATCAGATGCCATCAGATGTACAGTGGCACATGATCGGACATTTACAGAGAAATAAAGTGAAATATATTATTGATAAAGTATCTATGGTACACTCTGTAGATTCTGTCCGCCTGGCAGAGGCCATCGAAAAAGAGGCAGCAAAAAAAGATATCTGCATGCCGGTTCTGATTGAAGTAAATGTAGCAGGAGAGGAAAGTAAGTTTGGCCTTTCAGTCGAAGAGGTATTACCATTTCTGGAAGAAATTTCTTCTTATGAGCATCTTCAGGTAAAAGGACTTATGACAATTGCACCATTTGTAGCAAATCCTGAAGAAAACAGAGAAGTTTTTCAAAAATTAAAGAAATTAAGTGTTGACATTGCGGCCAAAAACATTAATAATGTTAATATGAGCGTCCTGAGTATGGGAATGACAAATGATTATCAGGTCGCAGTTGAGGAAGGGGCCACTATGGTGCGCGTCGGAACGGGTATCTTTGGCGAAAGAGATTACTCAATAAAAGAAGATTAAAATAAGATTGGAGATTAAAATGGGCGTTTTAGATAAATTTTTAGATGCCATCAAATTAAACGATGATTACGATGATGATGGATTCTTAGATGATGATCTGTTAGATGAGGAAGAAGATGATGACTTTCTCGATGACGATTTCGATGAGAAACCAAAGAAGAAATTTTTTGATAAATTCTCTAAGAAAAAAGAATCCGATGATAATGATGACTTCGATGATGTAGAAGAGAAAGCAGTAAAGACAGCTCCTAAACAGGCATCTGCTCCAAAACAGACCGCTTCGGCTCCGTCTAAGGTTACGGTCAAACAGGAACGCGCCGAACGCCAGACACGTCCTGCAGCATCTTCCAAGATTACTCCAATGAGAAGCAGCCGCAAATCAAATCAGGGTCCAAATATGGAAGTCTGTGTGATCAAACCTTCTTCTATGGAAGATACGCGTGAGATTGCTGACACTTTAGTAGATAATTCTACTGTTATTTTGAATCTGGAGGGAATTGATGTGGAACTGGCACAGAGGATCATCGATTTCACATCCGGTGCATGCTATTCTTTAGGCGGCAGCCTTCAGAAAGTATCCAGCTATATCTTTGTACTTGGACCGTACAATGTAGATATTACCGGTGACCTTCAGAATATTCTGGGAGGCTCTGCTCCGTCTGTAAGAGCAGGATATTGATCCAGGATGGAAAAAGACGAATTTTTTCTTAAGAGAATCCGGGAATTGGCAAATCTCTCCTGGCAGAGAGATATCGTTACATTTTCGGATTTTCTTAATTTAAATGAACAGAATATAGTCAGTAGCCTGAAACATCAGTTTCCCCAGATTGTTATGGAGACGTCCGGAGGCTATGAGAATGCGGAGCGTCAGATGGTTGCATTTCATCCTGATGCTCTTGCTTTTACATGGAAATATCCCATCGACTGTCTGAGGATCGAACCAAAAGCTCTTAAATTCTCTGAAGAGCTTTCTCATCGTGATTATCTCGGTGCACTTCTCAATCTTGGAGTAGACAGAAGTGTGATCGGTGATATTGTTGTTCAGAAAAAAGCTGCCTGGTTTTTCTGCCAGAACAAAATGACGGAATTCTTTCTTGAAAATCTGTGCCGGGTCCGTCATACCAATATTCTGATCACAAAAGTGGAGGATTCTGATGAATTTCCACGCCCTGTCCTTGAATCTGTCAGCGGTACCTGCGCTTCGGTACGTCTGGATTCATTGATCTCGCTTGCTTTTAAGACATCCAGAAGCAGTATGGTATCTTATATTGAAGGCGGGCAGGTTTTTGTCAACGGAAAACTGATCACCAGCAACGGATATGAGCCGAAAGATGGTGACATTATATCTGTACGTGGGAAAGGACGGTTCATTTTTGACGGTGTTTCTCACCAGACAAAAAAAGGACGCTGCAGTGTGCGTATTATGCGCTATGTATAAATTTTGTAATAAAAGGAGAACAGGAAAATGGCAGAACAAAAATTACTTGTAAAACGGGAAGGAGATTTCCATTATCCTATTTATTTAAAAAATGACTTTCAGGATCTTGCCGGTGCGATCAGAGAAGAAGGACTTGAAAACCGGAAAATCTGTATTGTGACAGACAGTCATGTTGCACCTCTTTATCATGAGGCAGTTAAATCAGCTCTTCAGGAAATTTCCTCTGAAATATTCTCTTTTGTATTTGAAGCTGGTGAAAAGAACAAAAACCTGAATACAGTACAGGAATTATATAAAACTTTGATTGAGAATGAAATGGACAGAAAAGGTCTGCTGGTTGCGCTGGGCGGCGGTGTTGTAGGTGATCTGACTGGTTTCGGAGCTTCCACTTACCTGAGAGGGATTGATTTTATCCAGGTTCCTACTACGCTTCTGGCACAGGTTGACAGCAGCGTAGGAGGTAAAACAGGTGTTGACTTCCTTCAGTACAAAAACATGGTAGGAGCTTTCCATCAGCCCCGCCTTGTATATATGAATATGAGTACCCTGCAGTCTCTTCCGAATCGGGAATTCACCTGTGGAATGGGTGAAATTCTTAAGACAGGACTGATCTGCGATGAAGAGTTCTTCCGTTTTGTATGTAAGAATCAGCCTGAGATCAGTAAATTGGATCTGAGTATGCTTTCCAGAATGATCCGCAGATGCTGCGAGATCAAGGCAGGTGTGGTAGAGCGTGATCCGAAGGAGCAGGGAGAACGTGCACTTTTAAATCTTGGTCACACAGTCGGACATGCAGTCGAAAAAATGAAAAACTTTCAGCTGCTTCATGGACAGTGTGTTGGAGTCGGTCTGATCGCTGCCGCTTATCTTTCCATGCAGAGAGGATTATTAACAGAAGAAGAATACGAAGAGATCAGAAAAGGGTGCCATTCTTATAATCTTCCTCTTTCTGTTGATTCACTGAATGCCGGGGATGTCCTGGCAGCAACAAAAAAAGACAAAAAAATGGAAGCCGGTCATATTAAATTTATCCTTATGGACGGGATCGGTAAAAGTTTTATAGACAAAACTGTCACAGATGAGGAACTGCTCCAGGCAATCCGGGAGATTCTGATATGACAGCTGTTTCCTCCGTATCTTCATGTATGCACTGGATTAGAGGCTGTATTATTATCCTTTTGCTGACAATCCTGGATCAGGGAAGTAAATCTCTTGTTCTGGCACAACTGAAAGATCATCCTGATATCTCTCTCATTCCAGGAGTTCTTCAATTACGGTATCTCGAAAATCGTGGAATGGCCTTTGGATTGTTTGAAGGTAAAATTCCGGTGTTTGTGATTTTGTGCCTTTTGTTTTTTGGTGTATTTATCTATGTATATGCCAGAATCCCGAAAAACAGATATTATCTGCCGCTGTCAGTAACTGCACTGGTAATGGTTTCCGGTGCTCTTGGAAATTTTATTGACAGAGTATGCAGAGGCTATGTTGTGGATTTTATCTATTTTTCACTGATTGATTTTCCGGTATTTAATATAGCTGATATGTATGTGGTATGCAGTGGCATATTACTTGTTATGCTGGTGTGTTTCAGATACAAAAAATGATGAAGATTATGACTTCTTAAGAATAAAAAAGGATTAGTATTATGGAAATTCTTAATTATCAGGTTTCTGACGGTCAGTCCGGTATCCGGATTGACCGCTATCTTTCTGAAATGAACGAAGAACTGTCACGTTCTTATATTCAAAAGCTGCTTAAAGAGCAGAAAATAACCGTCAATGGTTCTGCTGTAAAAGCCAACTACAAAGTTCAGGAAGGAGATGAAATCTCCGTAGCAGTTCCTGACATAAAAGAGCCGGATATACTTCCGGAAGATATCCCTCTGGATATTCTTTATGAAGATGATGATGTACTTATTGTAAATAAACCAAAGGGGATGGTGGTTCATCCCAGTGCCGGACATACTTCCGGAACATTGGTAAATGCTATTATGTTTCACTGTAAGGACAATCTGTCGGGGATCAATGGTGTTCTGCGTCCTGGTATTGTCCACAGAATCGATAAGGATACCACAGGTGCACTTCTTGTATGCAAGAATGATAATGCACACCGCAACCTGGCAGAACAGTTAAAAGAGCATTCTATCAGGCGTAGATACCGGGCAATCGTAGCAGGAGTACTGAAAGAAGACGAAGGGACGATCGAAGGTCCCATCGGGCGCCATCCGATTGACCGCAAAAAGATGGCTGTCAACTATAAAAACGGCAAGGATGCTGTCACACATTATAAAGTTCTGGAACGTTTCAAAAATGCCACTTATGTGGAATGCCGTCTGGAAACAGGCAGAACGCATCAGATTCGTGTGCATATGACAAGTATCGGTCATCCACTTCTGGGTGATGAAGTGTACGGTTCCGGTAAGAATCCTTATCATCTGCAGGGACAGACGCTTCATGCAATGATTCTTGGCTTTGTTCATCCATCAACGGGCGAATATATGGAGTTTACAGCTCCTTTACCTGAATATTTCGTTAAATTATTAGAAAAATTACGAAAGTAGTTTGCATTTTTTTGGAAATATTGTATAATATGTCTATCGAATATGTAACAGAAGGGAGTGCAGACTATGAATAGTACGAGTTCAATTATTACAATTGGTCGTGAGTACGGCAGTGGAGGAAGACAGATAGGTCAGGAAGTTGCCAAATATTTTGGTATTAAATGTTATGATAAAGAACTTCTCGAACATGCAGCAAATGAAAGCGGTATCTGCAAAGAACTTTTTGAGAATCATGATGAAAGACCAACTAACAGCTTTTTATATTCTCTGGTTATGGATACCTACTCATTTGGTTATTCTTCTTCAGGATTTACAGATATGCCTATGAACCACAAAATATTTCTTGCACAGTTTGACGCAATCAAGAAACTGGCCTCCGAAGGTCCATGCGTTATGGTCGGAAGATGTGCAGATTATGCGTTGTCAGAGTATAAAGACTGTTTCAGTGTATTTGTACATGCAGATACAGACTGGAGGATTAACCGTCTTTCACAGAAACATAATAAAACTGCAAAAGAAGCAAAAGACATGATCAATAAGACAGACAAGAGCCGTTCCAGTTACTATAATTACTACACCAATAAGAAATGGGGTGCTGCTTCAAGCTACAATCTCTGCGTAGACAGCAGCAAACTTGGAATTGATGGTGCAGCAAAAGCAATCATTCAGGCAATTGAGATTTTTGATTCCATAAAAAATAAATAGGATTATATTTTACAGATACTTTACCACATCCTTGGTAAAGTATCTGTTTTTGGATGAATTTATAACAGTCTTTTCAATTCATTCCAGATTGCCTGCGGCAATGGAATTTTGGCTTGTATGCCTCGGGATAGTGGTGTATGAACAGTAACAAGACTGCTATAATTTTTTTTAATATATATTAAATTTTCATGACATTTGTCAAAATATATGCTATAATCATACCATGTTAAAAAGGAGGACATTATGAAATTTCGTTGGGACAACCGATATTTACACTGGGGTGTAACCGCTTTTCTGGTAATTGCCGCCAGTATGCTGTTTTATTATGGCATATTTCACATGAAAACCCTGATCGTGGGAATCAAAACTTTTCTGGGAATTATGGCGCCTATTATCTATGGTGTAATCCTTGCTTATATTCTCAGTCCGCTGATCAATCTCTTTGAGCAGAAGCTGATCTATCCGCAGCTGGAAAAGCATAATATTAAGTTACAGAAAAAAAGGAAAACGGGCTATTCGATGGGGATGTGTCCTTTTTTCCATGTTCCTGTTCTGGATTATCATTTACGCATTACTGATGATGGTGCTTCCTCAGTTGATCCGAAGTATCATGAGTATTATTTACAGTTTTCCGTACTATATAAAAGTTATTGAAAAGTGGCTCAATTCATTTGTTGAGCATGGATGGAAACTGAATCCTGAAATGCTCGATATGATCAACCAGTACTCTGCAAAAGCACAGGAATATCTTACTACCGATATTCTTCCGCAGATGCAGGATATGCTCAAAAATGTTTCAGCAGGTATTTTTGATATCCTGATCTTTATGAAGAATTTTCTGATCGGTGCCATTGTAGCTTTGTATGTACTTGCAGACAAAGAGAAATTTGTTGCCAAAAGCAAAATGATGGTATATGCTATATTGCCTCATAAATGGGCAAATATGCTTATACGCGTTATGCGTTTTACAGACAAGACTTTTGGTGGTTTCATATACGGAAAACTTCTGGATTCTGCTATTATTGGAATTTTGTGTTATTTTGGAATGTTGCTTTTGGATTTGCCGTATCCAATTCTTATCAGTGTAATTATCGGTGTGACAAATGTCATTCCGTTTTTTGGTCCTTACATCGGAGCCATTCCATGTATTTTGCTTATTTTAGTAGTAGATCCCATAAAAGGTCTGTATTTTGCAATTTTTATCCTGCTTCTTCAGCAGTTTGATGGAAATATCCTTGGTCCGAAAATTCTCGGAGACTCTACCGGACTTTCCAGTTTTATGGTTATTGTTGCCATCATGATCGGGGGTGGTCTCTTTGGGGTTCCGGGAATGATCGCAGGAGTTCCTGTATTTGCCGTACTTTATGCTCTGATCTGGAGACTGATCAATCATTCTCTTAATGACAAAAAAATGCCGGCAGAAGAGGAGACATATATAAATATTGACTGTCTGGATGAACAGACAGGTGAAGTACTTCCTCTTTGCAAGGAAGAAAAACACAAGGTTTCACCGGAAGAACTGGAAGCGAGAAAAAATAATTTCTTTATGAAAATATGGAATCCGCTTTCCGGACTGGTCATAACCATATGGAAATATCTCCTGCGGATTTTAAACATAATATGGGGATATATCAAAAAATGCAGGGATTTTCCTGAAGAACAGATATGTTGAATTAAAGAATAAACGAGAGAAAAATAAGTAAACCTTCACAGTTACAAAAAAAAGCACACACAGGAGTTACTATGAAGAAAAAAAAGGTTATATTTGACAGCTTTTCTTTTGGTTCTGGCACTGGCTCTGCAGGGTGGAATCTTTTCCGGTTTCTCTGTACCGGTTCAGGCTGCAGCAACTTCCAAAAAGCAGACAGGATTTGTGAAAAAAAAGCGGAAGCTGGTACTATTACGATAAGAACGGAAAAAAATGCTACCGGCTGGTACAAAAGTGCTGCAGGAAATCAGTACTATTTCGGCAAGACCGGTGCAGCCAAAGCCGGAATTCTGACCATCAGTGGAAAAAAGGTACTGTTTTAATGAAAAAGGTAAAATGCTTACTACCTGGCAGACAGTAAATGGAAAAAATCGTATTTCTTTGATGAAAAAAAACGGATATATGTATACCGGATGGGTTACTACATCTGCAAGGGAATAAAGTACTATTTCTGGAACGACGGAGTGATACGATCCGGCTTCCATAAAGTAAATAATGTATATTACTGCTTTAATGAAAAAGGAAAAATGTATAAAAACTGTTTTCGCAAAAGCGGGAATTCCACCTATTATCTTCAGGCCAATGGCACTATGGCAAAAGGTCGTCTGAAAGTAAAGGGAAGCTGGTATTCCTTTAACAGAAATACCGGTCAGCTGGTCAGAAGCGGATGGTATAAAGAAACAGACGGTTCTTATTATTATGCAGCTTCAAATGGTAAACTTGTCAAAGGCTTCTATAAACCGGATTCCTATTATCGGTATTTCAGGAAATCAGATTGTAAACTGGTTACGGGATGGCAGACGATCAACGGACACAAGTATTATTTTAAGAAAACTAATGGAATCCGTTACGATGATATTATCCTGAAATCGTCATCTGGAAAAAAATATTATTTTGAATCTGACGGAAAACTTGCTAGCAGTAAGTGGATCACGAAAAACAGTGCTCATTATTATGCGAAATCGGACGGGGTGCTGGCCTCTGGATGGTTGACAGTAGACGGAAAGAAATATTATATGAATCCTTCTACATGTGAACGTGAAAGTGGATGGGTTACTGTAGATGGAGAGAAGTATTACCTGAATTCCTCCACAGGTGCTCTGGTTACAAATCAGTGGATTGATGATAACAATTATGTTGGAGAAGATGGTTCTCTTATTCCTGACTATCAGAACGGAGTTTCTTTCCGGTGGCCTTTAAGCTCCGGTTATTCCTATATCAGCAGTTATTTTGGAAACAGGGAATCTCCGGGAGGAGTCGGTTCTACCAATCATAAAGGAATTGACATTCCTGCTCCTACAGGAACACCGATTTATGCGGCAGCATCAGGAACCATTGTTGCCATGCTTTCACCGGCAGCGTCAGGCGGTGCCGGATATTATACCAAGATCAATCATGATGGAAAGGGACTTATCACAGAATATATGCACCAGTCTAAATTTAACCCAAATCTGAGTGTAGGAGATAGGTCAAAAATGGTGATATCATCGGATATGTAGGAAGCACCGGGAACAGCACCGGTCCTCATCTTCATTTTGGGGTTATGGTTAATGGGGTAAATCAGAATCCTCTGAATTATGTGAAGAGACCGTCATAATTAACCGGTTTCAGACACGCTCTAGTATATCGTTTCGCAGACAAGTGAGTGGTATAGTTATTTTCATTTTATAAATATATAAAAAATGGATATATGGTATATGAAGGAAGAATCAGAAAAAATCATACACTTATTACAGAAAAGCGCAATATCATGAAACAGACCAGATGGGCATTATCCATCACTCTAATTATGTAAAATGGATGGAAGAGGCCAGGATTGGATATATGAGCCGGATGGGTTTCAGCTATAAGAAAGTAGAAGAGTTGGGAGTGATCGCCCCTGTTGTGGAAATTTCAGTTGCATATAGAAAGCAGGTTTTCTTCGATGATGAAATCCGGATCCGCGTTGGCATTAAGCAGTATAATGGAATTTCTCTGGAATTTAATTATGAATTTTTTAATGCGAGCAGAAATGAAATCTGCACAACCGCTTATTCCAGACATTGTTTTTCTAAAAGATGGGAAAACTGATTGCTCTCAAAAAAAGAGCTTCCGGAATTGAATCGCATTATTACAGATTGTCTGTAAAAACTAATGACTTTGGAAAATCACGTATAGTAGTGATCAAAATCCCAGCTGGGACAGCCTATAGCGGCTTTTTCGGGAGATGATGTGTACTGGGAAGTTCCGGAAGACCTTCCCCAAATGACGAAACTTATGGTTGACGGAAAAGCCTTGTATATACATCGGGCAAACTACCAGATTATTGACAAAAAAATTGCTGTAGAAAAAATTTAAATTGAACGCTAAGTAATTCAATCAATGTTTTTGACATGAAGGCAGAAAAAAGTTATTATTTGATAAATACAAACAATTAGCACGCAAAAATAAATCCGGAAACAATAAATGGATGTACTGGTTGGCAACAATAAGATAACATAAAAACATACGAAAGTAGTATGTTTTTATGTTATCTACATCTATACGACAAACGCGAGTTTTTCATATAGATGTAGGCTGCAGCTGTCTTTGCGCTGTAATCGTTTATTGACAAAGGCATTTTCTCTGCAATTATTAATCATTATCAACTTTGATGATTTATATGTCTTAAATATTCTCAACAATATTCTTAACATTAAGAAGGTATAAAATAATTTTTTTCAAGGAGATTTTTTATGGATAAATATATTGATAATTATAATGATAGCAAGAAAGTCACTTACCACGAACAGACCGATATTTCAAATATTTTGAAGCTTCGAGCTGTTTTGAAAACACTGCCTGATTTCTGCAAGGATTATTTTCGTGCTATGGATCCGCTTACTACTACCAAAACACGAATTTCCTATGCGTATGATATCCGAATCTTTTTTCAGTTTCTCCTGGATGAAAATCCTGCCTTTAAGGACTATTCCATGAAAGATTTTACCGTTGATGTTCTGGATCAGCTTAAAGCTATAGATATCGAGGAATATCAGGAATATCTTAAAGTATATAAAAATGGTGATAAAACAGAAACCAATGGTGAACGTGGCCTGAAAAAGAAAAATTTCTGCATTGAGAAGTTTTTATGCATATTATTATAAACATGAATTTATCCAGACGAACCCAACTGTTCTTGTAGATGTTCCGAAAACTCATGAAAAAAATATTATACGTCTTGATGCTGATGAAGTTGCCATGTTATTGGATCATATAGAGCACTGCGGCGATGAGCTTACAGGACAGAAACGTGTTTATTATGAAAAAACCAAGGAGCGTGATCTTGCCATCGTTACTCTCCTGCTTGGTACCGGGATTCGTGTATCTGAATGTGTAGGACTTGATGTTGAAGATGTTGATTTTAAAAATAATGGGATTAAAGTCACCCGAAAAGGTGGAAATGAAATGGTTGTATATTTTGGACATGAGGTAGAAAAAGCTTTGAAAAAGTACTTGGAAGTTCGTAAGAATATCGTTCCTGTAGCAGGGCATGAACACGCTCTCTTCTACTCTACCCAGCGAAAAAGGATTGGCATCCAGGCTGTTGAAAATCTGGTAAAAAAATACGCAGGTGCCATTACGACCACAAAAAAAATCACACCACACAAGCTTCGCAGTACTTACGGTACTACTTTGTATCAGGAAACAGGCGATATTTACCTTGTAGCCGATGTATTAGGTCACAGAGATGTAAACACCACAAAGAAACATTATGCAGCTATGGATGATGCAAGACGTCGTAAGGCGGCCACAGCGGTGCATTTACGCGAAGATTAAAAACATAAAAAGATAAAGTATGAAAAATGACAGATATGTCTTATGTCTGGAGTTTTGTATAGACTTTAAATAACAGACATAAGACATATCTGTCACATACTTGATTCTGTTTGGTTGATGATATGTTTTTCAGAATTCTATTTACTAACTGTTAAAGCTATTTTTATTTATCAAAATCAGTTTCAAATACACCTTCCGGAGTACGTATTGTCAGTAACCCAAGATTGAATTCATCATCCATTACAGTAATATGATATTCAAAAATAACATCATCTTCAACCTTGGAAAGTAAAACGTAAGAGCCATTTTCTTTTCCTTCAATTTGGTCGCAGATATCTCCGTAAACCATTTCACCGGAAATTGCTCTTGGATATCCTGCATCTTTAAATTTTTTGCTCAATTATTCTGTATAATTCTTCCATATATCTCTCATCTCCTAATATTTATTGTTTTTCCATGATAACAGGTATGCTTACAAAATGCAATAAAAAGGATATCTGCTGAAAATATCTTAACAGGTATCCTTTTTATTTATGTTATGTAGTTTTTAGTATTAATAATAAAAGATGGTTATAAAGCTACACTGATCTTACCATGGAGCGCTTCAGGAATCTCTTCTTTGTCTAAAGATACGCTAATTACAAAAGTAACATTAAATTGTTTACCAATCTCATCTAACT
>ENA-OQDL01000492-OQDL01000492.1-human-gut-metagenome-genome-assembly--contig:-NODE-492-length-25269-cov-3.876422_pt1 | contig 25269 bp, 23 predicted proteins | sample MGYA00242782_ERZ504609 | MGnify/ENA primary metagenome ERZ504609 (study PRJEB26092, sample SAMD00036320) | human gut metagenome | host: Homo sapiens | study: EMG produced TPA metagenomics assembly of... | reverse complement strand
AGGAACCTGAAATTGAACCTTCAATGTAACCTCACGCATGGTTGTTACAATCATAAAGAAGAACAACATGGTAAAGATAAGGTCAGGCAATGAAGAGGTATTCAACTCAGGCATTCCACGTTTACCTGTTTTATTAAATTTTCCCATTACTTACCTCCATACTTTTTAGGTTCAGCTTCAGAAATCTTCTGCGGATAATATTCACGAATAGCTTTTTGTTCATCTTCGTTGCACTCATTATAAAGCTTTCCAAATTTAGCTTTACCTAGTTCATTACGAAGTTCATTATACGCAGCAACCAATTCATTTTGCACATCAATATATGCTTGATAGCTAGTTCCAACGTCATTCTGAACAGAGATTACATGATTTTCCGTAATCATACAATCACCCAGCAAAGGAATATTCTTTCTATGCTTTTCAGGCAGATTTTCATCATCATACGGATTGGCTATAAACTCTTTTGCCTTTTCTTTCAATTGCTTCACATCAATATAGTCCGTACCACACATCAGCTGGTTGTCTTTATTCAGACGGACTTGAAGGATGTTTCGTTCCTTTACAATAATATCATCATCTTTCTGATCCTTGTTTTCGGGAGGAGGCGGAAGCCGTCTCGCCAAACCACGGTCAGTATCCATTGATGTTGTTATCAGGAAGAAAATAAGCAACATAAAGGCAATATCAGCTGTTGAACTGGAGTTAATTCCAGGTACGCCTCTTTTTTTTCTTGCCATTTTACTTACTTCGTTTTAAATTATTTAATCAATGTAGATAATATTATCTTTTAAAGATACCGCTCAAGTTTACTAAAGTACCGATTGCAGCCACACCAAACAAGAAATAAATGGAGTAAATCAGCATATCAGTAATTTTCAACCAACCTGTATCAGTGTAAGCACTACCATCGGCCAAAACAACAGGAGAGTCAGAACCCATACCGTAAGAAACGACCAATACTACCACAAACAAGACCAAGCCGATCAAAGACTTTATTGCACTTTTAGGATTATCTCTCAAAGCAGCGCCAAATTGTGCTATCGCACCAATTACAGTTACTGCCACACATATTCCAAACATTGCATACATTAAGTAAATCAATGTTTCCGTATGTTCAGGTGCATTATATTCACCTACCGGATTATTGTATCCTACAAAATAGAACATTCCCAGCACGACAAGAATCAGCGCAAAGCAAATGTACATTATGTAGTAAGACACTTTATATGATAACTTAGCCATCTCCTAATTATTTTTTGTATTTCAAGTTATATTTAGTGATCATATCCAACAAAGTGATAGAAGAGTCTTCCATTTCACTTGTCAAACCTTCAATCTTAGAAAGGATGTAGTTATAGAATACCTGAAGAATCAATGCTACAACCAAACCGAAGATAGTAGTAATCAAAGCCACTTTCATACCACCAGCTACAACTGTCGGAGAAATATCACCAGCCTGCTGAATCTTATCGAACGCCATAACCATACCGATTACAGTACCCAAGAATCCCAAAGACGGAGCCATTGCGATGAACAATGTAATCCAAGAACATCCTTTTTCCAAATAACCGGCTTGAACTCCACCGTAAGAAACAACTGAACGTTCTACTACATCAATACCTTCATCTATTCTCATCAAGCCTTGATAACAAATAGAAGCGACCGGACCACGAGTATTGCGACATACAGTTTTAGCAGCTTCAACATCACCTTTTTCCAAAGCAGCCTCAATGTTAGCCATCAACTTCTTTGTATTCGTTTCAGCCAAGCTCAAATAAATGATACGTTCAATACAGAAAGCCAAACCTAAAACCAATGCGATAGCTACCAATGACATGAAGCTGGCATCACCTTCAATAAATTTGGTTTTTAACTCTTTGTGAAGACCACCACCTTCTTCAACCACTGCTGCTTCAGTAGTCTGTTCTGTTTGAGCCGGAGCTGCGTCTTGAGCCATAACAGGCTGAACTGATCCTAAAGTAAGGACTCCCATCACTGCAAGAATTGCAAATAACTTTTTCATTGTGTGTCTAATTTTTAAGATTAATTAATTAATTGTTATTTATTTGTTTTAATTGTCTTCCAGTCTGTTGTGCTTTCCATTACAATGCGGAGAGAGCGGGATTCGAACCCGCGAAACACTTTTGGCGTTTACACGCTTTCCAGGCGTGCCTCTTCAACCACTCGAGCATCTCTCCTTTTCGGGCGACACAATACTATCTTTTTTAAAATCGGGTGCAAATTACAAAGAAAATCGGGAACTGCAAGCGATTTCAGCTACAAATGTATTCTTTTTTTTCGTCTTACGTAGAATTAGCCCTGCCAATATTTAAATTACCTATCAAAATTAATAAACTTTAAAAACTTATTCAGCCATTTTGAACACTTTTAAAGCATTATTGGCAGTAATTCTATCCACATCTTTAAAATCCAGACCATAGATTTCGGCAAGTTTCATCGCTACATTCTTTATATAAGAAGACTCGTTCCGTTTTCCCCTGAAAGGCACAGGAGCCAAATAAGGAGAATCCGTTTCAAGAACGATTCTGTCTAAGGGGATATGAGGTAAGACCTCAGCCAGACTACTCTTCTTGAATGTAACGACTCCATTGATCCCAAAGAAAAAACGAGCATACTCTAAAACCTGCCCTGCTTCCTCCAGAGTACCCGTAAAACTATGAAAGATACCGCTTAACTCAGTTTTTTTATAAGGTTCCATCACTTCAAACAACTCCGGAAAAGCTTCACGGCAATGCAACACCAAAGGCAGATGATATTCCAATGCCCATTGAATCTGTATATCCAACGCCTTCTGTTGTTCTTTCAAATATGTCTTATCCCAATACAAATCCATTCCCACCTCACCTACAGCCACAAAAGGATGTTCACCGGAAAGCAGCTTTTTCATCTCATAAATACGGAATAACGAATCAGCCCCAACAGAAGTCGGATGAAATCCAATCATAGGAAAACAATACCCCTTATATGCCGTACAGACATTCAACATCGCTTCCACCGTGGTGTCATCAATATTGGCATAAAGACTTTAGACACTCCGGAATCCCGAGCACGTTCTATCACAGCCGGCAATCCTCATCAAACTCCTCAACAAACAAATGAGAATGCGTGTCAATCATATTATACTTTTCTATTCATTAAATGACAAACAAAAGACTTCAGTTCTTCTTTTCTTTCAGAAGGCACAGCTATACTTTCCAACAACGAAAGCCCCTCGATATAATAAGCGTTAATCTTTTCTTCACAAATTCCGCCGATGCCTATCTTATCATAAAGAGCTGTTACAGCTTTTATCTTTTCTTCCGGACAAAAAGCAGTAGAAGCTATCCATTTTTCCAACTCCTTCCGTTGTATCCCATCTGCCAAAGCCAACGCATTGATCAGCATAAAAGTCTTCTTATTGCATAAAATATCTCCACCTATATTTTTTCCAAACACTTTCGAATCCCCATACACATCCAGATAATCATCCTGTAACTGGAATGCCAATCCCATTTTGATACCGAAATCGTATAATTTGCGGGCATCATCTTCCGACCCCCCCCTAATACAGCACCAATTTTTAACGCAGCAGACAAAAGTACCGATGTCTTTAAACGAATCATCTCCATATATTCGGGAACAGTAACATCATTCCGGGTTTCAAATTCCATATCCCACTGCTGTCCTTCACAAATTTCCAAAGCAGTCTGACTGAAAATATCCATCACTTGCTTCAAATAACGCTCCGGACAATTGTTCATCAGCCGATAAGCCAACACCAGCATGGCATCCCCCGAAAGAATAGCCGTATTCTCATCCCAAACCTTATGCACGGTAGGCTTGTTTCTGCGCATATCCGCACAATCCATCAAATCATCATGCAACAATGTATAATTATGATAAGTCTCTATACCTGCCGCTTGTGGTAAAATATCATCCACATTCTCTTTGTAAAGCTGATAGGAAAGCAACATCAAAACAGGACGGATACGTTTACCGCCTAATGACAAGACATACTCTATAGGAGCATACAATCCTTTTGGTTCGCGCACATAAGGCATCGTAGCAAGATAAGTATTTACCTTTTCCAATAACTGGTCTGCAGAAAAAGCCATAAATTATTTTGATTAAGGGGTTCTAGAAAAAGAGGCTGCTTTTTAAAGGCAGCCTCTTAATTAAGATATTAAAGTATTTTATTACTGTAATTTGAAAGTTACAGGCACTGTATATTTCACACGTACAGCTTTACCACGCTGTTTGCCAGGTTTCCATTTCGGCATGGTCTTGATTACACGGAGTGCTTCCTTATCCAAGTAGGGGTCTACACTACGCACAACCACCGGGTCAACGATAGAACCGTCCTTATTAACGACAAACTGAACGATAACCTTACCTTGCACACCGTTTTCCTGAGAAATAGTGGGGTATTTAATATTCTTACCCAAGAACTTCAAACATTCAGCCATACCTCCGGGGAATTCAGGCATTTCCTCTACAACTTGGAATATCTGCTGTTCTTCAGGTTCTTCTTCTTCCACTTCTACCGGAACATATTTAACTTCCACAGCCTGACCTGTTTCTTCAGAAGCCTGAATGGCAGTTTCTTCTACTTTAGCATCGTTTTCAACGATCTGAAGCACTTCTTCTACCTTAGGAGCTTCGGGAGGAGGAGGAGCTTGTTTTTGTTCCTGTTCCGTAATAGGGATAATTTCTTCTTCAAATACGACATCGGTTATACCTGTTTCCGTAGTCACTTGCTTGTCGCGATCAGTCCATTCGAAAGCTACAAACATGAGAGCAAGGATAAACACATAACCGATAAGCAGCCAGGTACTCTTTTTACCTTCGAGATCTGCTTTAGGCGATTTTTTAACTTCCATAAATTGTGTTTTAAAATTAAGTGTTTCTCACTGAGGGCAAATGTAACACAAATCTTTTAAATAAAAAGTATTTTCACATGAAAAATATGCTAATTCATTTTATTTTCATCCGATTTCATAGACATACACCCAACTTTTATCTATCTTTGAAGCGTTTTTAGTAGTCACCTATACATTAATTATATATGAAAAAAATAACTATTGCCATTGACGGTTATTCATCATGTGGAAAAAGCACGATGGCCAAAGACTTGGCACGTGAAATAGGATACATTTATATTGATAGCGGTGCCATGTATCGTGCTGTTACATTATATAGCCTGCAGAAAGGGTTCTTTACGGAAAGAGGCATCGACACCGAAGCGTTAAAAACAGCGATGCCCGATATACATATTTCATTCCGGTTAAATCCGGAGACACAACGCCCCATGACTTTCCTGAACGATACAAATGTAGAGATGCCATCCGCAGCATGGAAGTTTCCTCTCATGTAAGCCCTATCGCCGCCTTGGGTTTTGTACGTGAGGCTTTGGTGAAACAACAACAGGAAATGGGAAAGGCCAAAGGAATTGTCATGGACGGAAGGGACATTGGAACCGTTGTTTTCCCCGATGCCGAACTGAAAATATTTGTAACCGCCTCGGCTGCCATACGTGCACAGCGCCGTTATGATGAATTAAGAAGTAAAGGGGCAAGAAGCCTCTTATGAAAAAAATTTCTGGAAAATGTGGAAGAGCGTGACCGTATAGACCAAACCCGTGAAGTCAGCCCGTTACGGCAAGCGGATGACGCTATCTTGTTGGACAACAGCCACATGAGCATTGCCGAACAGAAAAAGTGGCTGACCGAAAAATTTCAAGCTGCGATAAATGGTTAACATAGAGATAGACGAAGGATCTGGGTTCTGCTTCGGAGTCACCACAGCTATCCGTAAAGCAGAAGAAGAACTGGCAAAAGGAAACACTCTTTATTGTCTGGGAGACATTGTACACAACGGACAGGAATGTGAACGCCTCAAAAAAAATGGGGCTTATCACAATAAACCACGAAGAGTTTGCCCAATTACACGATGCCAAAGTACTGTTGCGCGCACATGGAGAACCTCCTGAAACATACGCTATAGCCCGTACCAACAACATCGAGATCATTGACGCCACCTGTCCGGTAGTATTACGCCTCCAAAAGCGCATCAAACAGGAGTATGACAATGTTCCGGCAAGTCAAGACACACAAATCGTGATTTATGGCAAGAACGGTCATGCCGAAGTACTGGGGCTGGTAGGTCAAACTCATGGAAAAGCAATTGTCATAGAAACACCTGCTGAAGCTGCTCATCTGGACTTCACCAAAGACATACGCTTGTACTCCCAGACAACCAAGTCTTTGGAAGAATTCTGGCAAATCATAGAATATATCAAGGAGCATATCTCACCCGATGCCACTTTTGAATATTACGACACAATCTGCCGGCAAGTGGCCAACCGGATGCCTAACATCCGCAAATTTGCAGCAGCACATGATCTGATCTTTTTTTGTCTGCGGACGAAAAAGCTCAAACGGAAAGATCTTATATCAAGAATGCAAAAAGATCAATCCGAATTCATACCTCATTGACCAGCCGGAAGAAATAGACCGGAACTTGCTCGAGGACGTCCGTTCCATCGGCATTTGTGGAGCGACTTCCACCCCCAAATGGTTGATGGAAGAATGTAAAAAAGCAATCTTAAACGAAAAATAGACCAATAAAAAATAGAAAATTATCGTTGTCCAACTGATAATTTGTTAACTTTGCGACATAAAAATATTAAAATGGGTATTTATGGGAACGATTAAAAGTATTGGTATTTTAACCTCTGGAGGAGATGCTCCGGGAATGAATGCTGCCATTCGTGCAGTCACACGTTCTGCCATCTATAACGGCTTGAAAGTATATGGCATTTATAGAGGTTACAAAGGATTGGTAACAGATGAAATTCAGGAATTCAAAAGCCAAAATGTTAGCAACATCATACAAATGGAGGTACCATTCTGAAAACCGCCCGTTGCAAAGAATTCACGACACCCGAAGGACGGGCACAAGCTTACGAAAATATGAAAAAGCACGAGATTGATGCTTTGGTCATTATCGGCGGTGACGGTTCGTTGACCGGTGCACGTATCTTTGCTCAGGAATTTGATGTGCCTTGTATCGGTCTGCCCGGAACGATTGACAACGACCTGTATGGAACCGACACCACCATCGGCTATGATACAGCTTTGAACACAATTTTGGATGCAGTAGATAAAATCCGTGATACGGCAACTTCTCACGAACGCTTATTTTTTGTTGAAGTGATGGGACGTGATGCAGGTTTCCTGGCATTGAACGGCGCTATTGCCGCAGGTGCAGAAGCAGCTATTATTCCGGAATTCAGCACAGAAGTTGACCAATTGGAAGAATTCATCGAACATGGTTTCCGCAAATCCAAGAGCAGTAGTATCGTATTAGTAGCCGAAAGCGAACTGACCGGGGGTGCAATGCACTATGCCGAACGTGTGAAGAACGAATATCCGCAATACGATGTGCGTGTAACGATATTAGGACATTTGCAACGTGGCGGACGCCCCACAGCGCATGACCGAATTATTGCCAGCCGTATGGGAGTGGCTAGCATCCAAGCACTATTGGAAGGACAACGTAATGTAATGATTGGTATTGATGATGATAAGATTGTTTATGTACCTTTCGCTAAAGCTATAAAGAACGACAAGCCTATAGACAGAGAATTGGTGAACGTACTTCATGAACTTTCTATCTAATTTTTATCCACCACAGGTACACAAAAAAGCGCAGATTATAAATTATTCATTAAATCTGCGTTTTTTATGTTACCTGTAGTAGTAGGAAAACCTTATTTCAAGGTTGAGAAATAAGCATCCAATAACTTTTTGGCAGCAACAAACGAAGTCAGTTTGCCATTCAGCACCTCTTCCTCTTTTGCAGCCAACATAGAAATTATCTTTTCATTATTATAGAAACTATCACGCAAATGCTCGTTGATAGACTCATACATCCAATACTTAGCCTGTTCATTTCTGCGATATTCAAAATACCCATTCGCTTTCACAAAAGCGAAGTATTCATAGATCATATCCCAGATTTCTTTAATTCCAATACCATAAAAGCCGGAATACGTCATTACTTTAGGACTCCAGCCCGAATCAGGAGCAGGAAACAAATGTAAAGCATTGCGGAAATGACTGGCAGCCAGTTTTGCTTTCTCAATATTGCTGCCGTCGGCTTTATTGATAACAATTCCATCCGCCATTTCCATGATACCTCTCTTAATCCCCTGCAATTCATCACCAGTACCGGCCAGTTGGATCAGCAAAAAGAAATCCACCATAGAATGCACTGCCGTTTCGCTCTGCCCTACTCCAACCGTTTCAACAAAAATCTTATCAAAGCCCGCCGCCTCACAAAGTATGATCGTTTCACGAGTCTTACGAGCTACCCCTCCCAACGAACCTGCCGACGGACTAGGCCGTATAAAAGACTTCGGATGGACAGATAGTTTCTCCATACGGGTCTTATCTCCCAAAATACTGCCTTTAGAACGCTCACTACTGGGATCAATAGCTAAAACAGCTAATTTTCCTCCCTTCTCAAGCACATGCAATCCAAATACATCAATAGATGTACTCTTGCCGGCACCGGGCACACCACTGATACCGATTCGCATAGAATTTCCGGAATAAGGCAGACACTTCTCTATCACTTCCTGGGCAATAGCCTGATGTTCCGGTTTTACACTCTCCACCAAAGTAACCGCCTGACTCAATACGGTCACATCACCTTTTACGATGCCTTCTACATATTCACCTACGGAAAACTCACGACGACGAGGGTTTTTTACGTAGTTTCAAATAAGGATTCACAATAGATGGTTGCTCAATACCTTTGTTCACTGTCAATCCCTTATATTCTTCACTATTTTCAGGATGTTCCATAGCTAATTTTTTTGAGGTTACTTTTACTTTTATAATTATCTTCGGATTGTTAGGATCATTGGTTATCATCAAGACACGCGGAGTACCCTTTACTTTCTTCAAATTTTGACCGAAAGCAGTAATCTTCAACTTGGTAGACGCACCCGGTTTCAAGACACGTTTCTTCAACTGGACCCCCAAAGCAGAATTAAACACCTGCAAATCAAGAATTTCCAGATTAGATTTTCCTACATTCTTAACAATAATCGTATGTGCTTTCTTTTCATCGCTTTTCAGTTCTCCCATCTGCAACTCTTTGGCAGAAAGATGAATGGCAGGCGGATTCAAGCGTTCCTGCTGGCTGATATGCGAGAAATCCGGCAATAATATGGCAGAAACCGGAATTTCATTTTCCTCTCCTACCTTATCTCCCGGAAAACGGGATAAATAAACAGAAGCTGTTGTCAAGCCCAATTTAGGCAGCTTATCCGTATCAAGAGTGATCTTGATTTTACCCGTACGTCCCCTTCCTAATTTTTCCGGAGTTGCAACAGCACTGAGGTAAGGAGGCAAATGCATCAGCACAGGGGTATATAGTTTATCTGACGTATTGGCAACCAACAATTCCATAGTCGGTTTATCACCTTTATTGGCATCCTCAAACTCTATTTCTTCCTTATCCAGACGAATAGCGCCAATTTGAAAAGGATGTGTGAAAGTGTAATTTCTTAGGATCGGCTGTTACCTCTCCCCGGATAGCCAGATAGATAGGTTTATTCGAGGCATTGCAATAAATGCCTACGCTCTTCTGAAAACGTCCGATGGCTTTGGCGTCAAAAGTAGAACTGACAATCCCGGTCTTTCCCGGTGCAATCGGTTCTTTGGTCCAATCAGCAACCGTGCAGCCACAAGACGTTGTCACATTAGATATCACTAAAGGTTTATCTCCTTTATTAGTGATTTTAAAGGTTGCCGTCACCGGATTTTTCCATAAAATAGTTCCAAATTCATGCGTTGTCTTATCAAATAATGCTTTGGGTTGTGCCTGTACTCCCAAAGTCACTCCCATTAACAAACTTACTATCAGTATAATATGTTTCATACAATTATTTTATGCTTTTTAGATAGCAAAGATAGACAAAAAACATCCTTTACCCATTTTTTCAGCCTATAATTTATTTTATCTTATGAATAACCTTTATCTTTGTCCCGCATTAAAAATCAGATAAATTATGAAAATAGTAAAACATTACTGGTTCGTTGCCATTGCATTGATTACAATGATAAGTTTTTCTTCATGTGAAAGCGATGAGGAAAGAGGATTTGACATTTCAGGATTATACGGTAAGACTTGGTGGGGCGATATGGGATTTGAAGACCGATATGGAGAACCTCTTTACAGTTACATCACATTCACCTCAGGTGCTTTCACAGATCATGGTGTAGGTACGGAAGAGCGCTGTTACTATAATGATGAACTTTATAGGGTATATAAGTTTGACTGGGAAATTCAAAACGGTTGGTTGTATCTATATTATTCAGATGGTTATACATTTATAATTGAATATCCATCCGTTTCAGGCCGCTATTTTTATGGCACGGCTGAAGATGGTTTTGAAATAAGACTAGAATGGGTGGACGGCAGAAGCATAAGAAAAAAGTAAGTTAGCAAGCTAACTTACTTTTTATGAAATCACACAACTAATTCCAGACATCCCGTGTCTTTATTCCACCATCACCCGATATCCTCCCGTATGCCCTCCGAATTCCGGAGCATAAGCAGACTGAACAGTTGCAATTCCGGCCTGATATTCTCCTGTCCGGTTCACATACACCTGATACTCTATCACATAAGTTCCTTTTCTCATCTGATCGATAAAGAACTGAGTCGAAGCATCTTTGGTAGCCTGATAATATCCCAGCCCGTTACCCCAACGGAATCCCGAAACTGCCTGTAACGGTTCCATACAAGCTGCACGGTCATCCTTGATCTGAACAAAATCCATATCACGGTCAGCCTTCACAGTCAGGCGAACGGTAATCTTATCGCCAACTTTCAATGGAACTGATTCATTCAAAGCCTCATCTCCTTTATATAATTGACGGCTGACAGACAATCCGTTTCCCTGCTCACCTATTTGATCCATACTTTCCAGATATTGGGCATAAACGGCTCCCCAACCCATTCCGGCTCCTTCTTTATCCACCCTTACTTTCTTGATATTCATCACATCACCGGACACCGTCTTCTTGATATAACCGATGGCATCATCTGCCGGAGTCCGGATCACTTCTTTACCTAAAGTAATCTCTACTCCTCCTGTATTTGCCAATAAATCCGAAGCTCCTGTAGCCATCAATGCATACACCGCATCAGCCGTGGCAATCGGCGTTTCCCAAGTCTGTGTCTGTTTCTGCTTCAACAGCCAGCGTTTCATTTCATCAATAGCTTTCGTATCTTTTGTTATACGCTGTATAGCTTCCATAGCAGCCACTTCAGTCGGAATTTTATAACTGAACCATGAATATCGGGCTTTAGGAGTATCAAAGTAACGCCCCATTTCATCCGTCACAACAGAATACTCCATCAATGACTGCATAAACAGCCTGGCTTCTGCCACCTTACCGGATTGCTGCAAGATGATAGCTCCCAACGCCTTTCCATAAATCGTCAGTTCTTTTCCCTCACCGGACAACTTGTCTATAAAATACCGGTTCACCTTTTCATCAACCGGAGCCTTGCCATCCAAAGCACAGATATACAAATACCTGAGAACCTGTTCTGACGGACGGATACCGACAGCCCCTTTCTTTTCAGCTTCTTTCATGGACTTATACTCTTCGGCTGCCTGCTTGCCTAAATACTCGAACCCTTTTTGAATCATAGGCTGCATCCGGCTGTCAGCATCCTGATGGGTCAATGCATTCAGCCGGACAAGCATTTCCATTACCTGAGTAGTTACATAGCGGCTGCCTTGCATACCTTTATACCAACTCCATGCGCCATCGGCATTTTGCAATTCTCCCAGTTTTTCTACAGAAACAGCCAGTTGGCTATTCATTGTATTCAGGTCAAACAAAGTGGCGATACGCTGTTTTTGTTCGGCTTCATTGGTAGCTTCTGCCAGCCAGGGAGTTTCAGCCAGCAGGATATTTTTCAGTTCCTGATTCTTTTGCAGATTGCTCATAAAAGTCTCCTTCGTGCCACCTTGAGCCTTCCAGCTATCAAAGACTTGCTTGATACGGGGATTTTCTTTAACTATATATGCAGCCAATGAATGGGCATAATAAGCGGTAGCCCAGGAAAGAGCATCTTCATTCTGAGGATGAGCCACTACAGGCAAAGCCTGCACGGCATACCAAGCCGGATGGGCAGTAAATTCTACGGTCAACCGTTGTTCGGAAGCCGTTTTGCTATGCTTGTTAAACAGGTTTTCCAAAGAGAAAGTATGCGCACCTTCCCCATTCACGTTCAGAGGAACGGTTTCCGTCACCCACTGTTTGTCTGTCAGAACGGGGATGTAACGCTGTTCTCCATCACTGAAGGTATCTCCATCCGCTACCATCCGGCATGCCATTACCGCATATTTGTCACTCACTTCAAAAGTAAAGTTCACATGCCCGGTTTCTCCTCCCTTCACATCAAACTTCTGTTTTTGTGAATAGAATACCTTTTCTGTTTCCGGATTAAACAATTCCATGCGGACAGTCCCTTTCACTCCCTTGTCCGACAGGTTCATCAGTGAAGCGGCAATATTCGCTTTATCTCCCACGCGGACAAAGCGGGGCATATTAGGCTGAAGCATAAACTCCTTGCTGGCAGTAGCGGTAGCTTCTATCTTTCCATAATCCACATTCCGGGTATGTGCCAAGCCCATAAACTTCCATCGGGTAAGGCTTTCGGGCAGTACAAAGGAAATACTGACTTCACCTTTTTCATTGGTGCGGAGCTGTGGATAAAAGAATGCCATTTCCGCAAAGTTTTCACGTATCTGTATATCACCCGTTTCTGCCAGTTCTTCAGAACTGCCCATTTCTACCTTTTTCCTGTGCAGATGTTTCTACCATTTCTTCCTGGAGCACCATATCAGTAACAGCCTCCTGGTTCATCACAGCATTTGCGGCACTCCTGCCTCTAATCTTCAAAGCTCCTGCAAGAGTGGCACGAGGACTGCCTCCGTAACCTACCACCATAGCCTCCATTCTTCCTGTAGATGGAATGATCAATTCACTATATTCCAAAGGAACCGCACGGAGCCTCTTCAACGGGAAATCAACATACAAATAAGCATTCCGCATATAGGATGTATTCCAATAAGTCAAAGGAACCACATAATGAAAGTCCACTCCAAAGTCCAACTTATGTGCACTATAGATTTTATCCAGAGAAGCATCATACATAGTAGCCAGCATTTCAGCCTCAGCCGGGCTTCCATCCGGATAAAGTACCGTCAGTTTCCATTCCTCTTGCTGTCCAGGACGGAGTTTATCACGGAACGTAGTCCATTTCAGCTGCAACTTCTTTTCAGGGGCCGGTTTCATAATCCGTGCATTATGACTGTAAAGTCTGCCATCTTTCACAAATGCCATACTTACCAGAATGCCGTCACCATATTCCTTCTTATAAGGGAAGCGGAAACTGACCACCGAGTCCGAAAGCTCTATACGTTTGCTTTCCAAGCGCTTATTTCCTGCAAATACATCATAAAGCAGATAGACATTCTTTTCGCTGCTACCTATATATACAGTAGCCGGAGATGCTGCATCAAATTCCAGACCATCCTGATAGAACCAATCCGTTATCACGAAAGGCGGACGCTTGTCGTTCAATGAAAACAGAAGGAAATTCTTAGATGCCGTACACTCTCTGCCCTGCGTATCCTTAGCCGAGAGCTTCAAACGATAATTGCCGGAAGGCAGGGCATAAATAGCCTCAGGAACAAAACTCTTGTTGGCTTCCACCGTACCGGTCAATACCTTTCTGCCTTCTTTTTCCTGACCGTCTTTCTGCTCCTCCATCTCGACTACCTGATAAGTAACCGGAGTATCTACCGGCTCACCCGAAAGATTCATGGCTGTCAGTTTTATTTCCAGCTTCTTTTCTTTCACCAAATTATCGGGCAGATTATCCATATTCAGCACCATTGAAGTGCTTCCTAAAGGCAATGACAAATTAGCTTGCTGTGTCTCACCTGCACCATCCGTCACATCCGCCTGTATGTTGTACGTATAATACCACAACGGAGATTCTCTCCTGTCCGAGTCTATTTCAAAATGCACCGGAACGCTGAACTTACCATCCGCATCGGTCATTGCCTCTCCCTCCCAACGGGCTGAACCTCTGCCCATAAACCGCCAGACCCAGGCATAGGAACGAGATATATTATAGTGTACCCTGGCATTCTGCACAGGCGCACCGGCAAAAGTCTTTGCCATACCCACCACTTCTATAGAGTCACCCACTTGATACTCCACTTTCACGGGCTCAAACGTGACATCAAAGGTGGGACGTTTATATTCTTCTACCTTAAAACTGACAGAAGTATCGGCCGCACGCAAGCTAAAATAACCGGTCAGGCAAGGAGAGGGCAAAACAAACTGTCCGCTGAACGAGCCAAAACCATTCGTCCGTACTTCCACTTTTCCTGTTTCATTATTATTCGCATCATATAGGGATACCGTATATTTTTTATCCGTCAGCACACGCGTAGAATCCTTTTCCATTTCATAAGCCAAGCCGGATACATATACGGTTTGACCGGGACGGTAAATGGAGCGGTCGGTAAATAATTGCAAAACTTCTTTCCTCTTGCTCTCTTTATAGTAATAATCATTTTTCCAAAGATTCAAGATGGGCATCGCATTATCAGCCGCCGTATGTGCATTATACCAGTATTTGTTACTATTCAGGAAATCCAGTTTCAAAGTACCCTGTTTATCCGCCTGGTAGGTCTGTTGGGGAGAATAACCTCCCCCCTTCTCCGTATAAATGGTTACTTCCGCCTCAGAAACAGGCTGTCCGCTCACTGCATCTACCACCACCAGTTCCAACGTACCATCCGGCAGAGGACGATAAATGGTCTTTAAAGCGGTGACATTCATTAATGTTCCGTCCGAAACGCCCTTCTTCCCATCGGGCACTGCCTTTAAGAAATAAATTCCCGCTTGAGGAGCCTGTATGGTCAGGGTGGTATCGACATTCAAATAATCTGTAGTAGGTTTCAAAGAAAAATGCTCCTCGCGTTGCAAACGGGCATATTTACTTTCAAAATGGGTGGTTCTGTTCTGCAATACGGCAGAGGTAACGGGTAAATTCACCTTATATAACTGCAAGGTGATGCCGGTAAGGTTTTTATAATTTACTTTCACCGACTGCTGTTCACCCGGGTAAGCCGTAGCTATTTCCAGTGAGAGGCTTGCATTCAGAATTTCCTTTTCTATATTCTTCAGTTGGTTGATACCTTCGTAACGGGGATATCCGGCTATTCCTTCACGAACTATCCGCAAGCGCTCTACCTGATTATTTTGATACTGTAGGAATTGTGCCAAAGCCAGATAAGCTTCAGGGACTGTTTTCACAGCCGGATAAGTATGAATCCACTTCCGGAGTTCCTGTTGGCATACGTCATTCGAGAAGTTTCCGGAAAAATTGCGGTACAGGTAATTCAATGCATCTATCCCGGTCAGCAACCAGCCCTCACGCTCCGTTTCCGTATCGTATGCTTTCAGCAAGGACTGATAAGTCTGCATGACAGCTGCCGTCAGGTCACAATCAGAGACAGGAACAAACTGATAAGTAACAAACTGATCCATATCCGTCATATCCACAGGCAGACTGTTTGTCTGATTTGCTTTAGCAGCCGCCTGCCACCTGTACTGCTGCATGATCTGTATGGCACGACGTGCCAGCAGGTTGTACAGATTATCACGAAAATACCGTTTACTAGCCTCTCCCACTCTCACCATAGGTCTCAATTTCTCGACCGGGATAAGTAATAACCGGTCCTTATCCTTGAGAGAGGCCTGCAAATAACCCAATCCTTTTTTTACGTCGACAGGCATGGTCATTTCACCCAGAATGGAATACAATATAGCTTTGTCTTCCACACTGCCGGTTTGGGAAGCCCATTGTTCCAAACCATTCATATCTACCTTCAAGCTATCGGGAGTTAAAAGGGAACGGTACTGCATGGCAGTGAGATAGGCTTTCATCATTTGCGGTACATTCTGTTCCGCTTTTGCTTTATCGTAGATTTTCATTGCTTCGGAAATAACCGACTTGGGCAGATCCTTTCGTTCCAATACTTCCAGTTCTTTCCACAAATTGTCATAGGTTTGTGCCTGCATAGGAGCAAATACGCTCATTACCAGTAACACTATCAAAGATAAATAACGAATTTTCATATCTACAATCTTTTAGTTCGTACTAAGTCTTCTTTAACAAAGAAACGAAATAGATGTTTAAAGACTGCATACGTTTTAATTAAAATAACTAAAACAGAAAAGGAAAGATCTTTCAGCGCAGCCAAAGCAAACGTTGCAGCACCAGTCTTTTATAGGGTTTCTTCATGTCTTCGGGCAGGAAGGAAACATCTATCAGTTCCATCCATTTAATGATGGAACGTCGGAATTTCCAAGCGATGTTCTCTATTACCTTGCCACTGCCCCCCGGCGAGCTCCTCCGTATCCTCGGGCATGACAATAACCGTGGACAGCAAATGGTATGCAGGCGTCAGACTATAGCCCATCCCCGTATCATACAATGAAAAGTTCTTCAGGTGCCAGCCGGATAACGCAAGAATCCGGCATCATAGACAAAGGTAAAACCATTTTCGTCTTCCGTCAGCGTCCCCGCGTAGATATATATCATTCAGGTATATTTTTCCCCTTCTCATACGCTATGCTCCTTTCCTGCAGGCACTGCTCCCACTTCATACCCGAAGAGGGCAAGCACCTGGTTTACCTTGTCTATTCGCAAAGTTTGCTTTCCTTGTTCCAACTCGCGCACAAAGCGAAGCCCCACTCCCGCCTTAGCTGCCAAATCTACTTGCGTAAGTCCGAACCGCTTGCGCATTTCCTTAACAAACAATGACAATGAATTATTCATAATTACACCCTTTAGGGTACCAATATAGCAAAACCAGCGATAATTACACCCTAATGGGTATAATTTATTAGCTTCTTTTGCATAATATACCCGAAAGGGTGCAAAGTATTAGCCCGGGCCATCGCATTACGGAAAACCAGGAGTATTCAGCAAATTCGTGATACAAAGAAAAAGGACAGGAAAATTCCTTCAAAAGCTTCAGCCTCTCCGCAAACCCTTTGCCAGTGGGCATTCCGGCTGAAGGATTACACCGGAAAATGCTTCAGCCCGAAAAAAAATCCTTCAGCCGCACCCTCTGGGAGTATGCGTACTACGCACAGATTGGTTCCCCAATGCTTCAAAAGTCCTATATCCAGGCACTTGTCACCGTATCGCACCCCTAAATGAGCAAACTGACACAACCGGAAACATATTCTTTTTCATCAGGATAAGTTTGTATTTTCTGTCCATCACTTAGGTGAACACGCCATTCCACTTTGGTGAAGATCCATTGTCACCTGTATAAAACGGCTGCTTCACTAAGGTGAAGCAATAAAGCTGTTACGGCAGTCACAGCAAACTCTTCCTAATAGTAACATCATTTCCAACAGGCATAAAAGCACCAGAGAAAATGAACTTCCACAAACACATCCCGAACAACCAAAAACTGAAGCTTCCATAATCGGGCTGAAGGAATTTCCAAAGGCAATCCTTCAGCCACTTTGCCCTATTGACGGGCTTTTGCGGAGAGGCTGAAGCTTCTGAAACAAAAAACAGGGCAATGTCCCCGGAGGCACTGATAATCACCTCAATGGTAGCAGAAACCGACAAGTGTACACATGAAGCGGCAGTTTCCGAATAAAATAAGCCCTCTCCCGCATATATAGCCGGAAATATCGTATATTTGCTCTGTACTAAAGAAATAGAACCACTATGAAGAAAGAAGAATTAATGCGGAAAGCCATTGAGCTTTCTATAGAGAATGTGGCAAACGGCGGCGGACCCTTTGGAGCCGTAATTGCCAAAGATGGTGAAATCATTGCGACCGGAGCCAATCGTGTCACCTCACAATGCGACCCTACCGCCCATGCGGAAGTCAGCGCCATCCGTGCGGCGGCAAGCAAACTGGGAACATTCAACTTGAGCGGATGTGAAATTTATACTTCGTGTGAACCGTGTCCCATGTGTCTGGGAGCCATTTACTGGGCACGGCTGGATAAAATGTATTATGCAAACAACAAGACGGATGCCAAGAATATAGGGTTTGACGACTCTTTTATCTATGATGAGTTAAGCCTGAAACCTTCGGCACGCAAGCTGCCTTCCGAAGTTCTTTTGGCGGAAGAGGCGATAAAGGCATTCCAACAATGGACAGAGAAAAGTGACAAAGTGGAGTATTAATAGAAAGGCGCGGACGAAATCCCTATCATCCGCGCCCGAAATCTTTATAAGATATTAAAGACTATTCTTTTACCGGCGTATTTTCCAACGTAGCTACTACGAAATCATAGAACTTGCCTACAGAAGGAATAAAGCAGCGTTCATCCGGTGAGTGAGGAGAACGCAAGGTAGGACCGAAAGAAATCATATCCAATCCCGGAACCACCGCACCGATGATACCGCATTCCAAGCCGGCATGAATCACTTTCACAGCAGGTTCCGTACCGAATTGTGCCTTATAAGACTCCTTCATGGCTTTCAGAATAGGAGAATCCACATTGGGTTCCCAGCCTGAATAACCACCTGAACGGGTTACTTCCATACCTGCCATAGAGAAACAGCTTTCCAATGCAGTATTCAGATAATCCTTCATTGAATCGCGTGAACTGCGGGCCAGGATTTTTATCTCCGCCTTGCCACCACCGATAGAAACGATAGCCAGATTGGAAGAGGTTTCCACGGTATCGGGGATAGTAGGAATCATACGCATCACTCCATTCTGACAAGCATAAATGGCATCCACCAGATTATCTTTAATTTCATCGGGAACCATCATCGCAGGCAATTCCACCCGTTCTGCCTTGAAGCTGATCGGTGTTTCGTGTACATGATATTCTTCATTCCACAATGCTTCGCACTCCTGCACAAATTCCAGTACGTCCGCTTCTTCTTCAGCCGGAACCGTAATGACCACTTCACATTCACGAGGAATAGCGTTACGCATATTGCCACCTTGCCAGGACACCAGACAAGCCTCATCGTAAGTTATCACCTGGTTCATGAAACGAGCCATCAGCTTGTTGGCATTGGCACGTCCTTCATTTATTTCCAATCCTGAATGACCACCGCGCAGCCCTTTCAAGGTAACTTTCAAAGCAATGTCAGCCGGATCTGTTTCCACTTCTTTATATTCCAACACTGCTGTCAGGTCTTCACCGCCTGCACAACCGATATACAATTCTCCTTCTTCTTCCGAATCCAGATTCAACAGAATATCACCGTCTACCGTTCCCGGCTTCAAACCGAACGCACCGAACATACCGGTTTCTTCGTCGGCAGTAATCAGTGCTTCCAACGGACCATGTTTCAGCGTCTTGTCTTCCATGATAGCCATGATAGCGGCAACACCCATGCCATCATCGGCTCCCAAAGTCGTGCCTTTAGCTTTCACCCAATCTCCGTCAATGTAAGTCTCGATAGGATCATTTTCAAAATCATGCACTGTATCGTTATTCTTCTGAGGAACCATGTCCATGTGAGCCTGAAGAATCACCTTCTTACGGTTTTCCATCCCCGGAGTGGCAGGCTTGCGGTAAATAATATTACCGGCTTCGTCCTGGAATGACTCTACGCCTACACTTTTTCCAAAGTTCAGCAAGAACTCTTGCACTTTCTTCAAGTAACCCGAAGGGCGGGGAACCTGAGTCAATGAATAGAAATGCTTCCACACATTCTGCGGAGCGAGAGAGAGAATTGTACTCATAACTTCTTAGTTTTATTTGTGAACGGCAAAGCCGCTAATCCATATATACCCAACAAAATTAATAAAAAAGTTTGTATTCCATGCACTAATAAGGCAAAAATTCCCGCATCTTCTTTTCCCACTCCATAGAGCATCATCATCGTTATGACAGCAAAATGCCACGGACCCGCCCCATTAGGAGTCGGAACTACTACCGCAATGCTACCTACAGCAAACATGACCAGTCCCGCCATCACTCCCAAATTATCGGAAAAATCGAAACAAAAGAAAGAAACATAGAATTGCAGGAAATAGCAAGTCCAGATACCGACGGTATAAAGAATGAACAGAGGCATCCGCTTTACATGACGCAAAGACAGTACACCGACCCATACATTATGGAGAATGCCTTTCACCTTAGCAAAGACCGTCACATTCCTGATCAGAAAAAAAGCCAGCACCAATACGGCCAGCACACAGACGATAGTGATATAGAAATGCCCCGAAGTAAATACCTGTGCCAAAACCGTGGTATCCGTGCCGGTTTCTTTAAAAAAAATATCGAATACCCTTGCCTGCATTATAAGAGTTACCCCTGTAATCAACGACACACACAGCGTATCAATCAGCCGTTCCGTAACCACCGTACCCAGCGATTTGGAAAAAGATGTACCATCATATTTAGCCAACACCCCGCAACGGGAAATCTCACCTACACGGGGAACAACCAAGTTGGCGGCATAAGACACAAAGATGGCATACACACAATCGGATGTTTTGGGATGCTCGCCCAACGGAGCCAGCGTAAGCTTCCACCGCCAGCCACGAAAAATATGGCTAAACACACCAAACACTAATGACACTAACATCCACCCATAGTTCATTCCTCCATCCAAGACCTCCCACACCCGGGAAAAATTGAATCCGTGATACATCCATATCAGTATCGCAGCCCCCAAAAATAACGGAAATGCAATCTGCAAACCTTTATTTATAATCTTTTTTAATCGAGTTCGTTCCAAAATCTGTGTATATTAATTTAGAATGTTTACCTTTGCACGATGCAAAGATACTATCTTAGCGAAATAAACCTATTTATTAACGATAGAAAAATAACGGAATGGGATTAGTAAAGCCAAAAAATTTCTAGGACAACACTTCTTGAAAGATCTCAGTATTGCAAAAGATATAGCCGATACGGTAGACGTGTGCCCTGACTTGCCAATTCTGGAAGTAGGACCGGGGATGGGGGTACTAACCCAGTTTATTATGCAGAAAAACCGTCCGGTAAAAGTGGTGGAACTGGACTATGAATCTGTAGCCTATCTCCGTGAGAACTTCCCTGCCCTGGAAAATAATATCATTGAAGACGACTTCTTGAAACTGAACCTCGAAAAATTATTTGACGGAAAACCTTTTGTCCTGACCGGCAACTATCCTTATAATATATCCAGCCAGATATTCTTTAAAATGCTGGATTACAAAGACCTGATACCCTGTTGTACCGGAATGATCCAAAAAGAAGTGGCCGAACGCATTGCCGCCGGTCCCGGAAGCAAGACATACGGCATTCTCAGTATCCTGATACAAGCCTGGTACAAAGTAGAATACCTGTTCACCGTACACGAACATGTATTCAATCCGCCTCCCAAGGTGAAAAGTGCGGTCATCCGTATGACACGCAATGAAACGACGGAACTGGGATGCAATGAAAAATTGTTCAAGCTCATTGTAAAAACAACATTCAACCAACGGCGTAAAACTTTGAGAAACTCTATTTCTTCCATTTTAGACAAAGAGAACCCATTGAGCACAGACCCCATTTTCAACAAACGCCCGGAACAGTTGTCTGTACAAGAGTTTATCGAACTGACCAACCGGGTGGAAGCGGCGCTGAAAAACAAGACGGATATTGTCTATAGCAATGATATCGCCCGGAAAGGAACAAACAAGAAAGAATAACACCTATTTATTATATTAACGGAAGAATAGGATGAATAAAGAGGAATTAGAAAAGTAGAGCAGCTGATCGAGCAAAAGACTCAGAGCAACTGAAGGACTTGCTTGCCGGAACTGCATCCTGCCGACATAGCAGAGCTGTGCAATGAACTGGATGCGGAAGAAGCACGGTTCATATACCTGTTACTGGACAATGAGACTGCCGCCGATGTCCTTATCGAAATGGACGAAGACGCCCGTAAGGAATTCCTGGAAATCCTTCCCTCTGAAACAATCGCCAAACGGTTCGTTGACTACATGGATTCGGATGATGCCGTGGACATTATCCGTGAAATGGACGAGGACAAACAAGAAGAAGTCCTCTCACACATTGAAGACATAGAACAAGCCGGAGATATTGTCGATTTGTTGAAATATGACGAAGACACTGCCGGTGGATTGATGGGTACCGAAATGGTAATCGTAAACGAAAACTGGAGTATGCCCGAATGTCTGAAGGAAATGCGCATCCAGGCGGAAGATATGGACGAAATCTATTATGTATATGTAGTAGACGATGACCAGCGGCTGCGCGGTGTGTTCCCGTTGAAGAAAATGATCACCAGCCCTTCCGTATCCAAAGTGAAGCACGTGATGAGGAAAGAACCGATATCCGTCCATGTAGATACCCCTATAGACGAAGTGGTACAAACCATTGAAAAATATGACCTGGTCGCCGTTCCGGTAGTGGACAGTATCGGACGCCTGGTAGGACGGATTACGGTAGACGATGTGATGGACGAAGTACGTGAACAGGCTGAGCGCGACTACCAGCTGGCATCAGGTTTGTCACAAGACGTGGAAACAGACGATAATGTATTCCGCCAGACTACAGCCCGTCTGCCCTGGCTGCTCATCGGCATGATAGGCGGAATAGGAAACTCCATGATTCTGGGCAACTTTGACAGCACTTTTGCCGCACATCCCGAAAATGGCCCTCTACATCCCCCTTATCGGCGGAACAGGGGGGAATGTGGGAACACAGTCCTCGGCACTTATCGTACAAGGACTGGCAAAACAGCTCGCTGGATGCCCAAAACACCTGGAAACAAATAGTAAAGGAATCTGTAGTGGCCGTAATCAATGCTACTATTATTTCTATGCTGGTATATATCTATAATTTCATCCGTTTCGGGGCAAGTGCCACCGTGACTTATTCGGTTTCATTCAGCCTGTTTGCAGTAGTCATGTTCGCTTCCATCTTTGGGACCCTGGTTCCTATGACACTGGAAAAACTAAAAAATAGATCCGGCCATCGCTACAGGTCCGTTCATATCCATCACCAATGACATTATAGGTATGATGCTTTATATGGGCATCACCGTATTACTATCCTGACACATTTCACTACAGATTACATAGATTGAAATTCAGAGAAAAAACAGATTCACACAGAAACCGGCAAAGAATCACAATAAAAGAGAATCTGTATGAATCTATGTAATCTGCAGTGCATTTATCCCCCTTGATTCTCCTATTTTCTCCACTTTTAAGGATTTTCCTAAAAAAATCGGGAAAAACAGTATGAAGTTCTAATTTATTTCTTTTAATTTGTAAATTGTTGTTATAACAAAAACGCTTACTTTAAAAAATCTATACGATGGACTCGAATGAAACTATCCGCCCTTTAACCGAAGTTCCAGTGGAACAGACATCTGAAACTTTGGTATCATCTTCCGCTACTGCAGAAGAAAATAACGCTACGTATGTACCTAAACAAACGAAAGAAGAGGTCATCGAACGTTTAAAAGAAATCAACGAAGACGCCTGCAATGCAGACAAACAAGAGTTGGATTTATTGAAACAGAACTTCTACAAGCTGCACAAGGCTGAGCAAGAAGCCGCCCGTAAGGCATTTATTGATGGCGGAGGTGCTCCTGAGGCATTTATTCCCCAACCGGACGATGCTGAAAGCCGTTTCAAAGATATCATGAGCTCTATCAAAGAGAAAAGAAGCGCCATACAAGCAGAACAAGATAAAGAAAAAGAAGATAACCTGGTGAAAAAGCTCGCCATTATCGACCGCTTGAAAGAACTTGCCGAATCTCCCGAAGATGCCAACAAAGCATACAATGAATTCAAGAAACTGCAACAGGAATGGAACGATATAAAACAGGTGCCGGCTGCCAAGGTAAATGAACTATGGAAAAATTATCAGCACTATGCAGAAAAGTTCTATGACTTGATAAAGCTGAACAATGAATTCCGTGAGTATGATTTTAAAAAGAATCTTGAAATAAAAACTCATCTCTGTGAAGCCGCAGAGAAATTGGCTGATGAAGAAGATGTGATTTCCGCTTTCCACCAATTACAAAAGTTACATCAGGAATTCCGGAATACGGGTCCTGTTGCAAAAGAATTGCGCGAAGATATATGGACCCGGTTCAAAACTGCCTCTACAGCCGTAAACCGTCGTCACCAGCAACATTTCGAAGCCTTAAAAGAAAAAGAGCAACGTAATTTGGATGAAAAGACCGTAATCTGTGAAATTGTGGAAGCGATGGAATACGATACGTTCACTACTTTCCAAGACTGGGAAAACAAAACTCAGGAAATCATTGCTTTGCAAGCTAAATGGAAAACAATTGGTTACGCACCTCAAAAAATGAACGTGAAGATATTCGAACGTTTCCGTGCCGCTTGTGATGAGTTTTTCAAACGCAAAGCCGAGTTCTTCAAATCCATCAAGGAAAGTATGGCAGGCAATCTGGAAAAGAAGAAAGCATTATGTGAAAAAGCAGAAGCACTAAAAGAAAGCACAGACTGGAAAGCAACTGCTGATATTCTAAGCAAATTACAAAAGGAATGGAAAACAATCGGTCCTGTACCTAAAAAGTATTCGGATGCCGTATGGAAACGATTCATTGCCGCATGTGATTATTTCTTCGAGCAAAAGAACAAGGCGACTTCTTCACAACGCTCGGTTGAACAGGAAAACATGGTTCAGAAAAAGGCGATCATTGAAAAATTAAATGCAATTGACGCACAGGAAACACCGGAAGAGGATGCGGGAAACACCATTCGAGAATTAATGAAAGAATGGAACGGCATCGGTCATGTACCGTTTAAAGAAAAAGATAAACTGTACAAGCAATATCATGGTGTCATCGACAAGTTGTTTGACAAGCTGAATCTTTCCGCATCACAGAAAAATTAAGCAATTTTAAATCAACCATCAGCAAGGAAGGCAACCTTTATCGTGAACGTGAAAAACTGGTTCGTGCTTACGAAAATATGAAGAACGAAATTCAGACTTATGAGAACAATTTGGGCTTCCTGACCAGTTCTTCCAAAAAAGGTAGCAGTTTGGTTACGGAAATGAATCGTAAAGTGGAAAAACTCAAAGCAGACCTAGAATTGATCTTGAAAAAAATTGAGGTGACCGACCAATCAATGAAAAACGAATAAAAAACAGTTATATGAAAAAAATGAGT
>ENA-OQDL01000490-OQDL01000490.1-human-gut-metagenome-genome-assembly--contig:-NODE-490-length-25354-cov-4.451025_pt1 | contig 25354 bp, 19 predicted proteins | sample MGYA00242782_ERZ504609 | MGnify/ENA primary metagenome ERZ504609 (study PRJEB26092, sample SAMD00036320) | human gut metagenome | host: Homo sapiens | study: EMG produced TPA metagenomics assembly of... | reverse complement strand
TTACACAGGGAGGAACTATCCTTGGAACATCCAGACAGCCGTTAAGCTATGCGTGTACCGATGAGAAAGGTCTGGATAGGTAGAAGCAATGAAGCAGACCTACTACAAGCTCTGTCTGGACTGCCTGGTAATCCTTGGCGGCAACGGAACCCAGAAGACAGCCAACCTTTTACGCGAGGAAGGCCTGAAATCATCCATCTGCCGAAGACCATCGACAATGATATCTGGGGGAACAGACATGACATTCGGCTTCCAGAGTGCAGTAAACATTGCGACCAACGCAATCGACTGCATCCACACAACAGCAGCTTTCCCACGGCCGCGTATTCATCGTAGAGGTTATGGGACACAAGGTAGGAAGCCTTACCCTGCATGCAGGAATCGCAGGCGGAGCAGATATTATCCTGATCCGGAGATTCCCTATGACATCAAGAAAGTAGTTGCAGCTATCCAGAAGAGATCCAAGGCAGGCAAGCGCTTCACCATCCTTGCTGTGGCAGAAGGTGCCATTTCCAAGGAAGACGCTCTGCTTTCCAAGAAAGACTACAAGAAGAAACTGGAAGGACCGTGCAAAGAAGTATCCTTCCGTATCTTATGAAATCGCAGACAAGATTACCCAGGAGCTTGGATCAGAAGTCCGCATCACAGTTCCGGGACACACACAGCGTGGAGGAGCACCGTGCGCATACGACCGCGTGCTTTCCACAAGAATCGGAGCAGGTGCTGCTGAAGCTATCCTTGACGGAGAGTATGGTATCATGATCGGTGTTGTAAACGGCAAGATCAAGAGAGTTCCTCTTGAAGAGTGTGCCGGCAAGCTTAAGATGGTTTCTCCAAAAGACCAGACTGTCAAAGCTGCAAAACAGATCGGTATCAGCTTCGGCGACTGATTCTGCTTTTCAGAAAGGAGTTTCCATAAATGAGCTATACTGCTCTATACCGGAAGTTCAGACCGGATAATTTCGATGATGTCAAGGGCCAGGATCACATTGTGACCACGCTGACCAATCAAATCAAGGCGAACCGTATCGGACACGCCTATCTGTTCTGCGGCACCCGAGGAACCGGTAAGACAACCGTTGCAAAAATACTGGCGAAGGCAGTAAACTGCCAGCACCCGGTAAATGGAAGCCCCTGTGGTGAATGTGAAATGTGTAAGGCGATACAGGCCGGCACCTCGATGAACGTGATCGAGATCGATGCCGCATCCAACAACGGTGTGGACAACATCCGTGAAATCCGCGAGGAAGTGGCCTATCGCCCTACAGAAGGAAACTATAAGGTATACATTATCGACGAGGTTCACATGCTTTCAACAGGAGCATTCAATGCTCTTCTGAAAACACTGGAGGAACCTCCGTCTTATGTTATCTTCATTCTTGCAACCACAGAGGCACACAAGATCCCGATCACCATTTTGTCCAGATGCCAGAGATACGATTTTCACCGTATTTCCATTGACACCATTGCGGCAAGACTGGATGAGCTTTTGAAAATCGAGAATGTGGAGGCGGAGGAGAAGGCAGTCCGCTACGTTGCGAAGGCAGGAGACGGCTCCATGCGAGACGCCTTAAGTCTTCTTGACCAGTGCATTGCCTTTTATCTGGGACAGACCCTGACCTATGACAAGGTTCTGGAAGTGCTTGGCGCAGTTGACACAGAAGTGTTCAGCAAACTTTTGCGCCAGGTCCTTAAGGGGGATGTGACCTCGGCCATCCGCACTCTGGAGGATCTGATCATAGGCGGAAGGGAGCTTGGACAGTTTGTAGGAGATTTTACCTGGTACATGCGTAATCTTCTCCTTGTGAAACGTCCGAGACTCGGAAGAGGCCATTGACGTCTCTTCCGAGAACCTGAAGCTTCTGCAGGAAGAAAGTGAGATGGTGGATGTAGAGACGCTGATGCGCTACATCCGTATTTTTCTGATCTGTCCAGCCAGATCCGCTATTCCACCCAGAAACGTGTTCTGGTGGAGATCGCACTGATCAAGCTGTGCCGTCCGGCCATGGAGACCAATCTGGATTCCGTTCTGGACCGTCTGCGTGTTCTGGAGCAGCGTATGGATGAGCGCCCGGTTCAGCAGGTAATCGTGCAGCAGGGAAGTTCAGGAGCGGTTTCAGGCGGCGTGGATGCGGGAATGGCGGCACCTAAGGCTGCGGCTCCGGTGAAAGCCGCGCCAGAAGATCTGCAGAAGATTGTAGCCAGCTGGCGGGTAATTGTAGGACAGACCAGCGGCATTTTCAAGCAGATGCTTCAGAAAGCCATCCCCAAGTACAATGGTGAGACAGGCGAGCCTGTGCTTTACGTGGAGTTTCAGGATTTCCTGGGCAAAACCTACGTGGACAATCCCGAAGCCGAGAATGAACTGAAATCCATCATTGCGGCGCAGACTGGCAAATCCGTGGAACTGAAAATGGTAGTGGCAAAAGAGCATCACCACACCAATCTTGCCCAGGTAACAGTAGACCAGGCGATCCGGGAGAATATCCATATGGATGTAGTGGTGGAAGAAGATCCGGATGATCCGGAAGAATAAAAATACCGGGGGCGGGACAAATTTGTCCCGGTAGGACTTCGGTGTGGAAATATTGAATTCAGGAGGAATGTGTAATGGCAAAGCGTGGAGGTTTTCCGGGCATGGGAATGCCGGGAAATATGAATGTACCTATAGGTATCTTTATATAATTAAAAAGTACACAACAAACACATACTCCTCAAAGATTTTTTCTTTGGGGATTTTGTCACAAAGAAAGGAGTAACTGACATGGCATCATTTATAGTAAATGGTCAGGAAGTCTCACCCTCAAAGAATCAGAAACTGTTACGGTTCCTGCGTGATGAGCTGCACATTACCTCTGCAAAGGATGGCTGCAGCGAAGGCGCTTGTGGAGCCTGTACTGTTATCATTGATGGACAGACTTGCAAATCCTGCGTACCTGACACAGATTCATTGGCCGGAAAGAATGTCATCACAGTCGAGGGACTTTCTGATTGGGAACAGAAAGTTTACACTTATGCTTACGGGAAGGCAGGCGCTGTACAGTGCGGATTCTGTATTCCTGGTATGGTTATGTGCACAAAAGCACTTTTGGATGTAAATCCGGAACCAACCGATGATGAGATTCGCTATGCGCTGCGCAACAACTATTGCCGCTGTACAGGATATGTTAAGATCATGGACGCGGTACGTCTGGCAGCTAAGATTCTGAAAGAAGGGGTTTTACCAGATGATGGAGATTCTAGCTGGACTCTTGGTTCCCGTGTTTCTCGTATAGATGTTGAAGAAAAAGTGCTTGGAACAGGTAAATATCCGGATGACTATTATCCGGAAGGAATGCTCTATGGCGCTGCTCTTCGTAGCAAATATCCACGAGCTCGCGTACTTTCTATTGATACCTCTGCTGCCGAGGCTCTGCCTGGCGTAGAAGCAGTTGTAACAGCCGATGATATTCCTGGGGAGAATAAGATCGGACACTTAAAACATGATCAGTATTCACTGATTCCGGTTGGTGGACTGACTCATTATCTCGGAGATGCAATTGCCCTTATAGCTGCAACTGACATGGCAACTGTAGAAAAAGCAAAGAAACTTATTAAAATTGAATATGAAGTACTTCCTCATGTGCATACAGTGGAAGAAGCTGCTGCTCCGGATGCACCTCTTGTTTATGATGAAGAAGAGACTAACGTATGTGCTTATAAGTACATCAGCCGCGGAAATGCGGAAGAAGCAATCAAGAATTCCAAGTACGTGATCTCACATCACTTTGAGACACCTTGGACTGAGCATGCTTTCCTTGAACCGGAATGTGCTGTTTCTTTCTATGATGAAGACGGTGACATTTTCGTATATTCAACAGACCAGTCTGCTCACCAGACACTACACGAAGTTACACTTATGCTTGGAACGGATAAAGTAAAGGTTCAGAACGCATTAGTCGGCGGTGGTTTCGGTGGCAAAGAAGACATGACTGTTCAGCATTTAGGTGCATTGCTTACTTATGTAACAAAGAAACCGATCAAGATGAAATTATCCAGAGCAGAATCCTTGCTTGTTCATCCAAAACGTCACCCATTCTACATGGATATGACAATGGGATGCGATGAGAACGGAGTGATCCAGGGTGTAAAAGCGATTGTTAAATCTGACACAGGTGCATTCGCTTCTCTTGGTGGCCCGGTTCTTGAACGTGCATGTACACATGCAGCAGGACCTTACCATTATGAAAACTTTGAGATTGAAGGAACTGCTTACTATACAAATAACCCACCAGCCGGAGCATTCCGCGGATTTGGTGTTACACAGACTTGTTTCGCAACAGAGACACTTCTGAACATGATGGCCGACAAAGTTGGTATCACACCTTGGGAAATCCATTACCGTAATGCGATCCGTCCAGGCGAAGTACTTCCAAACGGACAGATTGTAGATAACTCTACAGGTCTTGTAGAGACACTTGAGGCTGTCAAAGAAGAGTATGATGCTGCGCTTGCGGCCGGTAAGGCTGTTGGCCTTGGTTGTGCTATGAAGAATGCCGGCGTTGGTGTTGGTATCCCGGATACAGGACGTGTAAAATTAATAGTTGAAGAAGATGAAAAACTTCACATCTTCACTGGTGCTTCCTGTATCGGTCAGGGACTTGGTACTGTACTTGTACAGATGATCGTTACAAATACAGATCTTTCCCGTGATGATATCGTCTATGAGCGAAGCAACACATGGATTTCACCTGATTCCGGTACAACTTCCGGTTCTCGTCAGACACTTGTAACTGGTGAAGCGTGCCGCAGAGCATGTGAAAAATTCATGGAAGCGAAAAACAGCGGTAAATCCATGAAAGATATGATTGGAGAAACCTTCTACGGAGAATATCTCGCTAAGACTCATCCACTTGGTGCAGATGTGCCTAATCCAATATCTCACGTTGCTTATGGATATGCAACTCAAGTCTGCATCCTTGATCCTAAGACAGGTAAGATTGAGAAAATGATTGCCGCACACGATGTTGGTAAAGCTGTCAATCCACTCTCCTGCGAAGGTCAGATCGAAGGCGGTGTTGTAATGTCTATGGGATATGCACTCAGAGAGCAGTATCCAATCGATGAAAACTGTAAACCAATTGACAAATATGGTTCCTTAGGGCTTTTCCGTTCTCACGAAATTCCTGAGATTGAAGCAATCGTTGTTGATAAACCTGGTCTGGATGTTGCCTGTGGAGCAATCGGTATCGGAGAGATCACATCCATCCCTACTGCTCCTGCAATCGCAGATGCATATTGCAGATTTGACGGAGAAAGACGCTACAGCCTTCCTCTTTCTAACACACCATATGAAAGGAAGAAATAATCATGGCAATTAAAAAGAGATTTCCTTACCGGGCAGCTCTGGTTGCCTGTAACGGTGGCTGCCGCGCAGCCGGCTCTGAAGACGGTGGATGCAAAGATGGCTGCATCGGATGTGGAGCCTGTATAGAAAAATGTAAATTCGGCGCGATTTCCATGAATGAATATGGCGTTGCCGAAGTAGACGAAGAAAAATGTATTGCCTGTGGACAGTGTGCAAAAGTCTGTCCGCAGAACCTGATCAAGATTCACGAATGTGCAAACTACATTGTAGTAAAATGCTCTAACAAAGAAAAAGGAGCTGTAGCACGTAAGCAGTGTGAAGTCAGCTGTATTGGATGCGGTATCTGTGAGAAAACATGTACCGCCGGTGCAATTCATGTAGAAGATAATTGTGCTGTGATCGACGAAGAGATTTGCTTAAGCTGTGGAATGTGTTCTGTTAAATGCCCAAGACATGTAATCCATGATCTCCGCGGAGTATTTACAGCAGTAAGATAATACAAAAGCTATCGACTACGATAACAACACAGGTATGTGTTAAGTTATTGTAATCGATAGCTTTTTTATCTACTCATCTTCATCCAGAAACTCGATATCATCATCGTCATCGAGATAATCTAAATCATCCAGATCTTCCAAATCATCTAAGTCATCTAGATTTTCCAGATCATTCAAGTCATCTAAGTCATCCGGATCTTCATCAAAATCATAATCCTCTGTCGCATCTGCCTCATCAGCAGTTACTTCAATTTCGACGTCTTCCTCCCAATCTTCCTCGTCTACATCAAACTTCTCTTCTTTAAAGTTCTCCACTTCATCCTCTTCCAGATCATCTTCAAGATCATCAAATTCATCCATGCTGACAACTGTTGTGCCCTTGTCTTCTTTCCGGACATTTTCCGGAAGACTCTCGATAATCTCATCCAGCTCATCAAAATCATCCAGATTCTCAACCAGTGCCCTTGCCTTCTCGACTTCATTTTCTGTAGAATGTTCTTCACGGATCTCTGCAGCTTTAAGTAAATTCTTTTTCTTACGTTTTCCGGATTCCAAAAGAAGCTGGATCCAGATACTAAGTACACCAATTGCAACACAAAGTGCCACATGAATCATTCCGTTTTTATATGGCTGCAGATAAAAGATACTGCTGCCCGCTGCCATTGCTCCAAATACAGAAGAAGAAGCAATCAGCATAAAGTTATGAAACTTAATAGAAAGCAATGCACACACAAGACCAATACCCGCACAGATTCCATACATAATAAAATCCTGTGGTTTCATCAAATGTACACTGACAACAAAGACGAGTACCGCTACAGTCACAAATCCACCAATCTGCTTCTTCCATGCACCAAGCACCGCCAATACAAGTCCCACACCTGCTCCCGCCGCCAATGAGATCATCTGATCTAGACCTGCAATCACTCCGACCGCAATTCCAGCTGCACATCCTGCCGACAATCCTGCGATCACAGACCAAAAACGTACTAACTTCAGCCCCGTCAGACATAACAGTACTGCTCCGACCGTTATAACGATCAGAGAAACAAATTCCATCTGACTCAAATGATGACTGCTTTCATTAAGTCCAGCCAGAACAACATCCAGGTCAAAATTCAGAATTGTATCAATCATATCATTTACATTCATTATTTACACCTTCGTCCCTTACTATTTATTACTCACTACTGCTCATTTTAGCAATTTTTTTTACTGATTACAAGTGTTCATTTCACCTTTCCATTGACTTCTTATTCTTCTCCACTTAAAATAGAAGAGAAATGCTATTGCTGACCGCATAATACTATGAACAGCAATGAAATGCTAACATAAAGGAGTTTATTATGGAACAGTTAAGAATACCTGCTGGCTATCATTCCCCTCTTACAATTCGTGAGACAGAAGTAGCCATCAAAGAAGTGAAAGACCACTTCGAGCGTGCTCTAGCAAAGAATCTCCACCTGACACGAGTGTCAGCACCACTGTTTGTCCGTCCAGAATCTGGTCTGAATGATAACTTAAACGGTGTTGAACGTCCGGTTTCCTTTGACATCAAAGAACAGGATGGTTCTGTTGCAGAGATCGTTCATTCTCTTGCAAAATGGAAGAGATATGCATTGAAGAATTATAATTTCCATTCCGGCGAAGGACTTTACACAGATATGAGTGCGATACGTCGTGATGAAGATACAGACAACATCCACTCTCTGTATGTTGACCAGTGGGACTGGGAAAAAGTAATTTCTAAGGAAGAACGTAACACAGAGACACTTCAGTATACTGTCCGCAAAGTCTACCGGGCTCTGAAAGATACAGAAGAATACATTTCCAGACGTTACAACTATATTGATCCTCTTCTTCCTGATGATATCTTTTTCATCACTACACAGGAGCTGGAAGACCTTTATCCGGATCTTACTACCAAAGAACGTGAAAAAGCGATTGCGAAGGAAAAAGGCGCAGTGTTTATCTCCAAGATTGGTGGCGTACTTGCTTCCGGCGAAAGACATGACGGTCGTGCTCCGGACTATGATGACTGGGAGCTGAACGGTGACATTATCGTTTACTATCCGGTTCTTGACATCGGTCTTGAACTCTCTTCTATGGGAATCCGTGTTGACGAAGACTCGTTAAAGGCACAGCTCAAAGAAGCCGGATGTGAAGATCGTGCAGAACTTCCATTCCAGAAGGCACTGCTCAACGGCGAGCTTCCATATACAGTCGGCGGCGGTATCGGACAGTCCCGTATCTGTATGTATTACTTAAGAAAGGCTCATATCGGTGAAGTACAGTCTTCCCTCTGGCCTGAAAATGTAGTTGAAGCTGCTGCTGATGCCGGCATCCACCTTCTCTAAACACAAGACAGACCAGCCAATTATATGATAAAAAGCAGATTCGAATTCTACTGGAGCATCTCTCCTTTGAATTCGAATCTGCTTTTTATTCTCCTCTTATTCTACAATCAGCAACTGTTCTTTCTCTTCCTCAGACACCCTGTTCCAAAAAACATTAAAATCATCAAATTCCGGCAAATAGATATCTGCCGTATTCCAAATCTGTGCCAGATTCTTGTCATTTGCCTTATCATAAACTGCTACTGTCTTAAATCCTGCATGTTTTGCCGTCCTCAGAGCCTGATAAGTATCTTCAAACACCCAGGTCTGTTCCGGCTCCGTATCCAACTGCAAAAGTGCTGCGAAATAAATATCCGGCTGATCCTTACCGTTTCCGATCTCAGATGCTGTAAAAACCCCTTGAAAATAAGACAATACCTTCAATCTGCTCAGAGCTGCTTCTGCATTCTTCCGGTCACCTGTTGTTGCGATCACCATAGGAATCTTTCGCTCTCTGAATTCCTCCAGATACTGACGAACTCCTTCTTTCAGTGGAACACGCTTTGCATAATAATCTTCCACTTCCTTATTCAGCCCGTGTACAACCTCTTCCACTGTCTTCTCCAGGTTATAATGTGAGATCAGATAATCTGCCGCCTCCTCCAGGCTCATCTCAAATAATGTCTCTCCCAGATTCTTCTCGGCCTCAATTCCCAAATGATCCAGATACAATTCTCCAAGATTCTCCCAGACAGGCATGGAATTGAGAAGGACACCATCTACGTCAAATATTACACCTTTTATCATGTCATTCCTCTTTTCTGCTATGCACTACATTATAATCTCCCTGGAAACGCATGTCAACCGTTACTGTTCACACGATGTGCGACCAGCAACGCATCTCGCCATTTTAAATCGCCTTTGGCGATGGGGCGAGATACATTCAAGTCAAAACACGCATCCTCCGTGTCAATCAGCGGAATGATTGACACAGGAGTAAACAGTAACTGTCAACCATCAGAAAAAGACCTTCTGCCGGCAGATCAACCACTTGCAAAAGGTCTTTATAAAATGCTGTTATTTATTTTGTCTCAAGGATCTTATCAACACTTGCCAGTTTTACACTCAATACAAATACTTCAGCGGCAACTGCAAGTTCTTCCGGTGTTGGATAAGACGGTGCGATACGGATATTGCTGTCATGTGGATCTTTTCCATAAGGGAATGTTGCTCCCGCTCCTGTCATAACAACGCCAGCTTCTTTCGCCTTCGCAACAATCGCTTTCGCACATCCATCCAGCGCATCAAAGGAGATGAAATATCCTCCGCGTGGCGCGATCCATGATCCAATCTCAAGTCCGCCAAGTTCTCTTTCAAGAACTTCAAGAACAGTCTCAAACTTCGGACGCAGGATATCTGCATGTTTCTTCATATGTTCTACAATTCCGTGAATATCTCCGAAGAATCTTACATGACGCAGCTGATTTACCTTATCATGTCCGATTGTCTGCACACGCATTGTGCTTCTGATATCCTCCAGGTTCGCATCAGATGCTGCCATTGCTGCAATTCCTGATCCCGGGAAACTGATCTTAGATGTAGAAGAAAACTTGTAAACCATATCCGGGTTACCTGCCTTCTTACACTCCATCAGAATCTCAATCAGATAATCCTGTTTATCTTCATATAAATGATGTACGCAGTAAGCATTATCCCAGAAGATACGGAAATCTTCTGCTGCCGGCTTCAGGTTCGCAAAACGGAACACTGTCTCATCAGAATATGTGATTCCCTGCGGGTTAGAGTACTTCGGTACACACCAGATTCCTTTGATTGCCGGATCACTGCTTACAAGTTTCTCAACCATATCCATATCCGGTCCTGTTGATGTCATCGGTACATTGATCATCTCAATTCCGAAATGCTCTGTAATCGCGAAATGTCTGTCATATCCCGGAACCGGACATAAGAATTTTACCTTATCAAGCTTACACCATGGAGTACTTCCCATGATACCATGTGTCATTGCACGTGCTACCGTATCATACATCACATTCAGACTTGAGTTTCCGAAAATGATCACGTTATCTTTCGGAACTTCCATCATATCTGCAAGAAGCTGTTTTGCTTCATCAATTCCATCAAGTCCGCCATAGTTACGGCAGTCAACACCATCTTCACAAGTCAGATCAACACCACTTGTCAGTGTATCCATCATCCCCATTGACAGATTCAGCTGGTCTGCTGACGGTTTTCCTCTGGACATATCCAGTTTCAGACCTTTTGCCTTCACTTCTTCAAACTGCGCCTCCAGGCCACTCTTTAATTCCAATAACTCTTCTTTGCTCAAATCTTTATATGCAGTCATTGCAGGAATCCTCCACTTTCTTTATTTTTTCACTTTTGTTATTGTATATAATTTTTGACGTTTCGTCAATGGGTTCTTGCATTCTTTTTTATTTTTTTGTTTTTTTCAGCTTTATTTTCACATGTTTTGCATTTCAAAAATGTTTTTCATTCATTTTCCACTATATTCCGTGTTATCACTCTATCCCATCAGGTTTTATCTATGCATTATTGATTTTTTCTCCCCTCCTGTGATATCCTTAGAAAGTAGATTCCAGTCAGCATTCCACTTGACTGTGAATAAAAATCTTATGATTCTATGGAGGTACTAAAATGAATTTTACATTTGCACACAATAACCTGAATGTATATGATCTTGAAAAATCACTGGATTTTTACCAGAAAGCTCTGAATTTAAAAGTAGAACGTGAAAAACTTGCCGATGACGAAAGTTTTAAGCTTGTATATCTCACAGACGGTGTGACTCCGCATCTTTTAGAGCTCACCTGGCTGCGTGATATGGATCGACCATATGAACTGGGAGATAATAGATCCATCTTGCATTTGCTGTCGATAGATTTCAGATGCTGCTTACTAAAAAACATAAAGAGATGGGATGTATCTGCTTCGAAAATCCATCTATGGGAATTATTTATTGAAGATCCTGACGGATACTGGCTGGAAATTGTACCAGGCAAATAAAAAAGTTTAAAAAAGGAATCAGCATCACTGATTCCATTTTTTGGTTCTAATATCTTACATAATATGTAACACGTACAGAACTTACCTTAACCGGTACTCCTGTCTGCTGTGCTTCGATCATCTGTCCGCCGCCAATGTAAATTGCTACATGTCCCGGTGTCCAACAGATATCTCCCGGCTGTGGATTATTTACGATTGTTCCATGCGCAAGAATATCTCCACTTGTTCTTGGAATTGGAATTCCAGCCTGTCTGTAACAATACTGTACAAGTCCTGAACAATCCAGTCCAACTCCCGGTGTAGTTCCGCCCCATACATATGGAACTCCGATCTGTGAATACGCCGCATTTACAATAGTGCTTCCCTTATCAGCACTATAACTTGGGCTTGATGAGGAAGAACTTGAGCTGCCTGAGCTTGAACTGCCGGAAGAACTACTGCTTGAGCTACCGGAGCTTGAACTGCTTGAGCTTGAGCTGCTTGAACTTCCTGAGTTTGAACTACTGGAAGAACTATTGTTTGAGTTATTTCTATTAGAAGTACTACTGCTTGAGTTGTTCTTCTTAGCTGCTTCCTCGGCAGCTTTCTTTGCTGCTTCTTCTGCTGCCTTTCTCTTAGCTTCTTCTTCCGCTGCTTTCTTTACAGCTTCATCAATCTTAACATCGAGATTTGCGATTTCACTACTCTTCTCTGTGATTGTTGTATTCAGTTCATCCTTCTGCGCATCATACTCTGTCTGTGTCTCCTGCAGATCAGCCATCTTTGTCTCAAGCGTTGTCTTAAGATCTTCTACTTTCTGAACTGTCGCAACATACTCTTCGAGCTTATCTCTGTCATAAGAATGTACCTGCTGGGAATATTCTGCCTGTGTCAGTACACTGGAAATATCTCCGGATGTCAGTACCTTCTCTACTGTAGCAGTTCCTGTTCCTTCTTCATACATATACTTAATACGAAGCTTCATAGCTGCATACTGCTGTTCCTGTTCCTCCTGCGCTGTCTTCAGATCTTCCTCCGTCTGAGAGATTTCCTCACCTGTTTCGATCAAATCATTCTCAAGATCAGAGATCTTGGTCATAAGTGAATTCAGCTGTGTCTGAAGATCGCTTACCTGATTCTGTGTCTCCTGCTTCTTCTGCTTCAGATCACTGACTTCGTCGGCAAGTACCGGTGTAACAGTCATTGTACATGCAAGTGTTACTGCAAGAATCATACTGCTTACTTTTTTTAACTTCATCTTTCCACCTATCCTTATTTTTATCTAGTCCCCCATGTGATTCATTATAATTTTCGTATCATAACTCGTTGTAAATAGTTACATTATAATTCCACATACTCATATGTTATAATACAACATCTATCGCTTTTTTTCAACATATTTCTCGTAACAAGAGGGTATTTTATTTACATTCTATGCTCAATATTATAGCGTATTTATGTAATATTTTCAATACTCCTCCTTACTTTTTTCATTTTTTCGTAACATTTTTGTAACAAAAAATCTGGAAAGTTCTCTTTATTTTTTGATAAACTTTCCAGATTCCTGTTTCACTGTATGATCTTTTATTTTCTACTGAATATATAAGTTTGTATATCCCATCAGGCTTTCATCTACTTCTCTTGCCACTTCACGGCCTTCACGGATAGCCCATACAACAAGAGACTGTCCTCTGTGCATATCTCCGGCTGTGAATACATCTTTCACATTGGTAGAATATTTTCCTGCCTCTGTCTTTACATTTGTGCGTTCATTCACTTCTACACCAAATGCTTTTGTTACATAATCCTGACTTCCAAGGAATCCAGCTGCGATCAGAACAAGATCTGCATCTACGGTATACTCGCTTCCTTCTACCGGAACCATCATTTTCCGTCCGGTCTTCTCATCTGTCTTACTCTCAAGCTTGATAAGAACTGCCTTACAGAGATTCCCTTTCTTATCTTTTACGAATTCTTTCACTGTCGTTGTGTAAACGCGAGGATCAGAACCAAACACAGCGATTGCTTCCTGCTGGCCATAATCTGTCTTGCAGACTCTTGGCCACTCCGGCCATGGGTTCAGCGGTGTCCTCTCGTCCGGTGCTTTCGGCATCATCTCCAGCTGGAGAACGCTCTTTGCTCCATGACGGATAGATGTTCCGACACAGTCATTTCCTGTATCTCCGCCTCCGATTACAATTACATTTTTTCCTTTTGCAGAAATGTAGCCTCCTGTTTTAAGCTTCATGTCATTTGCCCATAGTGCTTTCGTTGTTGATTTCAGGAAATCTACTGCAAAATAAATTCCCTGTGCATCTCTTCCCGGTGCTTTGATATCTCTTGGATTTGATGCTCCGCATGCAAGGATCACACGGTCATATTCTTTCAGGATATCTGCCGCCTTCACGTCTTTTCCGACATTACATCCTGTCTGGAAGATAATTCCCTCTTCTTCCATAATCGCAATCTTACGGTCGATAATCTGTTTCTCCAGCTTCATATTCGGAATTCCGTAGCGGAGCAATCCACCCGGTTTGTCCTCACGTTCAAAAACAGTTACCTGATGACCTCTTCTGTTCAGAAGATCTGCTGCCGCAAGTCCGGACGGACCGGAACCGATCACTGCGACTTTCTTTCCCGTACGCACTTTCGGCGGATTTGCCTTTGCATATCCCATCTCATATGCATTTTCAATAATTGCATATTCATTACTTTTTGATGCAACTGCTTCCTGATTCAGTCCACAGGTACATGCATTTTCACACAGTGCCGGACATACACGGGAAGTAAATTCCGGAAAATTGTTTGTCTTTTTCAGACGTAAATAAGCTTCCTTCCAGTTTCCATTGTAGATCAAGTCATTCCACTCCGGCACAAGGTTGTGCAGTGGACATCCACTGGCCATTCCTGCAAGCGGCTTTCCAGACTGGCAGAACGGAACTCCGCACGCCATACAGCGCGCGCCCTGAAGTTCCTGTTCTTCTTTGCTAAGAGGCGTATGGAACTCATTGAAATGTTTGATGCGTTCCAATGGGCTCTCTGCCGGTTTATCCTGTCTTTCATAATCCATAAATCCTGTCGGTTTTCCCATCTCTATGCCTCCTATCTTCCGTTCTTGATCATATTAAATGCTTCGATTTTTGCTTTTTCTCTGCTAAGTCCTTTTTCTTCCATCTGGATGATCGTGGACATCATTCTCTCATAGTCTTCCGGAATGATCTTCTTGAATTTTGGCAGATATTCTTTGAAATTATCAAGAATCTTCTTACCTACCTCAGAGTTTGTACAAGCAACATGCTCCTGGATCATTCCTTTTAATTCCTGTACATCATACTTATCTGTGACACGTTCAATGTTGACCATTGCTTTATTTACTTTACGATACAGGCTGTTATCGAGATCTATTACATAGGCAATACCGCCGCTCATTCCGGCTGCAAAGTTCTTTCCAACCTGTCCAAGTACAACAACACATCCACCTGTCATATATTCACATCCGTGATCTCCGACACCTTCTACAACTGCACGTGCACCAGAGTTTCTTACCGCAAAACGTTCTCCGGCAACACCTCCTACAAATGCTTTACCACTTGTAGCTCCGTAAAGAGCAACATTTCCGATAATAATGTTCTCATCTGATTTAAATTTCACACCTTTCGGCTGGCAAACAACCAGTTTTCCACCGGAAAGTCCTTTTCCAAAATAGTCATTACTGTCTCCTGTCAGTTCCAGTGTCAGTCCTCTTGGGATAAATGCTCCAAAGCTCTGACCGCCGGCACCTTTACACTGGATCACATAGCTGTCTTCTTCCAGTCCTTCCGGATATCTTCTTGTGATCTCAGATCCGAAAATTGTTCCGAAAGTACGGTCTGTATTTGTAACATCTACTTCAAGTCCTCTCTTTTCTCCTCTTTCAAGGGCTGGGAGAAGCTGTTTCAATAGTACTTTTTCATCCAACGTCTTGTTAAGTTCAAAATCATAGACTTTCTTTGGATTAAAGATAACACCTTTCTTCTCTTTCGCATATGGATTGTACAGAATCTGTGACAGATCCAGTGTTGCGGCACGCTCTGATGTCGGAACGTCTTTTACTTTCAGAAGATCTGTACGTCCTACCAGTTCATCCACTGTGCGGACACCAAGTTTTGCCATATATTCTCTTAATTCTTCTGCAATAAAACGCATAAAGTTAACAACATATTCCGGTTTTCCGCTGAAACGTTTTCTAAGCTCCGGATTCTGAGTTGCAACACCAACCGGACAAGTATCCAGGTTGCAGACACGCATCATAACACATCCCATTGTTACAAGCGGAGCTGTTGCAAATCCAAACTCTTCTGCTCCAAGGATTGCTGCGATCGCAACATCACGCCCACTCATGAGCTTACCATCTGTCTCAATACGGACACGCTCACGCAGACCATTCTGAATCAATGTCTGATGAGTTTCTGCAAGTCCAAGTTCCCACGGAAGTCCTGCATTCTGAATCGAGCTTCTCGGTGCTGCTCCTGTTCCTCCGTCATATCCTGAGATCAGGATAACTCCGGCTCCGGCTTTTGCAACACCTGCAGCAACTGTTCCAACACCTGCTTCTGATACCAGTTTCACAGAAATTCTAGCATTTTTATTTGCATTTTTGCAGTCATAGATCAGCTGTGCAAGATCCTCAATCGAATAGATGTCATGATGTGGCGGTGGTGAGATCAGACTCACACCAGGTGTTGAATGACGAGTCTTTGCGATCCATGGATATACCTTTCCTCCCGGAAGATGTCCACCTTCTCCTGGTTTTGCTCCCTGTGCCATCTTGATCTGGATTTCCTGTGCACTGACCAGATACCTGGATGTAACTCCGAATCGGCCGGAAGCAACCTGCTTGATTGCAGAGCATCTGTTTGTGTCAAGACGTTCAATATCCTCTCCTCCTTCACCGGAGTTTGATTTACCATGAAGCATATTCATGGCGATCGCCATTGTCTCATGTGCTTCTTTTGAAATAGAGCCATAGGACATCGCACCTGTCTTGAATCTTGTTACGATTGAATCTACGCTTTCTACTTCATCAAGCGGTACACTCTTCTTCGGGAAATTGAAATCAAGCTGACCTCTCAGATTGATCTTCTCGCCTTCCTCATCAACCATCTCTGTATACTGCTTGAACATTTCATAATCACCACGTCTTGTGGACTGCTGAAGCATATGGATTGTCTGTGGATTATAGAGATGTTCTTCTCCGCCACTTTTATATTTATGTTTTCCAACACTGTCCAGTGTCATATCAACCTGCAATCCAAGCGGATCGAATGCTTCTGTATGGAAAGCAGTGTAATCTTCTGCAATTTCTTCAATACCGATACCACCAACACGGCTGACTGTATCTGTAAAATAGCGGTTAATAAAATCTGTCTTGAGACCGATTGCTTCAAAAATCTTTGCTCCCTGATAAGACTGGATCGTTGAGATTCCCATCTTGGATGCAATCTTAATAATTCCATGAATTACCGCTGAATTATAATCATCTACTGCTGCATAATAATCTTTGTGAAGCAGATTTGCCTCGATCAGATGACGGATTGACTCATGTGCAAGATATGGATTGATTGCACATGCTCCATATCCAAGCAGTGTTGCAAAATGATGAACCTCTCTAGGCTCTCCACTTTCCAGAATCATCGCGACTGAGGTTCTCTTCTTTGTACGTACCAGATGCTGCTGCAGTCCAGATACTGCCAGAAGTGACGGGATTGCAACGTGATATTCATCTACCTCACGGTCTGTCAGAATCAAAATATTAGCGCCCTCGCGGATCACACGGTCAACTTCAATGAAGAGATACTCTATCGCCTTCTCAAGACTTGTGTTTTTATAATAAGTGATTGGAATCTCTGCAACTTTGAATCCATCCACTTTCATATTTTTAATTTTCAGAAGATCTGTATTTGTCAGGATCGGGTTATTGACTCTGAGCATCTTACAGTTCTCTTCCTTCTGCTCCAGAAGATTACCGTCTGTTCCGACATAAATAGTTGTAGAAGTCACGACTTCCTCACGGATTGCATCGATCGGCGGATTTGTAACCTGTGCAAACAGCTGTTTAAAATATCCGAACAGTGGCTGACGTTTCTGCGAAAGCACGGAAATCGGTGCATCCATTCCCATCGCTGCGGTTCCTTCGGCACCGTTCTTTGCCATTGTCAGAATAGAAGTTTTCACGTCTTCATAAGAATAACCAAACGCTTTCTGAAGCTGTGTACACTCTTCAGCTGTATATTTTGGCACATCCTTATTCGGGATTTTCAAATCCTTCAACTGAATCAGATTACTGTCCAGCCATTCTCCATATGGGAACTGATTTGCATATTTTTCTTTTAATTCCTCATCATCGATCACGCGTCCTGCAACCGTATCAACCAAAAGCATCTTACCCGGGTGAAGTCTTTCTTTCATCACAATCTTGGATGGATCGATATCCAGAACTCCAACCTCTGAAGAAAGAATCAGATTATCATCATCTGTAATGTAATATCTGGAAGGGCGAAGTCCGTTACGGTCAAGCACAGCTCCCATAACATCTCCATCTGAGAAAGGATAGACGCCGGACCATCCCATGGCTCCATCATTGTTGCATAATACTGATAGAAATCTTTCTTGTTCTGGGACATCTCTTTATTGTTGATCCATGGTTCTGGAATACAGATCATAACTGCAAGCGGAAGATCCATTCCACTCATCACCATGAATTCTAATGCATTATCAAGCATCGCGGAATCAGATCCGGAAGTATTGATCGCAGGAAGCACCTTGTGGAGTTCACCTTTCAGACATCCTGCCTCCATTGTCTCTTCACGGGCACGCATCTTATCTGCATTACCACGGATCGTATTGATTTCTCCGTTGTGGACCATAAAGCGGTTCGGATGCGCTCTCTGCCAGCTTGGTGCAGTATTTGTACTGAATCTGGAATGCACCATTGCAATTGCAGAAATAAATTCTTCGTCCTGCAGATCTTCAAAGAAAAGTCTCAGCTGTCCTACAAGGAACATTCCTTTGTAAACGATTGTTCTACTGGAAAGTGAAACAACATAAGTGTCATCACTGCTCTGTTCGAAAATTCTTCTGACTACATACAGTCGACGATCAAAATCAATTCCTCTCTCGTATTTTGCAGGGCGTTCAATAAATGCCTGCATAATACATGGCATGCAATCTACCGCTGTCTTTCCAAGAATGTCCGGATGAATCGGAACTTCTCTCCAGCCCAAAAGTTTCAGTCCTTCTTTTTTGACAATAACTTCGAAAATCTTTTTCGCCTGATTGCGTTTTAATTCATCCTGCGGAAGAAAGAACATACCTACGCCGTAATCTCTTTCATCTTTCAGCTTAATTCCAAGTGGCTGACAGACTTTCTTGAAAAATCCATGAGGAATCTGTGTCAGAATACCCACGCCATCTCCTGTCTTTCCTTCTGCATCTTTTCCGGCTCTGTGCTCAAGTTGTTCTACAATACTCAAGGCTCCTGCCACTGTACTATGTGTCTTTTTGCCTTTGATATTGACAATTGCACCAATACCACAGTTATCATGTTCAAAACTTTCGCGGTAAAGACCACGATTCTGACTTTCCATTTCTTTCCTCATAGTCGCTATCCTTTCTTCCTGTAATCTAAAGTTTACTTTAAAATCTTCTTTATTCGGCGCATTCAATCATTTCTTTCTCACGTCGTGTAAAACTTTTTCTAGAATATACACCCTTTTACACAGGCTGTAAATAGGGAAATCCTTGTGAATTGTCTGATTATTTGATTTTTCATTGATTTTATTTGAATAGTCAGATTATTTTGATTTCCTTATAAAAATAATATTAATTATTAAGATTTCTGTTTTTCTTTGATTTTATTTGATAAAATAATAGATTAAAAAGAAAAAGCGCGACAAGGTTTCGCACCTCATCGCGCACAATTTAAGATTGTATTTTTATCAGTACAATTTATTTCATTTGTATTTCTTCATTATTCCTCTGTTTTCTGAGTACTCACCGGATCCCCGCTTCTCTGAATCCACACAAAACAAGCTGCACAGATAAATGTGCTGATAATCACTGCCGCTGCCATTTTAAACGGTTCTCTGGCAAGCCAGTTAAACACTCCGATATCTGTAAAGATCAAAGATCCCAGATTCAAAACAATGTGAAGCATAATCGGAGCTTTCATTGAACCAAATTTCTCATAAACATAGCACAGAAGAATTCCTAAGAGAAAAGTGTAGATCATCTGTACCGTGTTGGTGTGTGTGACTGAGAAAAACAGCGCTGACCAGATTGCCGCATAATAAAATCCTCTGGTCTCCCGGTACCTCTGATAAAGCACTCCGCGGAACATAAATTCCTCTGCAATCGGAATTGCAAATCCAAATACAATAATCTGGACCACAAAATCTGCTGAATACATATTCTGTGCTGTCTGAACATACTCCGGATCGACCAAAACGGCCTGTGCCATAACGGACAGACATGTAGCACCAATACTTCCGATCACTCCCATCACAAGAAGTGACCAGTAATTCTTCAGTGGCTTTTGAACTCCCATCCGCTGTATCCCTGCAATCTGCTCTTTCTTTCGATCGATAACAAACAACGTAACTGTCAGAAACAACGTCGCTGCTGTAGCAATCCCTGCAATCGCAACCTGACCTCCTATGATTTTATCAAACGCAGGACTTAATACTTCATAGTACTTATTCATCATTTCCTGATAATTAAGGACTTCTCCACTTTGTGTCATCCTGGAAGATGCTTCCCCCATAAAAGGAAGAATGATTATAAACTCAATCACAAATTCCATCACCAGCTGGATTCCCCAGAATCCAAGTAGAGGACCGGCAGCTCTCCAGAAGGAGCGTCTCGGATCATTTTTCATAAGACAATTCCTCCGCTATCTTCTGAATCCACTCTCTGATCTTTCTTGCTTCACCTTTTACAGTTCCCTGAACCATCTCCGGCTTTCCGCCTCCCCGTCCTTCGAATGCAGCATTTAACATTTTGGAAAATGCACGAAGATCCTGGGTTCTGCTTCCGATCACATAACGGTATCCCGCTACATCATTTCCATAAAACACAGCACAAAGAATTCTTTCTTTTTCAAGCACTTCATTCACATACTGACGCATGGCATCCGCACTGATATCCTCTGAAAACATACAGACCGTTTTTTCTTCTTCCGGAACAGACTGCGCCCAAACGTGTACAAGCTGGCGTTCTTTCTCCACCAGTGTCCGTTTCAAAGAATCCAGCTCTTCTTTCAAATGTCCCACTGCCTCTGCTGTCTCATATTCTTTCGCACAGAGCAACGCTGAAATTTTCCTGTTCTGTTCCTGCTTCTTCTCATAATCTGTAAGTGCACGGCTTCCACAGAGCATTGTCACACGAACGCCGCCTTTGTATCGCTGCATATTAACAAGCTTGATCATACCGATCTCTCCTGTGCGTTCAACATGCGGCGCACAGCACGCACAGATATCATATCCCGGAACCGATACGATACGAACCTGTCCCTCAATCTCAATCTTACTGCGATAATCCAGTTCTTCCAGCTCTTCTTTGGATGGATAAGACACTTCGATTGTCAGATTCTTCCACACTGCACGATTTGCTTCAAGTTCAATCTCCTGCAGTGCTTCTTTTGATATCTCTCCATCAAAATCCATCGTACAATCTTCTGTTCCAAGATGAAATCCGACATTGTTGAAACCGTATCTTGCATGCACGATTCCGGAAACAATATGCTCTCCGGTGTGCTGCTGCATCTTCATAAATCTGGTCTCCCAGTCGATCTCGCCTTCAACAATCTCTCCTGCTTCAAACGGCTGATCTGTAATATGCAGAATTCTTCCATTCTTTTCCCGAACATCAGATACCTTCGCATCCTTCAGTTTTCCTGTATCTGCATACTGTCCGCCGCCTTCCGGAAAGAATGCTGTACGTTCAAGTTCTACCGCATAGCATCCTTCCTTTTTCTCATATGGCTCACATTCCAGAACCATTGCAGTAAATTTTGAAAGATGGCTGTCATTGTAAAACAGTTTTTCTGTTCTTGTACCATCCATCAATCCATTTTCTGTCATAATTCGTATTACATCCTTTCCGGAGCTGTAAAGCCAAGAAGGTCGATGCAAGTCTCAAGCACTTTTTTCGCAAGTGTAAGAAGTGCAAGATAGCCTTTCTTCTTCTCTTCGTCTTCTTCTGCAAGAATCTTTGTCTCATGATAGAACTTATTAAAGTCGTTCGCAAGATCATAGATATATGCACACAACTTATGAGGAGCTGTCTCTTTATATACATTATCGATCACTTCATTGAATTTCACTACCTGAAGCATCAGAGACTTCTCTGCATCATTCTCAGCCGGTCTGATCGTTCCGTCAAGAACTCCGCCATTCTCAGCATATTTCTTGAGAATAGACTTAATTCTAACGATTGTATAAAGAATATACGGTCCTGTATTTCCCTCAAAGGAAGTAAATCTGTCAACATCAAAGATATAATCCTTAGAAGCCTGGTTAGAAAGATCTCCGTACTTGATCGCTGCAAGTCCAACTTCTTCTGCTGTACGTCTTGCATCTTCTTCCTCTACTGTACGGTTGTCCATGATCTTCTTATACATCTCATCATCAATCTCACGGATCAGATTCTCAAGACGCATAACACCGCCTTCTCTTGTCTTAAACGGCTTACCATCTTTTCCGTTCATTGTACCAAATCCAAGGAATGTAAGTTCTGTCTCCGGTTTTACAATTCCTGTCTTCTTCGCACAACGGAATACCTGCACAAAATGCAGTTCCTGACGCTTATCAACAACATAGATTACTTGATCTGGATCATACAGTTTCTCACGTTCTACCAGTGTAGCAAGATCTGTTGTATCATACAGCGCAGCTCCGTCAGATTTCAGAATCATACACGGAGGAATCTCTTTCTTATCTGTCTCTTCTGCAACATCTACTACAAGCGCACCCTCATCATAATGTGCGAATCCTTTCTCCTTGAGCATCTCAACCATATCCGGAATATATGCCTGGGCATCTGCTTCACCTTTCCAGAGATCAAAATCTACACTCAGTCGCTCGTAGTTCTTCTTCAAGTCAGTTACAGACACATTCATGATATGTTTCCAGATTGCACGATATCCTTTATATCCATTCTGTAACAGATAAGTTGCATGAAGTGCTTCTTCTCTATAATCGTCGTGCTCTTTTGCATAAGCACTTGCTGTAGGATAAATCTCTTCCAGTTCACTGATCGTAAATGGTGCTTCTTCCGGATATTCTCCTTCAAAACTCTCATCAAAATACGGGAGTTCCGGTTTACGTTTTTTCAGCTCTGTGATGATCAGGCCCATCTGATATCCCCAGTCTCCAGATGGATATCTCCTGTTACATCATTTCCTTTAAAACGGATAATACGTTTAATGCTCTCTCCGATAATCGCAGAACGAAGATGTCCGACATGCAACGGTTTTGCCACGTTCGGTCCGCCGTAATCAATAATAACTTTTTTCGGATTCTTTTCTTTTTTCAACGCCAAGATTCTCATCTGCTGCCATCTCATTCAAATACTCTGCAACAACTTCCGGTGCCAGCTTCAGGTTGATAAATCCCGGATTCACCGCTTCTGCTGATGCAAAATACTTGCTATCTGCAAGTTCTTCCACAACTGCATTTGCAATCATGATCGGAGCCTTCTTATATTTCTTCGCACCTGCCATTGCACCATTACACTGATATTCACAGAGATCCGGGCGGTTGGAAAGCGTAACTCTTGCAAGCTCTTCATCATATCCTGCTGCTTTGAACGCTTCTTTCATTTCTATTGTGATCATTTCCAGTAATGTCTTCAAAGTTTCACACTCCTCTTTACTTTTCGTTTGTCTTTTCTGCCTGACGGCAATTTTATTAAAACAAGTCTGCCTCCCAACTTTTCTGGAGACAAACAGCCACTATTTATTCTATCATGTATCCAACAGAACAGCAAGCGTTACTGTGCACAGTAACGGCAACGATTCAAATTGATCTGGACTGCCCCCGAAACCAATTGACATAAAAATAACCAATACTTATAATGTAACCACAGCTTTACACATACAGTTTCTACATCCTGTATGATATAACATCAGACAGAAAGGATATCCAACAATGTTAAAATTAGGTTCACACGTTGGCATGAGTGGAAAAGAAATGCTTCTTGGTTCTGCGAAAGAAGCCGTTTCTTACGGTGCCAATACATTTATGTTTTATACCGGAGCCCCACAGAATACCCGCCGAAAAGAAATCAGTGAATTGAATATCGAACCAGCATGGGAATATATGAAAGAACACGGAATTGATGAAATTGTCGTTCATGCACCTTATATCATCAACCTCGGTAATTCAATAAAACCAGAAACGTTCTCTCTTGCCGTAGAATTTCTGGCAAAAGAAATCGACCGCACGATTGCCTGCAGAAGCCACACTCTGATCCTTCATCCGGGTGCTCATGTAGGTGCCGGTGTCGAAATCGGAACTGCACAGATCATCAAAGGACTCAATGAAGTTCTCACTGCTGAGACTGACTGCTGTATTGCCCTTGAAACAATGGCCGGAAAGGGATCAGAAATCGGACGGAATTTTGAAGAACTTGCCCGGATTTATGATGGAGTTGTCCAGAATGATAAATTGAGAGTCTGCTTTGACACTTGTCATACAAGCGACAGCGGATATGATATCATCCATCATTTTGATGATGTTATGGAGTCTTTTGACCGTCTGCTTGGAAAAGATCAGATTGCCGTCTTCCATATCAATGACAGCAAAAATATTCCAGGAGCCGCGAAAGACCGGCATGAAAATATCGGCTTTGGAGAAATCGGTTTTGATGCAATTTCTACAATTGTCCATCACCCGGATTTCGAATCTGTACCGAAGATCCTTGAGACTCCTTATATTCCTTCTGTAACAAAAGCAAAGAAATCTTATGCCCCTTATAAGTATGAGATTGAAATGCTAAGAAACAACCGGTTTGATCCTGAAATGAAAGACCACATCCTTGCAGATTGTGAATAAAAAACTATATGAAAAAATCCTGTTATTCTCAGCCATCTGAATGTGCTGAAATAACAGGACTTTTTTATCCTATATATCCTATAGCGTCTGAGCGGAGTCGAACCGCCGCACATGCCTCCGGAGGGCATCGCTCTATCCACTGAGCTACAGACGCATCTCGGTTGTTAGTGGGAAAATTTAATTTCGTACAGCTAACAACCTTTTTTATCCTAGCACAATTCTGTATAAATGTAAAGTGGCAAATAAGTTACTGTTCACTCCCGTGTCAATCACCCCGCTGATTGACACGGAGAATGCGTGTTTTGATTTGAATGCATCTCGCCCCATCGCCAAAGGCGATTTAAAATGGCGAGATGCGTTGCTGGTCGCACATCGTGTGAACAGTAACGCAAATAAACCTCTAACTTTCTGCGGTTAATCTTTTTTCACTGCAAGCAGAAGAATTAATATCCCTGCCCCAAGACAAAGTATTGCCCATGCACCTGCCTGTTGTGAATCTCCGGTCTTTGCAGCCTCTTCCCTTATCGTTTGTTTTGGACATACCCTGACATTCCAGTTCATTGCCCCTTTGTCCTCTTCCCATTTTGGCAGCTGGACAAGAACCGGCTGAACCTCGTATTCTGATTCATCTTCGACATAGATCAGATAAACTCCTTCCCTCAGATTCGTAAGGGTTGCTTTTCCATCGCAATCCGTCCTGCACAATCCATCACTATAATGATATTTACTCAAAGTCCGCGCCAGCTCTTCCTGTTCTCTGGCATACCTTACCTCATTGAGATCCACGCCTTTATCTTCATATCTTTTCTCCATCTCGTAAGCACCATCAACAAGAGATGCCACTTTGGAATACTGGAATGTAACACCTTCTCTTTTAATTTGTTCTCCGGTATCTGCAATACAGATTTCTATATTTCCTGTTTCTGTTTCTGCAAACGCCGGGGTCTTTACTGCTACCACCAGAAAACATATCAAAAGAAGAATTCCGCATTTGATTTTCCCATTTTGCCGTCTTTTGCATCTTTCTTTTTTGTCTCCTGCTTTTCTTTCTTTTAC
>ENA-OQDL01000488-OQDL01000488.1-human-gut-metagenome-genome-assembly--contig:-NODE-488-length-25387-cov-5.301663_pt1 | contig 25387 bp, 30 predicted proteins | sample MGYA00242782_ERZ504609 | MGnify/ENA primary metagenome ERZ504609 (study PRJEB26092, sample SAMD00036320) | human gut metagenome | host: Homo sapiens | study: EMG produced TPA metagenomics assembly of... | reverse complement strand
AAGACTTTTGAAGTCTGGAAAGATAAAGCCATGAGGATCGGCCGATCTTGGAGGATTCCTAAGAGAGCGGTACAGGAATATATTATACAAGAATCCCACCTGAAATCAGATTGGGTGGTAAACATGAAAAAGCCCACATGGATGATGTTCCATGTGGGTTTTCTATTGCCTGAAAGTAGTGCTTGATGGAGTGATGTACATACGGGTAATCCAATGTTAATGCTAAATAATGTATAGAGCAGAAGGAAGGTGAAAGTTAATCTTTATTAATGACACTAACATTAGGATAAAGCGGCTGAATGGAATAGTTGTAGTACAAACAGTCGCACAAGAGCAGCCGAATGTGTAGTGTATATACATTTGGCTATTCTTGCTAGGAGGGGGAGGCGGATGCCGTCATAAATAATATTTTATTCTATAAATTCTCATCTATATTTTCAATGATATTAATTTATCTTTATGAAATATATGAATAGAAAGAAGGTGCTTATAATGGGAAAATATCTTTAGTATACGATTGACAGATGAAGATAAAAATTCATCTACAACAGAGAATGGATGAAACTGGTAAAAAATGCAACAGAAGTATTTAAGAGCGCAATCTATTTTACCAAAAATAGATGCAGACCTTGTTGATGAAATTATATCTAATATTGGATATTATGCGAGTGAAAAAGATCTGGAAGGGATAAAAGAGGAGGTTCATAGATATGTGTTATATCGAACTCAAAAATGAGAAGTATGAAACTTTGGAAGATTTAAAACGGTTACTGCATTATATTCTTAGATTAGATAAAACAGCAGAAGATAGTCAAAGAGCGAATACTATAACAAATACCTTAGCAGGTTGTCAGCCAGCGATGATTCCCAATGAATATTTGTGTGATCCGAGTTCAGTTTTTCATCTGATGCTTTTTGAAGTCAGGAGAAGACATAAAGGTATTCCACAGTTTGCAAAACACCGCATTGTTTCCTTCGCAGCAACAGATTGTATTTTGCCACAGGATGTAGTATCTCTAGCAGAAAGAATAGCAAGTATCTATGCGAAGAACGGTTATATTACAGCCTATGGAATTCATGCGGATAGATTTAATGTACATATTCATTTTGCAGTTTGTGCAGTACGTTTCAAACACAGAATATGTTTCATATTCAATGGAAATCTGAGTGGAAGATGCTTGTAACGGTAACAAATCAATGGAAATCTGAGTTTGACGAGATGCTTCAAAATAATATCCAAATGAGGCAGTCAAGAGAAGCTGCATTGTATGGCGATGATATCGTTCGATACGGAAGCATTTCTCTGACAGCAAAAGGTCAAATGAATCAGAACAAAAAATCAAAGCGCAAATAAGAAGGGAGAATACAATGGGTAAGTTTGATGAAAAAGTTATCGGCTACGAATCTACGAAAGAGATTCTGCGTCAGATTCTGGATATTCTAAAAAGACCGGAGGTTTATAAAAGAAAGGGCATTTCTATTCCAAGAGGGCTGCTGATGGAATCTGATCCTGGTCTTGGAAAAAGTCTGCTGGCATCTATCCTGATGGAAGAGTCCGAACGGAAGCCCTTTGTTTTTCGTAAAACCAGTCAGGAAAACAGTTTTCTGGATGAATTAAGGACTGTATTTGCTATGGCAAAGGAGGAAGCACCTAGTATACTGCTCCTAGAAGATTTGAACCTCTATGTAGAATCGAATTCTCCCTATGCTCCGGAATGGGCTTGTCTGCAAGCCTGTATTGATGATGCAAAGGACACAGATCTTTTTGTGATTGCTACTACTAACGATACAAGGTATATGCCACCATCCCTGTTGAGACCGGGTAGATTTGATTATGTGATCTATCTGCAACCTCCGATTGGAGAGAATGCAGAGAATATTGTCAGCTACTATCTCAGGAATAAAGATTTGGCAGAGGATGTACTGATTTCAGATATCGTCAAGGCTATGCCCAAGGTAAGCTGTGCTACACTGGAAACGGTAATGAACCTTGCTGCGCTGAATAGTGTCTATCAAGGTCATGAGCACATCCAGAAGGAAGATATCACAGAAGCTCTTCTTCAGGTGGTATATAAACTCCAAAAGACGGATAAGGAAACCGACTCCACAGAGTTGCAGAAGATTGCAGTACATGAAGCTGCCCATGCAGTGGTCGGAGAAGTTCTTCACCCCGGAAGCATTGGAATTGTCACGGTTCGCGGAAGCCAAGGTGTGATCGGTGGTATGGCAAATGGCTGTGCTACTTATGCACAAAATGAGGAGGAATTTCTGGATGAAGTGACCAAAACATTGGCAGGCAGAGCGGGTGTGTCTCTGATCTATGGTGTTATGGATATTCAGGCATCGGCCGATATAGAGCAAGCAGATAAGCTCATGGATATTTGGCAGTGTCACTTTGCAGGTGGTGGCTTCGTAGGAATTGAATCAGGGGACAACAGAATGTCCGAGCAGAGACTTTCTTATAATGAGGCCATCAAATCAGCAAAACTGGAAGAACTTTACCGAAGAGCATATAAGATTCTTCATAATAATAAGGAATTTCTGCTTGCTGTGCAGCATGGTCTTCTGGAACATGAAACGCTTCTGAACAGTGATCTTGCAAAAATTCGGGAATCTTGTATCTAAAACCTGTTATTCAAAATGATAAAACGGTCAAGTCCTTCATGGGCTTGACCGTATTTTGCTGCGGAATAGTTGAATTTATCTTATATAAGGAGCTACAAAAATACAGCCCGTGAGTGAGACGCGCGTGTCGAAAGTGAATTTTTGCAAGCGCCCCTGTAGCACACCCATTCTGAAAATGGGTGTGCCGTGAGAGGGTGCTCGCGGAAATTCGCTTTTGACACAAGCGGCTCACGAGCGGAAAAAATTTTATACCTCTTCCTTTATATATAGGAAGGAACGCAACATTTGAGAGACCGCTGTTCTTTGAGCAGGAGAGAGTTTAGCCCAGAGATCAAGAATTTCCTTTTGATCGGGGGTTAAGTAAACAGAGTCTTCCTCCTGAAAGAACTGGGAAAGCGAGATACCAAGGCCGGAGCAGATCTTTTCAAGAGGCGCTAAACAGTGCGGGGTGACATGATGCCACTCCGCACTATTTTGTTGGTTAGAGTGAATGTGTCGGCTGAGCTGACGGAAATAAATCACTTGCATTGACGCTATTATGTAAAATATAGAAATAAAATACTTGACGTACGACAAGATAAAATATATACTAAAGGAAAGGAGGCGGCAAAATGAGTACGGAGATTATTCACGAAAAACAAGATTTGACCTATTTATCGTGGTCCCTGATTCGGTCATCGTCAGGAACAGCGGGACTTTTTTAAAAGCAACAGATGATTTGCAGCAGCCAAAGATCTACTATAAACTATCCAATTATGATGGCATCAATGGCATTGTGGGACATGAGTGCATAAATGAGATCATTGTGGACCGCCTTTTAAACATTCTTGAGATTGAACATCTTCATTATGATCTGATCCATGCGGACATTGATGTGGATGGAAAAGAAATGGAAACCTATCTGTGCGCATCCAAAGATTTTAAGGCACATGGAGAACACAAGGTTGCCCTGGATGCATATTACCAGGCAGAAAACTAGACGGTGAAACGCCGTTGCAGTTTTGCACTCGCAACGGATGGTCGGATTTCATCTATAAGATGCTGGTGGTCGATTTTCTGATTTTAAATCGTGATAGACATGGCGCGAATATTGAGGTGCTGCGTAATGCCCGGAAGAAATCACTTCGGCTGGCACCGATCTTTGATCATGGACTTTCGCTGCTGTTCAACTGTCATACAGAAGAGGAAATCAACCAGTTTGATGTAATGAAGGATCGTGCCGTGCAATGTTTTGTCGGGTCACGGTCGGCACAGCAGAATCTAATGCTGATTCCCAAAGATGAAATACTGGCATTGAATCCCCTGCAACACACGCACAAGGCTTATTTACTGGAAGGACTGGATGGCATTATACCGCAGTCCTTACAAAACAAAATATGGGATATGATCTGGCAGAGGTGGGAATATTATGAAAATCTTTGCAGTCAGAGATGAGGACAATACAACGAATAAGGCGGTTGCATATCTGTTCTATTATGAAAAAGAAAAACGTTTTTATATTGAATTGCCAGAGGAGGCCGATCCATGGGAAACGCCGCTGATCCTCTCGTCTTTTTTGAAAAAAAGGGCAAAAAACAATTAACGCTTATTGGAGCAGAATCTGGGTGCAACAGAGAATTGTGCCGTCTGACCGACAGAATCTTGGCATGATCCTGAGAGATAACGGACTTGACTTTTATGATGAGTATAAGCTGCTGACGATGACAAACGGACGCTGCTCACAGGATAGCTATTATTTGGAGCCGATTTCGGAGAAGGATATTCCGAAGGAATTTGTGAAACGAAATCAGCAGAAAGTAGAAGACGTTATCCCGCTGCCAGAAAATCAGTTGCTGGTGTTTTTCCGAGATGGATGCGTGAAGAAGCATGATTTGGTGCAGTTGGCGAGTACAAACAAGCGGTTTGCTCCGGTGCTCCAGAACGAAAATACATTTCGCGCCGTTAATGTGGAAACGGATGGTTATGGTATTTGCTGGGGAGAAAACCTGTGTATTGAATGCGGAAAGCTCTATGCGGCAGGGAAAAAGGTTCCGTTAAGCATGGAAGAGTTCAAGTGCTTCGTAAGAGAACGTGTAGTTGACTCGGCTGAGGCTGCAGAGGAGCTGGCATGTTCTAAACAGAATGTAGATGATCTTGCGAAACGGGGCAAACTCCATCCAATTAAAGAAGGCGCAAAATATCGATTGTTTCTGAAAAGTGAAGTAATGCAGCGGAAATGGAAATAATGCGGGGTAAAAGCAGTATGACTTGGAGTAAGGGAGCTGTATCACAATGGAGTCACTCTGGCTGCAAATTTGCGACATTCAAGGTCGCCTCTTTAAGCTTGCATGGAAAGCAGGTTACGACAGTGAAGATTTTATGAAACAGTTCATGCGTTCCAGAGTTGCCCGTGATTTGGATTCGGAGTACAATCGGATGCAATGGGCGGGAGAAGAGTATCTTCTGGAAGAATTTGCGGACGAGTGTCCACAGACTATAAAGGAAAATGCTCAATATGATAAGGAAGTTATGTATTGGGCGGGCTATCTTTACCGATATTGGCACATTCTGACCAAGGAATCAAGCAAGGAAATTTATGCGCAGGCTCCGGCAAAGACCATGAACACCAATTATTTGATGTTCCACACCATGGCTCCAGAGCTGGCAATTGAAGATCTGAAAGAGCTGCACCAACAAAAGAAACATTCCAAAAACAAAAAATAAGAGAAAACCAGAATAAAAAATAAACAGTGCGGGGTGACATGATGCCACTCCGCACTGTTTTGTTTAGGTAAAGGACTTGAGCACTTTTTTCAGTGCTTCACGCTGCTCCGGGGAAAGCCGAGCCAGGAGTTCCAAAAACTCCTGCTGTTCCTCCGGGGTGAGCCGGTTCTCCGTCTCAGAATGATTTTGGCGGTTCATAAAAGATACTTGCTCCTTTCGGCAAATCCTGTTCAGCTATCAGTTCAGCACGAATCTGACGCTTATATTTATAATAGGTGTTCCGGGCAAGACCTGTGAGCTTCATGCACTCGGCATCATCAAGTGTACCGCCAAAGGTCTTGCAGTGGGTGCGGATGATCTGCTTGGCTTCTCTGGCTTTTTTCGTTTCAAATCCAACGCCCTTTTTGCGGCCAACCTGCTTGCCGTTCAACCGGGCGGTCAAAAGGCCCTCGCGGGTACGCTGGTGCAGATCGGCAACTTCTTTTTCGGACTGCTCAAAGGCCAGCTTGATTTGCTCCTTTGCCAAGGCCATCAGATACTCGTTGATGCCCTTTAAGATGAAGTCCACATTTGTCCCTGTCATGGCAATGCTGCCGGACAAAGCCTTTTTGTAGGTTTCGGTGTCGATGTGGTGCTCTTTCAAAAACACCAGCCGGATGCCTTTGTGGTAAAGGTCTTCGTACAGAGCAAAACCCTCTTCTGCATTTCTGGACATTCGGGACACCGAATCGAACACCACCGTATCCCCGGATTTCAGAATCCGATAGAGCTTCAGCCATTCCGGGCGAAAGATAGATGTGCCGGTGTAGGCTTCCTGCACGATATGGGCAGTCGGGTACTCGGCCTTGATGTTGCGGATCTGACGGTCAATGCTCTGCTTTGCCGTAGAGATACGGCAATAGCCATAGATGTTCATGCGTCTCCTTTCTGGCTCAAAGATAACGAGCGACATTTTTAAGACTGTGTTTTGCACCTTGAAATGGCCTGAAAACGGCTGATTTTAATACAAAACAGAATATACGGTATTTTTAATACAGTTTTAGTGGGTATAGGCGGTCATAAAATCAGAAATGGTAGTGCACAGTTTGTGATTGGTGGTGCCCTCGCCCTCCAAAGGAGCGTAGTTCCAGTCGGTGTCCTCGTCAATATATCGCCGCCCATCGTCCGGCAGTTCCAGCGGTTCCGCAAGGATGATGGTGCCCCAGTGATTGACCATCACAAAGGGTGCAATCTCACACGGGATGCCCCGGCACTCATCGTCGTGCCGGACATCGTAGGTATACAGGCCATCCGGGACAGTATCCCTCTTGATGCGGATGCTGGTGAACAACGCAGGCCTTCCACAAACCGTGATTTCTTCGTAATGCTCGGTCATTGCATTAAAGGTCATAAGGCGTTCCTCCTATTAGATTTCAATGATAAAAGCTCTGAATTTCTCTTTGTAGAAATCCATTGAACTCTGCGGCAGAGAAGTCAGATTCCCTTCACTGTCGCATCCGGCCAGAAATCCCGGCCCGGCAAGAACATCGGCTCCATCCCACAGCGGACGATTGAGCGGCAGGCCAAGCAGCTTGCCTTCATCATTGCAGACCAGTGTGACCGCTGAACCGGTGTCACTTAAGGTGATGCATTCAATCAGCCCGCCTACAAATTTCTGCATGGCTTCAAGGGTGTTGTCCAGCTCGATCTCCTTTGGCAGCTCCATTGGCAGGAGCGCAAGGACTTTGATTTTTTCTTCTTTCATTGTGTGCCTCCAAATAAAAACAGGACAATCCACGCGGACTGTCCTGCAAAAAGTAAAGGGGAGCGTCCGAAGACACTCCCCAGTAGATAATTATTTTTTCCTTACCATACAGCGTTTCTTGAAGAATGCGATGCCATAGCAGAGGATGTCATCATAGTCGTCCCGGAAGTCCGCTGTGTACATCCGGTCATTGATCTGCTGAATGGCAGTATCACAGGCATCCGGCAGAGCATCCAGAGTTTTTGCATACTTGGCTTCAAAAATTGCCACACGGCCATTGCGGATATCCTTTACAATAACATCGCTGCGCCCCTCGCCATGCTCTTTGTTGGATTCCACCACATAGCCAGCACCAGTGAAGATGCCTGCAAGGAAAGCGTGGTAAAAATCCTCCCGATAGTCATGGTAGCTGATGGTCATGCGCAGCAGCTTGGTCATTTCTTTTGTCAGAGCTTCGCTGTTTCCGCTCCAGACTGAATCAAACAACGGGCTGCGGTTCCATGCCTTAGCGCTGTCGTCAAACCATTTGCTTACAGTGGTTTCAAAAATTTCCCGAATCTCTGCATTGGGAATCATCAACGCAGAGCAGCCATCCGGCAGCGAATCCGTCAAATCTTTATCCCGAACCTTGGTCAGATAGCCCGTCAAATACAGCACACTCCAAAGATTTTCCTCAGAGGAGTGCAGATAATCGTAGGTCAGGTTTTCTTCAATGTGCTGGACAATGGAGCCGCCAGCCATCAGCGTTTCGAGCTTTGTGGTGATATTGTCACCTGCATAGTCGATGAAAGAACGGATAATAGCGTTATCACTGGTGTTTTTCCAATAGCTTTTCGGCTTCTGTGCTACACCATACTGGAAATCTCGCAGATAACTGATCACGTCCCACGGACAATAAATATCTGCATCGCCAAAATGATAACCGTCGTACCATGCCTTGATTTCAGTCGCCTGCGATTCAAGACCGGCATCTTTCAGCATTTGATCTACATCTGCCTGTGTAAAGCCAAAGGATTCGCTCAGCCGGGGAGAAAGAATCGTGTCCGAAACAAAATTATTCGTCCCGGTAAAAATGCTTTCTTTGGCAATTTTTAGGCAGCCAGTAACAACAGCAAAGTCGAGGGAAATATTGTCTTTGAGCGTGGTGCTCATCATAGCCCGCATCACATCCAGCATCTGCGAATAATATCCGTTGCTGCTGGCTTTGGCAATGGGAACATCATACTCATCCAGAATGACGACCGTCGACTTTTTGAAATGGATTTCCAGCATCCGGGTCAACAGCAAAAAGCAGCTTTTGGTTTCATCCATGGATGCAGTGCGTCCCAGAATCCGCTTAAAGATGCCTTTGTCATCGTCGGAAATAGCATCGTCATCCAAAAGAAACTGATAATCCTGAAATGCAAATGCCAGTTTCATGCACAGCATTCCATAGGCACTTTCAAAGGTCAGACCGTCCGTGTCCTTGAAAGAGAAAAATACCACAGGACACTGGTTCATCCATTTTTGGCAAAGTTCTGTGTTTTGGGAAATCGCCAATCCCTCAAACATCTGCTTGCTGTCTTTGCGGATGTCCAGAAAATTTGCGAGAGTGCTCATACCAAGGGATTTTCCGAAACGGCGAGGACGAGTGATCAATGTTACTTCAGCGATACCTCCGCTAAGAAGTTCAGAAATTAGATTGGTCTTGTCGATATAATAATACCCGCCTTCTCGAATCTTCTCAAAATTCGAGATTCCAACAGGAAACATTAAATCTTTCATGCAATGCTCCTTTCCGCTCACAGAGGTGAGCTTTCAGAACTTACTACTGTAAGTGTACCATGAAATATAGAATCATACAAGAATCAAGTGACATCGAAATAGAGCAGTTTTATTATGCTACGTTCAATCTGGTGGCTTTGTAGCAGTCGGCGCACATTACCTCATGGGTGGCGGCAAACTCTGCCGCCTGCATGATGGAGCCATCCTTCAGTTTGACCCTCTTGATGGGCTGGTTGCACCGGGCACAGATGCAGGACACAGGCGGCTGTTCCTGCTTCTGACTGGTGGATTGCGGCTTCGTTTGCTTTTGCGACTCTGATTCCGGCTGCGGTGCAGCATCTTCCGGCAAATCCTCTCCGGCATAAACGTACAGGCCCAGACCAAACATAGCAAGGTTCTTCACCAAGCACCGCATGATAGCCTTATTCACATCGAACATGGAGGCTGCTTCTACGGTGCGTTCTTCCATGCCGACTTTCTCACGGCGGCGGGTCTGCGGATTGTAGTCCCATTTCGGGTGGAGTAGGTGTAAGGCACAGCTTTCATGGCTTTGTTTGCGCCATCCAGTACAGGCAGCCACATTTCATGCGAAACGCCCTCAATCGTGACCGTGGTGTACACCATGAAGCCGGTGATCGGGTCATAAACATAGGGTAGGCCGTTGAATTTCTTGACCTCGTAGCTGGCAGCGGGATACAGCTTCTTCACCTCTGCCCAGGCATACGCCCAGCTTACATATTTCAGCTCGGTATTGCCGGACTTTTTGACTTCCAGATGATCTTTGAAGTCGATAGCAAATAATTTTACGAATGGATTTTCCATAAGAATGCCTCCAATTCTGATAAAGAAAAAAGGGCACAACAGCGTCAACTGTTGTGCCCCATGATGTGAAAATTACGGATTGAGCAGAAAATCAATGATGTTTCGATGAATGATTCCGTTTCGGCTTAAATTCACCAAATCACCACTGATAACATACTTAGGATAGTTGTCGTGCAGCCGCTCAAGATTACCGAACTCCCGTTCTTCATCGGCGGGAGTGATCAGGTAAGCAACCTGAATATAGAGCTTTTCATCTCCACGGTAGCAGATAAAATCAATTTCGGTGTCGTCCAGCTTGCCGACCTGAACTTCATAGCCACGGCTCCGCATTTCCAGATATACGATGTTCTCATACAGCTTGTTGCTGTCAAGTTTTTCGCTTTTCTTGATAACGTTCCGCAGGCCAAGATCGACTGCATAGTACTTTTCTGTGCTGGACAGGAGCGCTTTTCCTTTGATATCATAGCGGCGTGCATTCAGAAGGATAAAGGCTTCCTTGAAATAATCAACGTAGTTCAGCACGGTAGCAGTGGTTGTCTTGATTCCTTCCGAAACCATGCGTCCACTGATATTACGGGCAGAAAACGGATTGCCGATATTGTCCAGCAGGAATGCAAGGACATTACGTAATGCGGTCTGTTCGCGAATATTGTGGCGCAGCATGATGTCACGGACAATGATAGCCTCGTAAAGATCGTCCAGATAGGTGGTGATTGAATGATCGTCAGGGAGGAAGAAACGCTGCGGAAAACCGCCGTACTTCAAATAGTCTGCGAAGAGCTTTTCATCCGAAGTATAGGTTCCGTTTTCAATGCATTGCTGTTTTGCCTCGGCCAGCGAAAAGGGGAAAACCTGAATCTGGATGTATCGTCCGGAAAGATAGGTTGCCAATTCGCCGGAAAGCAGCTTGGAATTGGAGCCGGTCAGGTAAATATCACAATCGAAATCGACACGAAGAGAATTGATTGCAATCTGCCAGCGCTCCACCTCCTGAATCTCATCCAGAAGAATATAAATTTTGCCGGTGCAGTCTTCCGCTTTTTCTGCGATGTAGTCGTAAAGCGTTTCTGCAGTACGGGTGTTGCGGAAGCGCATGGACTCAAAATTGGCCTGAATAATGTTCTGTGCGGGAATGTTGCGCCGGAGGAGCACGTCCTTGATCTGACCGAGAAGGACTGTTTTTCCACAGCGACGGATTCCAACCAGAACTTTGATCAGATCCTGATCGATAAAAGGAATGATCTTATCCAAATAACTTTTGCGCAGAACCATCGTGCATCACCTCATATTCTTATCTTAGCATACAATTATTGTTGTGTAAACAGTATTGTGCTTTTCTATTAAACAAAAATAGCTGAAACGCGAATTTTGTGTGACTATAGGCGTACAAAAATTATGCTGCATGGATAATGGTAAACCTGCGGCTGCTTACATTTTTGCTGTACCGATTGAAAATATCGGGCTGTTCTTTCTTCAAACGCTGGGAGTCTACCCGTTTACTTTCGGAGAATACCCACGACACCTTATAGCCCGGTGCTGTGCCATAGGCAGCATCCTGCATTTGCAGCTTGACCTGTTGCTCGATAGCTGTTTTCTCCTGTTCCATCTGCTCGATTTGGGTGGAAAGCTCCTGTCGCTTGTCCAACAGATTACGGATGGGATTCAGATCGGCAGTTTTGTTTCGATCATCTGCAGAGTACAGCTGATTGATCTGCTGTGTATCCCCCTCGCTTCCGGTAGGTACAGGCGGAATTTCGGGCATTACGTTGTATTTCCAGAAGTGCTCTTCCTTGGCAATGAGGTTGTTCAGAACTTCTTTGTCGGTTGTGATCTTGTGAATCACCAGTTCCTTCCCGAAAATCAGAGCAGCAATGTACCAGCAGTCAAAACCGCTGACAGCCAGATAGTGATTGACCTGAGCCATGTAATGTGCAGGGATTTTTCCATCAGCCCACTTGTCCGCAGAAAACGGCGAAACCGTTTTGCACTCTAATCCAGCTTTTTGCCCAACGATCAGGCGGTCAAAATCTGCCAGAAGCAGCGGATGTTCCTCGCTCTGGTAAATGGCATTTGCCCGGCGTACCTTCAGACCGGTTGCTTCGGTGAAGCGCTGCGCCACATAATCCTCCAAATCACGGCCCTGCCGCATAGCCTCGTTGTCGATATTTTCAGTGGTATCGCTGATTTTATCGTGGTACACCTGAAATGCCGAGCGGTAGGGATTTACACCCAGAATGGCACCTGCATCGGTGCCGGTAATACCGCATTTGCGGTAACGGAGCCAATCTTCTTTGGACAGGTTCAAAGTTGAAATCAATCTTTTCATGCACTTTGCATCCTTTCTCTCATAATTGATTCGGTAATGATGAAGTCGTATTCCACCAAGTCTTTCATGATGGTGGAAAAGTCGGCAGCTAACGAATGGCAAGAGCCAACCCACAGGTCATAAAGAAAATCCAGAATATTATTTTGCACCCTGAGATGGTTCCAGTAGCGCTCCTCTAGTCTGCCCTCGGATTCCAAAATAATAATGGCGGTGCTGATGGTACTTTTCATCGTGATCTCATAAGCCATGGTAACGCTGATTTCAGAAGCACTCTTCTCAACGTTGTCAAAAAATTCCGTGAATTCCCTGAAAATGCGGTTATTTACATCATTCATGGCTTGCTCCTTTATGCTGCTGCCAGCACCATCTTGTAGGCTTTGTCGATCATGGGATTGCCCTCTGCGGTGCGCAGGAACAGGTTCTCGTTGTAGTTTTTGGTCTTGCGGAGAGGGTCTGCGTGGGTAGCAAAATCAGAGACTGCGTTGATAAAGCGCCAACCGTTCTTGCCGACCCATTCCAGATCCGGTGCGTTGTAATAGCGAGCCTTCAGCTCTTCCTGCAGGCGCAGATTATTCTTCCGCTGGCAATCGGACAGGTCCTCAGAAATCGGGAAAAATTCATTGATGAACTCCTGCACCTTGTGATCGGATAAATCGATGCGAGCCAGCTCTTCGCCACGGTTGCCGAGTTCAATCATATAGTTGCTGGCCAGCTGCAGAGTTTCACGGGCATCCTGCACCCGGAGCAGAACATTTTCGGTGTGGCGTGCAGTCCAGCTGCGCTTTGCGGTATTCAGCGCAAGGTTCAGCGTATTCTGGCAGACCACACGGATTGGAGTCATGGCCACTTTCACACCAGAACTGCCGTCATGACTGTTGAAGATCACAAGATATGGTACTACTTGATCTCCAGCAATAAGATATTTCCTCGGAAGCCTTGCCAACATCCAGACCTTTCTGCCCGCCCTGCAAAGAACCGGCAGTTTCGTAAGTAACGCCCTCACCCAGCAGGTCATCGGTGAACTGAAATGCTTCTTCGTTCTGCACAATGCGGTAGCGGTCGGATACCACACCCAGAACAGCATCATCGGTGCTGCGGACGTTAGCCCGATAGCCGGGAATCATAGCACCCGTGCCGGAATAGATATTACGGCTTTCCACCTGCCAATCCAGACCGGCCAGTTCCAAGGCTTCACGGCTTGCAGGGGCTTCCATAACGATGCGGCCAAGGCCATGCCAAGGGGTCTCACGGACAGAGAACATCGTTTCAACATTTGCGGGCATAGTAAAATCTCCTTTTCAATGTATTTTGTTCAATCGTTGTTTTCCATTTCTTCAGCGATGCGGACGAGGACTTCCACCAAGACGGTGCCAACTTCTTTGACGATTTCGGACCAAAAGTTCATAAGGCTTTCTCCTTTCTGCGCAGCTGCGCTTTAAAATACGATGGTAATAATGATAGTGATGGTGCGGAATAACAAAGTGCTCACCTCCAGACATGAAAAAGCCCCTGAGTCTTTCGACTCAGAGGCTTTGGATCATGATTATTATATCTGGGTGAAAAATGGAAATTTGAGAAAGCTAAAGAGAGGGATTTATCATAAAAAATTATAATGCAGGACGAATTTGCGCTAAAAGAAGTTGGTCCGCCGGAAGCCACGGAACAGAATCAAGCTCCTCTTTAGTCAGCCAGCGTGCAGCCTCGGCTTCTTTCAGCACCAGTTCGCCGGAAACCACCTCGCACCAGAAACAGTCCATGGAAAGATGGAAGGTCGGATAATCGTATTCAATGGTACCAATCAAATCGCCTACCGCGATCTCGGTATCCAGTTCTTCCCGGATCTCTCGTTTCAGTGCCTGCTGCGGGGTTTCACCCGGCTCGATTTTGCCGCCCGGGAACTCCCATCCGCCCTTGTACTCGCCGTAGCCGCGGGCAGTGGCATAAATTTTATGTTTCGTCTGAATATCGTCGCAGATCACGGCTGCAACAACGCGAATCATTTTCATGAAAATCTCCTGAATTATTTTTCATAATAGAGCGGACAACCCAGTTTTCTCAATTTGGATTCGATTGCTCCTGTAGAACGTTTTAGAATCAAAGAAATTCGTTTGACGCTGTTCCCCTGCTGGTGGAGCCGCAATAATTCACGTTCTTCTTTTTGCGACCATGCTGTTCCAGCGCGAGAATAACGCTCTGCCTTTTTGTTTCGAGGAAGAGACTTCAGATATTCAGCGGTAGATTCAATGGAGCAATGTTCCAATACGATTTTTAATGCTTCTTGAATTTCTTCCTGAGCACAACTATCATTTTCAGACAGAATCCAACCGGTTAAAGGATTAATACCTTTTGCGAGAGTTTCAATTATGGTGCGAGCCAGCATATCGTCCATAGTATGTTACCCCACGATCAATTTGTTGGTCTTTTTGAGAAACTTTGCAGGGATCGGGCGGTCCAGCTTCCATGTGATATTCATGGGACGGGAGCCCTCATGCTTCACATAGTTCACCGTGCCCAGATAGGTATACGCTCCTGCACCGCCAAAACGGGCATCTGCCTTGAACTCACGCACGAACAGCAACACCCGGCTTCCTTTTTCCCGGTGATGGATGTACCGCTGCCCGGTGGCAGAGTTTTCGGCGGTGGTGCTCTGGCTCTGCCAGTGGAACAGGCTCTCGTTGATGGAATAATCCTTGTACATGGTGGTGGGCGAGTAATCCTTGTCTGCTTTGTTCAGGGTCACAAAGAATACGTCCAGCTGCTTTTCCGGCAGCCACTTCACGCCCTCGCGGACAGTGGCAGGCTTCAAAAAGTCCAGCGCTACTAGCAGCTGGTCGCGGGTATAGGTGCAGTGCAGGTCCAGCGGACAATCAAAGCCCACACCCACCGGCTCGTCGATAAAATCAATGCGGTCATATTGATACTGCAAAAGTGCCTGCAGTTCCTCCAGCAAAACGGGACTGTCCGAGAGAGCATACAGGTTATCGAGAACTTCTTCATCCTCCCAGCTTTCTGCGGTCTTACCCCAAAGGGTCACATAGAACATCTGCAGCATCCGCTGCTCTACCGGTGGCAGGGCTGCAAAGTCGGTGTTATCCAATTTCGGCAGAAGCCCCAGCAAAAAACGAATCCACCTGCGGGAATCGATGACCGCAAAACGTGCAAAGGCTTTGGTCATAGTTTCTTCCAAAGGTTCTGCAAAATCGGATGCCGCCCCTGCACGGACGCACAGCCTGCTGAAGCAGATCTTTTTGCTGTAAATCGCACGCGGGTCAAGATGATAGTAGTCGAGGAAGTTCCCCAGTGTCAAAGGCAGGCCGGTATCCTCGGTAAAGGCAGCCGCCCGCGCCACAAGCCCGGAGGTGCGGTCATAGGAGGCGCTGATATTATCCAGCACATATTTTGCGGCATATTTCTCCAACTGAATATAGCAGCCTTTAGGTGCAGAGACAAAGCCCTCTTTGAGCTCCCGGCTGACGCTGCGGGTGGTGTTGGAGAGCAGCGCGGCAAATTTCTCTTCGAAATTATACTTCTTGTTCGCCTGCCCGATGAAGTCCAATACGGTCAAGCATTCCTTGTTTTCGGCCAGACGCAGGCCGCGGCCCAGCTGCTGCAAAAACACAGTCAGAGACTCGGTTGGGCGCAGGAACAGCACGGTATTGACTTCCGGGATGTCTACGCCCTCGTTATAGATGTCCACTACAAAAATGAAGCGAATCTCCCCGGAAACGAGCCGCTGTTTGACGGTGTTGCGTTCCTCGTCGGAGGAATCCCCGGTCAGCGCCATGGACGGGATGCCATGGGTATTAAAGTAGCGCGTCATAAATTGGGCATGAGCAATGGAAACGCAGAAGCCCAGACCCTTCACGTCGTCGATATCGGTGACATATTTCAGGATGGAGTTTACCACAAGGTCAGCGCGGCGCTCCGCCACCATGCCGCTGAGGGTGTACAGGTTGGACAACTCGTTTTTATCGTAGCCGCCGGTGCACCATTTCAGGCTGCTCAGATCTGCCGTGTCAGTGACGCCGAAATATTGGAAGGGACAGAGCAGTTTCCGGTCAATCGCTTCCGGCAGACGGATCTCGGCGGCAATGCGCCCGCCGAAATAGTCCAGAACGCTTTTGCCGTCCATACGTTCCGGGGTAGCAGTCAGTCCCAGCAGGATCTTCGGCTGGTAATATTCCAGCAGCTTCTGATAAGTGGGTGCAGCTGCATGATGGAACTCGTCTACAACGATGTAATCGTAGAAATCCGCTGCCGTTTTGGCGGCAAGCTCCTGAGAATTGAAGGTCTGGATGGAAACAAACAGATGGTCGATGCTGTCGGCTTGTGGCTGCCCACATACAGCTCGCCGAAATTGGCATCCTTCAGCACCGCCCGGAAGGTGTACAGGCTCTGCTTCAGGATCTCCTCCCGGTGTGCCACAAACAGCAGACGGCAGGGCTGCCCCGGATGCTGTTTGCAGAAGCGCTTGTAATCCAGTGCAGAGATCACGGTTTTGCCGGTGCCGGTAGCGGCGACCACTAAGTTACGGTTATAACCCCGAACGGTGCGCTCGGCATCCAGCCGGTCCAGAATTTCCTGCTGGTAGGAATAGGGCAAAATATCTAGGGTATAGATCCCGCTGTGGTCGGCCTCGCTGTATTTTTCGGCTTTCAGGGCGCGGGTCAGCCGCTCCCGCTGCCCTTCATCGTAATATTCAAACTCGCTGGAGTTCCAATAGCTTTCAAAGGTGGCTGCGATCTTTTCAACGGTCTCCGGCAGGTCCTTTCGGGTCACCTTGACGTTCCATTCCAGACCGCTGGAAATTGCCGCATTAGACAGGTTGGAGGAACCAACATACGCTGTGGTAAAGCCGGTGTCCCGGTAAAACACATAGGTTTTTGCGTGCAGGCGGGTACGCTTGGTGTCGTAGCTGACCTTGATCTTCGTATTGGGCAGCGCGCGCAGCTCCTCGATGGCTTTCACGTCTGTAGCGCCCATATAAGAGGTGGTGATGATGCGCAACTCACCGCCGCTTTGCGCAAACTGCCGCAGCTCGTCCATGATGAGGCGTAAGCCGCTCCACTTGATAAAGGAGACCAGCATATCAATGCGGTCGGCGGAAACGATCTCCTTTTTCAGCTCCGTGTACATCTGCGGCTCATGGATAGCACCGGTGAACAGGGAGCTTTGTGCAATGGAGGTCTCCGGGCGGTCAAGGTCCTTTGCGCTTTTTCCTGTAGCAAGGCGCGGGTCATTCTGCTGCAAAAGCGCAAGAAGCTGCTCTGCCCGCTGGTCAACACCGAGCGCGGCAAAGTCAGCTTCCTGTGTGGTGTTCTGGATGGTGGTCACGATCTGATTTGCCAGCTGGATCTGCGCCTCGATGCCGCCGCCGTTATCCTGTACGTTCTCAAGGCCCTTCTGCACCACATCGGTCAGATACTGTGCCAGTACCTTGGCAGCCTCCGCCGTGTCGATGGGCGCAGTGGACTTGCGGGCTTCCGGGATCTTCGCAAGCTCGCTGTTCAGTGCGTTGTTGATGACCTGTTCGTACAGACCGGGGTAGAGCATAGGTGCACTTCCTTACCGTTTTCTTTTATTATAGCGCCCGGTAAAAGAATATTCAATGATTGAGGGTATGAGATATGCTTTGCGATTCTCTACCACTTAGATCAGGGTGACGACTCGCATGATGTCAGCCTTGCGCAGTTTGCCACAACAATGCATCCTTTCAGTCCGTATTCAGCCAATTTTAGCTCTAGTTAAACATGAGCGTTATCGGGAAGAAAATAACAGTATTTATATTTCGAACAATAGGAGCGGAACCTTGAAAAGAGACTCCACGCTTATTGTTGAACGAGTGGGAACAGTGTATTTGATATACAAAAACCATTCCGAGATTTGTAAGACCTTTGCATTGATTTCGTTCGTTTGTTGGAGTAAAATAAAAATGGCTTGTTATAGACCGCCACCATCTGTGAATGAACGATGCTGAGGGTTACTATGGAATACGTATCAATTAAACAAATCTCTGAAAAATGGGGCATTTGTGCAAGACGAGTGCAGACCTTGTGTACAGAAGGCCGCATCGAAGGAGCACAGCGTGTTGGGCACCAGTGGATCATTCCTGCAGATGCTCCAAAACCAAAAGATGCTAGAGTAAAGAGCGGAAAATACATTAAATCGAAGAATGAAAATGGAGAAGATATAGATGAACAGAAAACCATATAGTGCAGGTGCCGTGAAATTTTCATTCTGGTTTATTGAGTTTCGGAAAACGGTCCAGTTGCTGGCAGAGGGCAAGAGCTTTTCGGAAATAAAACTGCTGAACGAGCAAGAGAATATTTACAGCGCATCCACAAAGGCACGGGCACAGATGATCTACTCTACCGTTACGGCGCGCATAAAGATGCTGGACCCCAGCTTTTACCCGGTTTTCCTGAGCAGCGATATTGCAACGCAGAAGATGTTTGCGCTGGTAGCAGCACTTGCACACGATACGCTTTTCTTTGACTTTGTGTACGAAGTTGTGCGGGAAAAGATGATCCTTGGAGTGGACGAACTGACTGATGCGGATATCCGGGTATTCTTCAAGGACAAGCAGGCGCAAAGCGAGAAAGTAGCAGCCTTTCAGGACTACACGCTGCATCGGCTGGGAGCGGCATACAAAACGCAGCTCTACGAGGCAGGAATGCTGGACGGAAACAAGGGCAGCTCACGCAAGATTCTGCGCCCGATTTTGGACATTGCGCTGGAACGCTGGCTGCAAGACAATGGATATGCCATTATGGTCAATGCGCTTACGGGGGTAAGATAAGATGGAAACTGTGAATGGATGCCTGAGCGACCGGCTGGATGAGATGGAAGCGGCAATCCGGAAAACGTCCTTCCGCAAGGGAACCGGCAGAGCCAACGAGGTGAACTACTGGGTTTTCGACTATCCACCAGAAAAAGAGCTGGAAGTTCGTGATCGAATCGAGTATATGAAAGGCAAAAATGCCCGTGGGGATGATGACTTTGAGCTGGTGGTATTTGATCTCTACGATGTTATCATAGATTTTCTGGCGAAGAAAAACTTTTTGGAAAAGTGCTATGACTTTGAAAAGAAAAATGGAATGGAACGTATCACCAAAGCGGTTACCAACGCCATGAAGATCAATGACAACGACAGCCTCATCGTGCAGTATATCAAGGAACATACGCCGGAGAACGCCATCGTGTTTTTGACGGGTATCGGAAAGTGCTATCCGATCTTGCGGTCCCATAAGGTTTTGAACAACCTGCATCAGGCATTTGTCCGCTGCCCGGTCGTAATGTTCTTTCCGGGCACCTACAACGAACAGGAACTGATCTTGTTCAACGAGATTAAGGACGATAACTATTACCGGGTATTCCGGCTGGTGAAATAAAGGGAGGATACAGTAGCTATGCAGATCAAGGAGATGTTCCGTAAGGAAATCGACCGTGAACTTCAGGGTGTTATCGTAGTCGGTCAGGGCGCAGAGACCAATGTTGCACAGGAACTGGAAGAGTATGTGGTGACCCGTGAACTGCAGCGGCACTTTGCGGATTTTTTTGCGGCTTATAAAAAAGGTGTTCTGGGCACCACGCCGAAAATGGGCGTATGGATCTCCGGCTTCTTTGGAAGCGGTAAATCTCACTTCCTGAAGATCCTGTCCTATCTGCTGGAAAACAAGCAGGTGGGCGACAAGCACGCACTGGATTTCTTTATCGACGATAAAAAGATCACAAACCAGATGGTTCTGGCAGATATGAAGCTGGCAGCAGACACGCCGACGGATGTGATCCTGTTCAATATCGACTCCAAAAGCGAATCCAACAGCAAGGAGAACAAGGATGCCATCGTGAACGTGTTCCTGAAGGTGTTCAACGAAATGCAGGGGTTCTGCGGCTCCATGCCCTACCTTGCGGATTTGGAACGCCACCTTGCTGAGGCAGACCAGCTTGCTACGTTCAAGAAAAAATTTGAGGATGCCTATGGCGATGCGTGGGAGGATTCCCGGCAGGACTTTGATTTTATTCAGGACACCGTTGTGGAGGTTCTGGTGGAAATGGGCTTTATGAGCGAGCCCGCCGCCCGCAACTGGTGCGAAAAGGCAACGGAGCCCTACCAGATCAGCATCGAAGACTTTGCCAAGCGTGTGAAGGCTTATCTGGATAAGAAGGGCAGCAACCATCATGTTGTCTTTTTGGTGGATGAGATCGGTCAGTATATCGGCGATGACTCCAAGCTGATGCTGAACCTCCAGACTGTGACCGAGGAACTGGGAAAGGAATGTCAGGGCAAGGCGTGGGTCATTGTGACCTCTCAGCAGGATATCGACTCCATCACCAAGGTGAAGGGCAACGATTTCTCCAAGATTCAGGGTCGCTTTGATACCCGTCTGTCTCTGTCTTCTGCAAACGTGGATGCCGTTATCAAAAAACGTATTCTGGAAAAGACCGACACCGCAGCCCAGAGCCTGCGGCTGATCTACGACCAGAAGGGCACCATCATCAAGAATCTCATTGTTTTCAACGACGGTGTGGAGAAAAAGCTGTATGCCAATGCGGAGGATTTTGCAGAGGTGTACCCCTTTGTGCCCTATCAGTTCAACCTTCTGGCAAGTGTGCTGACCAGCATCCGTACCCACGGTGCATCCGGTAAGCATCTGTCCGAGGGCGAGCGCTCCATGCTGGCGTTGTTCAAAGAGTCTGCCATGCAGCTGATGAACGAAGAAACCGGTGCCATCGTGCCGTTCCATAAATTCTACGATGCACTGGAAAACTTCCTTGACCACAGCCACAGCAGCGTGATCATTCGTGCCTATGATAACAGCTACATCAACCCGGAAAAGAAGGAAAAGGACGTCTTTGTCATCAACGTGCTGAAGACCCTTTTCCTGATCAAATATGTGGTGGAGATCGAGGCAAATGTGGATAACATCACCAGCCTGATGATCTCCAACATCGACGATGACCGCCTTGCCCTGAAAGCAGAGGTGGAGGAAGCCCTGAAGGTGCTGATGCGCCAGATGCTGATCCAGAAAAACGGCAGCGTCTATGTGTTCCTGACCGATGAGGAGCAGGAGATCAACAACGAGATTGAAAAAGAAAACGTGGAGATGCCGGAAGTCCTCACGAAGATCGCTGAGATGATCTTTGAGGACATCTTCCCCAGCAAAAATGTACCAGTATCCGGCATTCGGCGGACGGTACACCTTCCCGTTCAACCAGATGGTGGATGACCGCCCCTACAAGGCAAATCAAAGCTACGATATCGGGCTGCGTGTGCTGACCCCGTGGTATGAGGGTGGTGTGGAGGACTCTACCCTGCGGATGATCTCCGGGCAGGGCAAGGAAGTGCTGGTGGCACTGCCCAACGATGACTCCTTCCTGACCGAAATGCGCGCCTACCTGAAGATCGAGCGCTTCCTGCGTAAGAATACCTCGGTACAGCTTGCAAAGTACGAGGCCATCAAGGAAGCAAAGCGGGTGGAGATGCGGGAACGCAACAGCAACGCCAAGCTCTACCTGACCGAGGCGCTGAAGGATTCTACCATCTATGTAAACGGCGATGTGCTGCGTACCTCCGGCAAAGAAGTGAACAGCCGCATCAACGAGGCAATCGGTCGTCTGGTGCAGACGGTCTACCATAAGCTGTCCTACATTACCGCCCCCATGGGCGAGACCGATATCCGCAAGCTGTTCCGCAGCAGCAACCAGCTCTCCCTTACCTTGGAGGATAGCTCTGAGGCAAACGTCCATGCACTGGACGATGTGCTGCAATTTATCGGCGGCAACTCCCGGATGCACATGAAGACCTCCATGAAAACCATCAAGGATCGGTTCATGAAAGCTCCCTACGGCTTTGTGGAGGACGATGTGCAGTGGCTGGTGGCGCGGCTGTTCAAACGGGGCGATCTTGCCTTTACTGTGAACGGCGAAAGTGTGAACGCCAACAATCGCACCGAGGAAGAGCTTGTGGGATACATCACCAAAAGCAGTTTGTGGACAAGCTGCTGATGGAGGTCCGTGTCCGGGTGCCGGAAAAGCAGAAAAAGGCTGTCCGCACCATTATGAAGGAGCTGTTCAACGTGCTGCCCACGGCAGAGGACGAGGACACCATGATGAGCGAGTTCCGGCGCTACTGCGAGCGCACCATCACCTCCATCGACCGTCTGGAGCCCCGGTATCAGCTTTACGCCTACCCCGGCAGACAGGTCCTTGCCGAGGGCAAAAAGCTGATGAGCAACCTGCTGCAGATCAACGCTCCGCTGGAATTTTTCAAGGAAGTCAGCGATGGGCAGGATGAGCTGCTGGATTTTGGTGAGGATTTTGAGCCGGTGCAGAAATTCTTCAGCCCCAACAGCGAGCAGGAGCAGATTTTTCGCCGTGCACTGGATATGCTGGGCATTTACGATGACAGCAAGACCTATATCGTGAACACCGCACTGGAAGATGTTGTCCGGCAGATGCGCAGCATCGTGGGCATGAAAGCACCCTACCGTGAGATCCCCAAGCTGCCGGAGCTGCGGGAAAAGTTCATGTCCCTGTACAACGAGATTCTGGAGGAGCAGTCGGTACCGGTGGTAAAAGCCATCAAGGACGACCGCAACCGTGTGCTGGAGGTGCTGAACGACAAGCCCTACAAGGACGCAAAGCACAGTGGTTACATGGAGCGGTTCGAGGAGCTGTTGGACGGTGCTGTGCACTGCAACAATGTGTCGGTGCTGCGCAGCTATCAGGATAAGTCCGATGCGCTGAAGATCCGTCTGCTGAACGAGATGGTAGACGAGGACAACCGCTTGGCACAGCAGGCACTTGCACAGGCAGAAGCAGAACAGAAGCGTCTGGCAGAGGAAGCCCGCAAGCGTGGCGAGACCGTCACCGTGCCGCAGCCGAAGGTCCAGCAGCCTGCCGTCAAGGTGCGTACCACCAAGAATCTCTCTATCAAAACGGTGGCACGGGCAGCGTCCTGGCGGCTGGAAAGCACAGAGGATGTGGATAAATATCTGGATGCCCTGCGGCAGAGCCTGCTGAAGGAACTTGCCGATGATTCGATCGTGAATGTGGAACTGTAATAGAATGGCGTTGGAGAGAGCAATGGAAAATTTATCGGAAATGGACTTAGAATATAAAAAATGGATTTCTGACATAAGCAGCCGCTTTAAGCAGAGCCAAATCAAAGCTGCGGTTAAGGTAAACGATGAAATGCTGCGGTTTTATTGGCAGCTTGGCAACGAACTCCACGATAAGAAAAACGATTTTTCTTATGGGGATGGCTTTTATAAAACGGTCAGCCGTGATCTTAAAAGAATGCTGCCGGATGTGAAGTCTTTCTCGGAAACAAATCTTCGCTATATGCAGAAGTTTGCGGAGCTGTATGCGATGCCCTCAAATCTTCCCCAGCTTGGGGAAGATTTGGAGCGGCAGATCCCTACAACGCTTTTTGCAATTCCATGGGGACATCATAAGCTTATCATGGACAAGTGCAAAAATGATCCGCAGAAAGCGCTATTCTTTGTTGAACAGGTGATTCAAAACAACTGGTCTCGTGCGGTACTGTTGAATTTTCTGGATACAGACCTTTATGAACGCCAAGGAAAAGCCATCACCAATTTCAAAGCAACACTTCCGGCTGTGCAGAGTGATCTTGCACAGGAAATCACGAAAGATCCGTATAAGTTTGATTTTATCACCTTGACGCAGAGCTACAATGAAAAAGAATTGAAAGATGCCTTGATGGATAACATTCAAAAGTTTCTGTTGGAACTGGGCAATGGATTTGCGTTTGTCGGGCGTGAATACCGAATTGAGATTGGCGATACAGAAAATTTTATTGATATGTTGTTCTATCACATCAGGCTGCATTGCTATGTGGTCGTTGAAGTGAAAATCACTGAATTTGAGGCATCTTATACCGGGCAGCTTGGCACATATGTAGTGGCGGTAAATCATCAGTTGAAAACGGATACCGATGCCCCTACCCTAGGGCTGCTTGTCTGCAAATCGAAAGATAACGTAAAAGCGCAGTATGCGTTGGAGTCCAGCAGCCAGCCACTTGGCGTTTCTGCCTATGAGTTATCGAATCTGATGCCGGAAAATTTCAAGAGTTCACTGCCCTCTATCGACGAGATCGAAAAAGAACTTCTGAAAGATACGGAATAAAGGAAAGTGGGAGCCAGCCATGAACAAAACAGCCATTAAAAACTTTGCCATCTGGGCACGGAATAAGCTGATCGCCGATATCTGCTACCGGGCCGGTCTGATGGGCATTACCGAAAAAGGGATTGCGGATGCACTGCCGCAGAGTACGCGGGAAGCTGAATTCTACGATTTTGGTGCAACGGAGCCTTATATGCTGGATGGCGATGCCATCAAGCAGCGGCGGCAGCTTGTGAGCGCCATCCGGGAGAAGGAGGCCGACACCGATTACGCCACTGCCTACCAGTACATCATGGAGGAAGTGGCCTACACATGGTTCAACCGCCTGATCGCTGTGCGGTTCATGGAGGTCAACGACTATTTGCCCTCCCACCTGCGGGTGCTTAGCTCAGAGAGCGGCAAGGTGGAGCCGGATCTGGTCACCACCCCCTTTGATGCCGAGTTGCCCTTTACCGCCGAGGAAGAAGCCCAGATCATCCAGTGGAAGCAGGACAACAAGCTGGACGAGCTGTTCCGCTTTTGTTCATCAAGCAGTGCAATGCGCTGAATGAGATCCTGCCCGGTCTGTTTGAAAAGACCACCGACTACACCGAAGTCCTGCTGAACCTTTCGGTGGTGGATCAGGAGGGCGTGGTGTACAAGCTGACCCACGATATCCCGGAAAAGGACTTCAACATCGAGCAGGGCGGTCAGGTGGAGATCATTGGCTGGCTGTATCAGTATTACAACACTGAACCTAAAAAGGCGCTTTTGAAAAGAGCGGAAAGATCACCAAAGAGGAGATCCCGGCGGTGACCCAGTTGTTCACCCCGGATTGGATCGTCCGCTACATGGTGGAAAACAGCCTTGGACGCTTGTGGCTGGAGGGTCACCCGGACAGCGACCTGCGGAAAAACTGGAAGTATTATCTGGACGAAGCCCCGCAGGAGCCGGAAGTACAGGCAAAGCTGGCGGATATCCGCAAGGAGTACGCCGCCCTGAGCCCGGAAGACCTGACCCTCATCGACCCCTGCATGGGCTCCGGCCATATTCTGGTGTACGCCTTTGACGTGCTGATGCAGATTTACACCAGCGTGGGCTACTCCGAGCGGGATGCCGCCAAGAGCATCCTCGAACACAATCTCTATGGTCTGGATATTGACGACCGTGCCTATCAGTTGGCATACTTTGCCGTAATGATGAAGGCACGGCAGTACAACCGCCGCATCCTCAACGGCGAAAACACCTGCCACGTCTACGCTATTCAGGAGAGC
>ENA-OQDL01000486-OQDL01000486.1-human-gut-metagenome-genome-assembly--contig:-NODE-486-length-25404-cov-4.268188_pt1 | contig 25404 bp, 26 predicted proteins | sample MGYA00242782_ERZ504609 | MGnify/ENA primary metagenome ERZ504609 (study PRJEB26092, sample SAMD00036320) | human gut metagenome | host: Homo sapiens | study: EMG produced TPA metagenomics assembly of... | reverse complement strand
CCGGGATCCGGACCGGGGCGGACTGGATCCCATACCCCGCCTCATCCAGTTCCCGGGAGCAGCGGAACAGGCTGCGGAGGATCAAGAAGTACACAGCCAGCAGAGCGGCGACCAAAATCAGCCCGCCGTACTCCACCACACCCAGGACACACATCAGGAGGTACCAGATCACCAGACCCCCGCGGCCCCGGCACGGGGCGGGAGCCCTGCCTTTTCCCGCACTGCCCGCAGCCCCTGCCAGAGGCACACATACACCGCCAAAAGGAGCAGTAAGCTGGCCCATTTCAGCGGGACCAAAAGGGCAGAGAGGACGCCGGCGCTGACCCAGATGGTGGTGTTCAGGAGCAAAAGCAGGAAAAAGTGGACTGCCCGGAGCAGCGTCAAGACAAAGCAGCTTCGGAACCATCGGTTTTCACGCCGCAGGCTGCGGAAGCCCAGCAGCATCAGCACCACCCCAACGGCGGGGAGGATCGTATCCAGAAGCCAGAAATTCAGCGTGACGGTGGACAGAGCCATTCCCACCAGCACCCGGTTCCAGGCCCTTTTCCAGGGGGTCACTTCCTCCACGATCCCCTCTGGCGGAAGGTCCGGCAGGCCGGCTCCCAGCATAGCTTCAAATTCCCCCTCGCTCAGTTCTTCCCATTTCCGGTCATCCATTCTGGTCACCCCCCAACATCTTCCTCAGCCGCCGTTTCAGCCTGTACAGCTTCCCCTCCACCGCCCGCTCCGTCATGCCCAGCTCCGCAGCGATCCGGGCGGTGGTTTGCAGGTAATAGTATTTCCGGTAAAACAGCAGCCGCTCCTCCGGCAGCAGGCGGCCCAGGGCCTCCAACAGCTCCTGCTCCCGTTCCCGCCGCACCACTTCCTCCTCCGGAGAGGGGCCCGCCGCCGTGTGTTCTGTCAGTTCCTCCGCTCCCGCATGACGTGCATTTTTTCTTGCATGATTCAGCGCGGTATTCCGGGCCACCGCCGTCAGCCACGCGTTCCAGCTGCCACGCTGCCGACTGAACTGGCCGATATGCTCCCACACCTGCATGGCCGCCTCGGAGAGGCATTCCTCCCGGTCCCGGGGATCCTGTAAGATGCCGCTGATGACGTACCGCATCAGCGGCCCATAGTGCCGCAGCAGAGCATCCATGCCCTCTTCCCTGCGCTCCGCCAGCAGCGCTGTGATCTCCTGCTCCTGCACATCGCCGCCCCCTTTCCAAACGTTCTCTACTCTATCATACACGCCTCAGCCCAAAATCCCACGGATTTTTTGTGATTAGTGAAGGTCACAGAACCGATGAGAATACCGAGACCAGCGGTGATGAGCACCACGATGTCCGGGGTGCCTTCCTTGGTCAGGATGTCGTTCAGGGCCACGAGTGCGGCGGCGCCACCACCCACGGTATTGAACACGGAGACCAGCTGCGGCATATCGGTCATCTTCACCTTCTTGGCGGAGACGACACCGGCCACGGCACCGATCAGGATGCCGACGACCAGCACCACCACGGCGACAATGTTCACGAAGCCCTTGGCGAAGAGCACGATGAACGCCATGAGCACGGCCACGACCATGCCGAACGCGGAGATCTGGTTACCCTTGCGGGCGGTCTTCGGCGAATTCATGAAATGCAGACCGACCACAAACAGGACGGCAGAGAACAGGTAGACGAACCAAGCGACGATGTCGATGGCGCCAACGGTTGCGGAGGTCATTACTTCGACTCCCCCTTCTTCTCGTTCTTGCTGGACTTGAACATCTCAAGCATGCGGTCGGTGACCACGTAGCCACCAACGACGTTCATGGTGCCCAGCACAGCGGCCAGGAAGATGAACACGTAGGCCAGCGGGCTATTGGCTTCGGCTGCCACGATCACAACGCCGACGATGACGATGCCGTGGATGGAGTTCGCGCCGGACATAAGCGGCGTGTGCAGGGTGGCGGGCACCTTGCCGATGACCTCGATGCCGATGAGCAGCGCGAGGACGAACAGGGTAATGGAAACGACGAGAGTAGGCATGGTATTCCTTCTTCCTTACTTCTCGGACTTCTCGGCATCGGCAGCAGCTGCCGGGGCGGCGGCGCGGCCGGCAACCACCAGCGCGTCGTCGAGTTCTTCGGTGAGATCCTGGCCGAGCTTGCCGTCACGCACGAAGTGCACGAGGATGTCGGCCACGTTGCGCGAAAGCAGGTTGGATGCGGTGGTGGCGACGCCGGAGGCCAGGTAGGGAGCGCCGATCAGCTTGACACCGCCCTCGGTGACCTGCTCACCAACGGCGGAGCCTTCGACGTTGCCGCCGAGGTCGGATGCTGCGCAGTCCACGATCACGGCACCACGCTTGAGACCCTTGACGCCGGCTGCGGTGAGCAGCACCGGGGGCTTACGGCCCGGGACCTTGGCGGTGGTGATGATGATGTCAAAGCCGGCGGCCTTTTCGTCGACGGCAGCCTGCTGCTGAGCCTGCTCTTCGGCGCTCAGCGCGCGGGCATAACCGCCCTCGCCCTGGCCCTTGGAGAAGTCAAGTCCCAGATCAAGGAACTTCGCGCCGAGGGACTCGACCTCGCCCTGGGAGGCGGGACGCACGTCGTACGCGGTGACGACCGCGCCAAGACGCTTCAGCGTACCGATGGCCTGCAGGCCGGCGATGCCGGCACCGAGCACCAGCGCCTTAGCCGGGCGAATCGTGCCGGCGGCGGTGGTCATCATCGGCAGGAAGGAACCGTAAGCATCGGCGGCGGTGATGGCTGCCTTGTAGCCCATCACGGAGTTCTGAGAGGTCATCTCATCCATGGACTGGGCGCTGGAAAGCTTACGGGGCAGCTTTTCGATGGCGATGCCCACCAGACCGGCCTTCTCGAGCGCGGCCACGTAATCGGCATCGGTGAAGGAACCGAGCATGCCAATGACCCACTGGCCGGCCTTGAGCTTGGCCACGGTCTCGGCGGACGGTCGGTCCACAAAACCGAGCGCGTCGGCTTCGGCGAGCACCTCGTCACGGCTGGTCACCTTCGCACCGGCCTTTTCGTAATCCTCATCGGTGTAGTCGGCAGCAATGCCGGCACCTGCTTCAATCAGTGAGGAGACACCGCTCCTCTTCAGCCGGGTGACGATATCCGGCGTCAGCGCGACGCGGGATTCCGTTTCGGACGTTTCGTTCAAAACGCCGAACACCACGGTGGCTTCTGGGTTTTGCGCCATGAGAGCCCTTTCTTGTTCTGCTTCAAAATGGACATGGTTATCCGCATAGTAAGTGTAGCCGGAAGGTAAAGACCATGACTTGAGATTCCGCCAATCGAAACAGAAACGAACCCGAAATTAGTGAGAAATACGAATGTGTCCATGTGCATTGCGGATGAATTGCTCGGAAGCCGTCCAACAATCACCTGGCATCGATTAGCAACCAACCGCTCAATAATTATCGACAATCACCGTTTCGCAGCTCACGGTTACTCAACAATATCGGGACCTGTGCAATATTTTGCCACGCACTCCCCTAACCAGCCAGAATCCTACGGTTGCGTAAGGTGACGAGTTCGGTTTGGGCGATTACAATTTGAACTTTGAGAAGCGTTCGCCTCATGGCTGGACGACACTGAAAGGTTTACAGGAGCAAGACTTGTCGGTTATCAATTCCTTCACGCAGCACACTATCAATCTCACCCGTAAGGCGCTCAGGTTGGGATCCGACTTCGTCCACCCGGTCCACGACGACACCCCGGACGAGCCCGATTACCTGTCCAACGCCGACGTGCCGGTCGAGACCAATATCGCTTTGCCTCACAGCGACGATTGGGACGACGGCCACCTGACCGTCACCGACATCGACCCCGCCACCGGCCTGCTCACCACCTCCACCGAAGGCAATCCGCCGCTGGACGAAGGTACGTCCATCTACGACCTGTATGCGGACCGCGCCGAACGTATGGGCGATGAGCCGCTGTACACCTACAAGTCCGGCAACGATTGGGTGACCGTCACCGCCAACGAGTTCCTGGCTGACGTGCGTGCCGTGGCCAAGGGCCTGATTCATTACGGCCTGAAGAAGGGCGATGCCGTGGCATTCATGTGCCGAACTTCCTACGACTGGGACCTGACCGACGCGGCGATCATGGCGTGCGGCGGCGTGCTCGCCACCATCTACGACACCGATTCCGCCGAGCAGATTCGCAATATCGTCAACAACTCCGATGCCCGACTGCTGATCGTGCAGGACACGGACATGCGTAAGAAGGCGGATGGGGCCGTCGAAGAGTGCCCGTCCCTGGAGCACATCATCACCATCGAGACCGGTGGCTTGGACGAGATCAAGGCCTACGGCACCACGGTCTCGGACGAGGAGCTGGACGAGCGCATCGATTCGGTCAAGAAGACCGACCTGTGTTCCATCGTGTACACCTCCGGTTCCACGGCCGCGCCGAAAGGCGTGGAGATGACCCACGAGCACTACTGCCAGACCGCGCTGAATCTGCCGGCCTACATGCCCGATCTGCTGCACGACAAGAGGAACACCATCCTGCTGTTCCTGCCGCAGGCCCATTCCTTCGCCCGCGCCATCAACTACATCGTCGTCTCCTCGAACGTCCGCATCTACATCGCCACCGGCATCAAGACGCTGATCAGCGATCTGCAGGTGGCCAAGCCCACTCTCATGATCGTGGTGCCGCGCGTGCTGGAGAAGGTGTACAACGCCGCGTCCCAGAAGGCCGGCCACGGCCCCAAGGGCGTGGTGTTCGCCTCCGCCGTGGTGGCCGCGCAGAACTATATGAAGGAAGTCTCCGCCAATGGCAAGGCGGGTGCACTGACCCGCACTCGCCGCGCTGCCTTCGATCCGATTGTCTACTCTTCGTTGCGCGAAGTGCTCGGCGGTCGCGCCAAGTGGATTGTGGCCGGCGGTGCCCCGCTTGACCCGGAACTGCTGGCTTTCTTCCGTGGCGCGGGTGTGCCTGTATACGAGGGGTATGGTCTGACCGAAACCACCGCGCCGTGCGCGTTCAACCCGCTGGGTACGCCGTTCCACGCTGGTTCCGTGGGCATCGCATTCCCCGGATTCTCCCTGCGCATCGCCGAGGACGGCGAAATTCAGGTCAAGGGTCGTGCCGTGTTCCCGCGCTATCACAAGAACGACGAGGCCACTGAGCTGTCGTTCACCGAAGATGGCTGGTATGCCACCGGCGACTTGGGCCGTATCGACAACGATGGCTTCCTGTACATCACCGGGCGCAAGAAGGATCTGATCATCACTGCCGGCGGCAAGAACGTCTCCCCCGGCCCGATCGAGGAAGTCATCCAGCGTTGCGAGTTCGTCTCCCAGGCGTTGGTGCTGGGTGACAAACGCCCGTTCATCTCCGCCCTGGTGACGTTGGACGAGAAGTCGTTGCGCCCGTGGCTCGCCGCCAAGGGGCTTGACGAGAACATGTCCCTCGAGGACGCGGCAAGGAACGCCGCCGTGCGCGCCGAAGTGCAGCAGTGGGTCGATCAGGCCAACGAGGGCGTCTCCCGCGCCGAGTCCGTGCGCAAGTTCATCATCCTGCCCGAGGAGTTCACTCAGGAGAACGGTCTGATGACCGCTTCCATGAAGGTGATTCGCCCCAAGGTCATCAAGCGCTACTCCACCCTCCTCAACACCCAGATGTACACCAAGAAGAAGTAAGGAGGACTCGAGTACAGCAAAAGGGAGATTCCATTGGAATCTCCCTTTTGTTATAACCGGCCGAAGGCCGATTCCTAGAAGCCCAGGCGCTCCAGCTGCTTGGGGTCGGACTGCCAGCCTTTGGCTACCTTGACGTGGAGGTCGAGCTTGGCTTTTTGGCCGACGATGCGGTTGACCGGGTGCGCAGCTTCTTCTTGACGTAGGTGAGGTTCGAGGCGCCCTTGCCGATGATGATCGGCTTCTGGGAGTCACGCTCCACGTAAATGGACACGTTGACCTGCGCCTTGCCGTCATAGCCCTGACCGGTCTCGTTGTCTTCCGGATAGTCGATGGAATCAACCACCACGGCCAGCGAATGCGGCAGCTCGTCGTCCAGGGTCTCAAGGAACGCACCGCGCACGAGTTCGGCGATGGTGTCTTCCGGACGCTCCTCGCTGATCTGATCGTCCGGGTACATCTGCGGACCCTCGGGCGTGTGCTCAATGAGCACGTTCTTCACTTCAGCCAGATTGTCGTGCTTCAGGGCGCTCACCGGCACGATGTCCGAGAAATCGGCGAAATCGTTGATTTCGATGAGCTTGTTGATGAGTTGCTGACGGCCAAGCTCGTCGATCTTGGTGACGATGGCAATCAGCGGGATGCGCCACTTGAACGTACCGTCCTCACGCTTGGTGGCGAAGTCGGTACGCAGTCGGGAGAGAATACGCTTGTCGCCGGGGCCGATTTCCTGGTCGGCGGGCAGCAGGAAGGCCACCACGTCCACATCGGCCAGAGATTCGTCGACCACGTCGTTCAGACGCTGGCCGAGCAACGTACGCGGACGGTGAATACCGGGCGTGTCCACGAGCACGAGCTGCGCGTGGTCGGCGGTCAGGATGCCGCGGATCGCCTTACGGGTGGTTTCCGGGCGAGAGGATGCGATGGCGATCTGCTTGCCGATCAACGCGTTGATCAACGTGGATTTGCCGACGTTCGGGCGGCCGACCACGGCCACGAATCCGGAGCGATACGGCACGTCCTGCTTGGTCACGTTCGCCGTTTCACCGGTCGCGTCGACTTCGGCAACGCCGGCAACATCGGAAGCATCGGTAACGTCAATGTCATCGACGTCGTTCGTGCTGTTGTTCTGATCGGTCATATCACTCCTTGCTGGCGGTATCATCGCCTTCGACGGGCTCGCCGTCAGTTTCCTCATGGGTCTTGTTATTTTCCTCGCCGCCCTCGACGTGCGCCGGTTCTACGACGATGGTGGACACCTTCTTGCGGCGTCCGGCGGAGTCCACGGCGGTCAGTCGCAGACCGCGCGTCACAGCCGAGGCACCGACAATCGGCACTCGGCCCAGAATCTTGGTCAGCAGGCCGTACACGGTATCGACATCGTCCTCATCAATGTCGATCTCGAAGATCTCCTCCAGATCGGCAATCGGCGTACGGGCGGGCATCTTCCACTTGTTGTCTCCGATTTTCTCCGGCTCAGTACGCTGGGTGCGGTCGTGCTCGTCTTCCAGCTCGCCGACGATCTGTTCGATGGCATCCTCGATAGTCACCATGCCGGCGATGCCGCCGTACTCATCGACCACCACGGCCACATGCTGGCGGGAACGCTGCATCTCATGGAACAGGTCGTCCACCGGCTTGGATTCGGGAACAAGCAGCGGCTGCCGGACGATGGATTCGACCGCGCGCTCCATGGCCGCCGGGTTGAAGGCGGTGGCACGCACGGCATCCTTCAAATAGGCCACGCCGATCAGGTCATCCACATCCTCACCGATCACCGGCACGCGGGAGAAGCCGGAGCGGGAGAACAGTTTCAGCGCGGAAGACAGTGTGGAGTCGCGCTCCATGCAGATCATATCGGTGCGCGGCACCATGATCTCGCGAGTCAACGTATCAGACAGGGTGAGCACGTTGCGCAACATTTCGGAGACTTCCGGATCGAAGTCGTTGGACTCCACCAGTCGGTCGATGGCGGCCTTGCCCTGCTCGAGCTGAATCTTCTCAAGCTCCTCGTCGTCGGACAGATCGGAGTCCTTGGAGCGGCGGCCCGGCCCCTTGGAACCGGACTTGTCGCCACCGATGCGTGCGAACGGCGTGAGCTTGGTGGCCAACGACACGATGCGCGAGTTGGAAATCATGATGCCGACCGGCTTGGCCATGCCGGCGGTGCGCGGGCGGACCAGTACGGAGACCACGGCTACGATAATCGCGAACAGGAATCCGGAGAGCAGTTCAATCCACAGTTCCGCACCCCACAGGGATGCGATGGAAGACACCAGTACGCCGTCGAGCACATTGCAGGCGATGCGGAAGAACGCACAGCTGCCGGCGGTGGCGTAACGGTCGGCGATGAGCCGTTGCACGCGATGAATCTTGTCGATCTTCTTCATCTTGAGGAACTGGCTTGCTTCGGAGTCGGTCTGCACCTCGAGGATGAGATTGTTGAGGCTGGCTCGCGTTACGCGGGCCACGGCGCCTTCAGCGGCGGCCATGGTCAGCGAGAGCCAGACGAACAGGGCCGCCACGAGTACGAGAATGACGGTGATGGCGATCGGCGTGGTACTGGAATACTCCATAATGATTTTTCGGTGTCCTTGAATGTCCTTGAACGGTATCGAATAATCCGGATTTGGTGTGATTGATTTGGGAGCTTATTTGGAATCGAGGTCGCGGCCAGCACCGTGCGCGGCGTCGTACAGGGCCAGCGCGTCGGGTGTGCCGGCGGGCAGCGTGGCCTGCACGTTGGCATCGTGGCGTAGGGCGAAGAAGGTGAGCAGCAGCTGTCGCTGCAGGCCGAACATCTGGCGCTCCTGCTCGGGGGTCACGTGGTCGTAGCCGAGCAGGTGCAGGATGCCGTGGATGGTGAGCAACAGCATCTCCTGCATGGTGCTGTGCCCGGCTGCGGCAGCCTGTTGGGCGGCGACCCACGGGCAGATGACGATGTCGCCGAGCACTCCTTCCATCACGGTTTTGCCGTCGCCGGGGCGCAGCTCGTCCATCGGGAAGCTCATCACGTCGGTCGGGCCTTCGAGGTTCATCCAACGCATGTGCAGTTCGGCGATGGGATCGGGATCCACGAACATGATGGTCAGGTCGGACTGGGTGCTCACGCGCATCTGGTCGAGTACCCAAATACCCAAATCGGAGAAGACCTTGGGGTCGATGACCCACTGGGTTTCATTGGTGACGTCAACGCTCATCGTCTGTCTCGCTTTGGTTGGTTGAATCCGCTTGCTGGCGGGCATCGAAGTCGGTATGGTTGCGGCGGCCCTTGCGTTCGATGTCGCGGTGGTCGCCGGCGATGGCGGAGTGACGGTCGTAGGCGGCCACGATCTGGCCGACCAGCTGGTGACGTACCACGTCCTCGGTTTTGAGATGCACGAATGCGATGTCGTTGATGCCGCCCAGGATGCGTTCGATGGTGGCCAGTCCCGAGCGCGGCACGGTCAGGTCCACCTGCGAGATATCGCCGGTGATGACCATCGTGGTGTTGAAGCCCAGACGGGTCAGGAACATCTTCATCTGCTGTTCGGTGGTGTTCTGAGCCTCGTCGAGGATCACGAACGCGTCGTTCAGCGTACGGCCGCGCATGTAGGCGAGCGGCGCCACTTCGATGGAGCCGTCGTCCATGTACCGCTTGAGCTGGTCGGCGCCGAGCATGTCGCCAAGCGCGTCGTACAGCGGGCGCAGATACGGGTCAACCTTGTCGTTCAGCGTGCCGGGCAGAAAGCCGAGGCTTTCGCCGGCCTCCACGGCCGGGCGCGTGAGGATGATGCGGCGAATCTGCTTGTCCTGGAAGGCACGCACAGCCTTGGCCACGGCCAGATACGTCTTGCCGGTGCCTGCGGGGCCAATGCCGAAGGTGATGGTGTGCGATTCGATGGCGTTCACGTAGGCCACTTGTCCGGCGGTTTTCGCACGGACCGGCACGCCGGCAGCAAAGGTGATGACGCCGGGAACCGTGGGCTTACGGTACGTCGGGTCGTGGGAGCCGGCAGAACGTGCATGGGCGCGTTCGTTTGAGGTCGATTGCGCCAGTTTGTCACGCACCGGGCCGTGACCGGGATGTTCGAGGCGCACGTGGTTCTTGAGCACGTTCTGGTCGAGCATGCGACGCACGGTGTCGGCGTCCATAGGCGCGGTGTAGGCGGCTTGGATGATGGTGTTGACCAAATCCTCGGCCTGTGCGGCCTGGGCTTCGGTCTGCTTGGAGCGGGAGACGATCGCCACGCGGTTGCCGCGCACGATAATCGTCAGGTCCGGAAAGGCGCGCTCCACCTCGCGAATGACCTCGTCAACCGGGCCGAGCACGGCGACGGGGTCAAGCTGGGGCGGGATGGTGATGGTACGTGTAGTCGTTGCCACGAAGCGGATATTCCCCTACTACTCGTCGAGCTTTTCGCCGGTCATCACGTGCGCGTGCACGTGGAAGACGGTCTGGCCGGCGTCAAGACCGGTGTTGAACACCAGTCGGTAGGCGCCGTGAAATTCCTTGTCGGCGATGTTCTGCGCGATGGAGACGATGTGGGCCAGCTCGGTCGGGTCACCGGCGGCAAGTTCGGCGACGTTGGCGTAGTGCTTCTTGGGCACCACGAGCACATGGACCTTGGCCTTGGGATTGATGTCGTTGAATGCGTAGGTCGTCTCGTCCTCGTAGACCTTGCTGCTGGGAATCTGCCCTGCGATGATCTTGCAGAACAGGCAATCGTCGGATTCGCTCATCATGCTCCTTGGTTTGATGTTGCTACGCACCAGCTTAGCGCGTGGGCGTTACTCGTAACGTCCCAACACCCGAGACAACAGCGACAACGCCACCGGACCGGCCGTCGCGGCTCTCAGAATATTGCGCCCCAGTACGCAGCTCACCGCTCCGGCCTTGACGAAATCAGCTACCTCCTGCTCACTGATGCCGCCCTCAGGCCCGACCACCACACTGACAGTCCGCGGCCGGCCGTCCTGGAGCGTGCGTTCCACCAACTGCGCAACCTTCTCCTCCACGCCGGACCACGTATCGGTAGCATCCTGATGCAGCACAATCACCACATCGCCATGCACGCAGGCCCTGCGGCAGATGGCCACGACCTCCTTGCTGGACGCACACGCCTCCAGTTGCGGCTTAAAGGCGCGCCGCGACTGCTCGGTGGCGGCATCCAGTACCGAATTCCACTTCTTGTCTGTACGGCCGACCTTCCACTTGGCAATGGATCGGTCCGCCTGCCATGGCACCACTTGGTCGACGCCAATCTGAGTAGCCATATCGATGGCCTGCTCATCATGGCCGGTTTTCGCCAATGCCTGAATCAGCGCCAAACGGGTGAGCGGCTCGGGTTCGCGCCCCACTTCCACGACTTCAGCCAGTCCGGCTTCAGGATCGGCCATCACTGCCTGGATTCTCAAGCCGTTGCCGTCGGAAAGTTGCAGGCTGTCCCCTGCCTTGAGTCGCATGGCCTGCACGGCATGGCGCTTGATGTGAGCGGGCAGGGTTAGCTTCCAGCCGGCGTGGAGTTCGTCGCTGTTCACCGGGACGTCGTCGACCTGCGGGTCGAAAAGAAAAAGGGCATCAGTCATGACTTCAAGGCTACACGCGACACGCCGGGCACACGCGCGAATTGCATCCCTGTAATTTCATGCTAAGCTATCTACTCGTTGTCCAAACGACACCTGCCCGGGTGGCGGAATGGTAGACGCGCTAGCTTGAGGTGCTAGTGCCTATTTTATACGGGCGTACGGGTTCAAGTCCCGTCTCGGGCACAGATAAACCCCTTGCATTGCAAGGGGTTTTTCGTTATCTGCACACACGAAAGGCCACCAATGCAGTTCATCACGCTGGACACCGTCGACGACCCGCGCGTCGAAGCGTATGTGAGCCTCACCGAAATGCAGTTGCGCAATCGCTTGGAACCAGCCAAGGGCGTGTTCATCGCCGAGTCCCCCAAGGTTATCGACCGCGCGCTGGCCGCTGACCGCGAACCGCTGTCACTGCTGGTCGAGGAACCTTGGCTGGAGGGCATGAAAGACACCTTCGACTTCATCGACGGGCGCTGGGGCGCGGATATTCCCGTCTACGTGGCCTCACCTGAGCAGCTCAAGCGTCTGACCGGCTACCGTTTGCATCGCGGCGCCCTATGCGCGATGCGACGCTGGCCGCTGCCCTCCGTAGCCGAGGTCTGCAAGAGCGCCCGCCGCGTGGCAGTAATGGAAAACATCGTGGACCACACCAATGTGGGCGCACTGATGCGTTCGGCGGCCGCGCTCGATGTGGATGCCGTGCTGGTCACACCCTCCTGCGGTGATCCGCTGTACCGACGCGCCGCCCGCGTGTCGATGGGCACCGTATTCCAGATTCCGTGGACCCGTATCACCGGGTTCAACGACGACGGCACCGAAAACAAGCATTACTGGCCGTTCCAGGGCATCGACGAGTTGAAGTCGCTGGGCTTCACCACCGTGGCCATGGCATTGGAGGATCGTTCGATTTCGTTGGACGAACTGACACGCCGTCTGCACGCGCCTGCCGAAGATCCGACGCATATCGACAAGCTCGCGCTGATCTTCGGTACCGAGGGCGACGGCCTGTCCCACCATACGATTGCCCGCGCCGATTTGACCGTGAAGATTCCGATGAGCCACGGCGTGGATAGCCTGAACGTGGCGGCATCCAGCGCAGTGGCGTTCTACGCGACACGCTAAGGAATCGCACGCGCTCCGAAAAGGCCGGATCCTTAACAAATCTACGAAACTGTTCATCGCAAGTTCACGGCACGCGGGGGCGAAAGCCTTGCATGTTCGTTTTTTTCTGCAATTATTAACTATGTAAACCGAATGCAAGGAAGCATCCGGCCCGGCAGTGCGGTGTCGAAAGACGCTCAGTAACAGAGAGGACAGTTACGATGACCAAGAATCCCAAGATTCTGTCGATTGTGCTTGCAGGTGGTGAGGGGACCCGCCTGATGCCGTTAACCCGTGATCGCGCGAAGCCCGCCGTTCCCTTCGGTGGTGTGTATCGTCTGATCGATTTCCCGTTGAGCAACCTGGTGAACTCCGGGTACCGTCAGGTCGTGGTGCTCACCCAGTACAAGTCCCACTCGCTTGACCGCCACATCTCCCAGGTCTGGCGTTTCTCCCCGCTGCTTGGCTCGTACGTCTCCCCCTGTGCCCGCGCAGCAGCGTCTCGGCAAGCACTGGTATCTCGGCTCCGGCCGACGCCATCTACCAGACCATCAACATCATCGAGGATGTCCAGCCGGACATCGTGGTGATCGTGGGTGCCGATCACGTCTACCGCATGGACTTCGAACAGATGGTACAGCAGCACATCGAGTCCGGCGCCGAGTTCACCGTGGCCGGTATCCGCCAGCCCATCGAGGAATCGAACCAGTTCGGTGTGATTGAGGTCGATCCCGATCACCCGAACATGATCAAGAACTTCCAGGAGAAGCCGCCCACCACCACCGGTCTGCCGGACAATCCGAACCAGATTCTGGCTTCCATGGGTAACTACGTCGCCAACACCAAGGCCCTGTTCGAGGCTCTGGCTCTCGATGAGAAGGCTGCCGACACCAAGCACGACATGGGCGGCGACATCGCCCCGTACTTCGCTTCCCGCAACGAAGCCGGCGTCTACGACTTCAACTCGAACGAGATTCCGGGCTCCACGGCCACTGATCACGCTTACTGGCGCGACGTCGGTACGATTAAGCAGTTCTACGATGCGCACATGGATCTGATCGCCTATGTGCCCGAGTTCAACCTGTACAACCAGGATTGGCCGATTTACACGATGTCCGGCAACCTGCCGCCGGCCAAGTTCGTGCACGCCGGCCGCGACCGTCTGGGCCACGCCACCGATTCGATCGTCTCCCCCGGTGTGATCGTCTCCGGCGGTGAAGTGCACCACTCCGTGCTCTCCCCCAATGTGCGTATCCACTCGTGGGCACAGATTGTCGATTCCGTGCTGTTCGACGGTGTAGTCATCAACCGCCGCGCCCGCGTGTACAAGGCGATTCTTGACAAGAACGTGGTGCTCACCGAGAACTCCACTGTCGGCATCGATACCGAGCACGATCTGGCCCGTGGCTTCACCGTCACACCGGATGGCATCACGGTTGTCCCGAAGAACACCATCGTCGATGACTGATTGACCAGTCCAGACATGGAAAAGCCCGCATCATGCGGGGCTTTTCTCGTATAGAGCTCCCTCTGATGAGGGAACTTACTAAGCGCTATCAGTACTTTGGCATATTGTCGAAGCTGAAGCCTAGGGCGGCGAGCTGGTCGCGGCCTTCGGGCGTGATGCGCTCCATGGTCCAGCGCGGATCCCACGTCCAGTCGATGCGGAACTCCTCGACCAGACCGGCCAGCGTGGATGCGCATTCGTCCTCGATAAGGTCGGTCAGCGGGCAGGCCGGCGTGGTCAGCGTCATCGTAATAATGGCGCGGCCTAGCTCATCGATCTCAATGCCGTAGACCAGACCCAAATCGATCACGTCGATGCCAAGCTCCGGATCAATCACCTGATGCAGTGCCTCGCGCACGTCTTCGGCAGTGGCGCGGCCGATATCGTCAATCGCCTTGATCGGAATCTCGCTGCCATCGGACTGTTCGTCATCCTGGCAACCGCATTTGCCGTGGTGACCGCCACACGCACAGGTGTCATCGCCGGACGCAGCAGAGTGCTCGATCGGGCGTCCGTTCGGGAAGCCCTTGGCCAAGGCCGGGTTGGCCATCACGCGGCGAGCGGCCTCCTCGTCCTGCAGGACGCCGTTGACAGCATCGAAAACGGACGGCTGTGGTTCGGGAACCAAATTATCGTTGGACATATTTCCTCAGTTCTTTGCAGCGAGGGCTTTGGCGATGGAGTCCTTCAGCCCTTCCCAGCCTAGCAGAGCGCATTTGATGCGCATAGGGTATTTCGACACGCCTTGGAATACCACGGCGTCGCCGAGCTTTTCTTCCAGGTTCTCGTCGTCCAGACCGGCACCGCGCGATTCCATCAGCTTGTGGAATGTCTGTTCCAGATCCATGGCCTCGTCAACGGTTTTGCCGTCCACCAGATCGACCATCACCGACAGGCTGGCCTGCGAAATGGAGCAGCCGTGGCCGTCCCACACCAATCGCTTGATGGTGTGCGGTTCGTCATCGGAGACTTCGACATGGATGGTCGCCTCGTCGCCGCAGGTCGGGTTGAACTGGTGCGATTCACCGGGCGTGCAGTATTCGTGGCTGGCTTGTACGGTGACATTGGCCGCTGCGTCCGCGGACTGTTCGACCGCTGCGTTGGGCGCAAAGGATTCCTTGCCATGCGGATGTTTCGACGCCTCGAGGATGACCTCTTGGTACATCTGTTCGAGGTCATCCCCGCTCATACCGAATTCGTTCATGGTGTTCTGTTTTACTCCACTCCAAAGAACTTACGGATGCCCTTGGCCGCTTCGACCAACGCTTGGGCATCTTCGACCGAATTGTAGACACCGGAGGAGGCACGGTTGGATGCGTATAGGCCGAAGTGGCGGTGTACCGGCTGGGCGCAGTGGTGTCCCACGCGAATCGCGATGCCCTGGGCGTCGATGAACTGGCCCACATCGTGCGGATGCACGCCGGCCACGTCGAACGCCACGGTGCCGATGCGGTCCACGTTTTCGCGCGGCCCGAGGATGCGAATGCCATCGACGTCGCCGAGCTTGAGCAGTTCGGCGGCGATGGTCTTCTCATGGGCTTCGATGTTCTCGAGCCCGATGTTCATCATCCATTCGGCGGCGACGCCTGCGGCCACCACTTGGGCGACCGGCTGGGTGCCGGCCTCGAAGCGGGCCGGAGGGGCCATGTATTGGGCCTCGTGGTCCATGTAGGCGAGCTCGACCATGGAGCCGCCGAAGTTGGCCGGCGGCAGGGCTTCGAGCAGGTCGCGCTTACCGTACAGGAAACCGACGCCGGTAGGACCGTACATCTTGTGCGCGCTCCAGGCGGCGAAGTCCACATCAAGCGCGTGGAAATCGACCTTGAGGTGCGGTACGGACTGGCAAGCGTCCAAGATGAAGATCGAACCTACTTCATGCGCACGCTTGATGATCGGGGCGATGTTGGTGATGGCACCCGTGGCGTTGCCCACGTGGGTGACGGCCACGACCTTGGTACGCTCGGTGATGACTTCGTCGAGGTTGTCCGTACGCACACGGCCGTCCTCGGTCAGGTCGATCCACTTGAAGGTGGCGCCGGTACGGTAGGACAGCTCCTGGAACGGCAGCAGCACCGAATGATGTTCCGCACGCGAGACGACGATCTCATCGCCCGGCTTCAGGGCAAAACGCTTGGCGGCTTCTCCCCCACGCCCCAGCGATGCATTGCCGAATGCGGTGGCGAGCAGGTTCAGTCCGGCCGTGGCACCACCGGTGACGACGACCTCCTCTTCACCTTCGGCCGCATTCGCGCCGACCAGCTTGGCCACCTTGGCTCGGGCCTCCTCAAAGGCCATGGTGCTACGGGCGGCCAGCTCGTGCGCACCACGGTGCACGCCGGCGTTAATTGTACGGTAGAAGTTCGCCTCGGCGTCGATCACCGCATTCGGCTTCTGCGAGGTGGCCGCAGAATCCAGGTACACGAGCGGGTGCCCGTGAATCTCCTGATCCAGAATCGGGAACTGCGCCCGAATCGCCTTAAAATCAACCATTATGTTCCCCCTACTTACGTAACAATTGTACGAAACGAGTGGGAGTCTGACATGGCCTGTTCGCGACCGTAAAGACCTGGCCTAAGCGGCCCGGAGCGTGTCGAGAATAGGGCATGTCAGACTCCCACGGTCACGGACTCAGGCCAGTGCGGACTCGGAGTCGGCGCCTTCGGGCAGGTACTGGTCGTAGCCGTTCTCTTCGAGTTCGTCGGCCAGCTCAGGGCCGCCGGTCTTGACGAAGTGGCCGTCGGCGAACACGTGCACGATGTCCGGCTTGATGTACTTCAAGATACGGGTGTAGTGCGTGACCATGAGGATGCCGAACTGGTTGGCTTCCTTGGCGCGGTTCACGCCTTCGGACACGATGCGCAGGGCGTCCACGTCCAAGCCGGAGTCGGTTTCGTCAAGGACGGCAAACTTCGGTTTCAGCAGTTCGAGCTGCAGCACTTCCGCGCGCTTCTTCTCACCGCCGGAGAAGCCTTCGTTCACGGAACGGGTGGCGAACTTCGGGTCCATCTTGAGGCGCTTCATGGCTGCGGACAGGTCCTTGGCCCACTGGCGAATACCGGGAGCCTCGCCGTCGATTTCGGTCTTGGCGGTGCGCAAGAAGTTGGTCATGGACACGCCCGGTATTTCGACCGGGTACTGCATGGCCAGGAACAGGCCGGCCTTGGCGCGCTCGTCCGGAGTCATCTTGAGGATGTCCTTGCCGTCGAGGAGGGCCTCGCCGGAGTCGACCACGTACTTGGGGTGGCCGGCCAACGTGTAGGCGAGAGTGGACTTGCCGGAACCGTTGGGGCCCATGATGGCGTGGGTTTCGCCGGAGTGGACGGTCAGGGTGGCACCCTTCAGGATCGGCTTGATGCCTTCCTTGGTTTCGACGTGGACGTGCAGGTCCTTGATTTCGAGTGTTGACATTGTTGTGCTCCTAAAAATGCTGTTCTTACTTGTCTTCGAGGACCTGTGCCATGGCGTCGTTTTCACCACGGGCCAGTCGGCGGTCAATCACGGTCATCAGATGTTCGGAGATGGCGGGAATGCCGATCTCCTCGACGAGTTCGCCGAAGAAGCCGCGCACCACGAGCTTGCGGGCGTCGGTTTCGGGGATGCCGCGGGATTCGAGGTAGAACAGTTCCTCGTCGTCGAAGCGGCCCACCGAAGAGGCGTGACCGGCACCGATGATGTTGCCGTTTTCGATTTCGAGGTTCGGCTCGGAATCGGCGATGGCGCCCGGGGTCAGGACCAGGTTGCGGTTGAGCTCGTAGGAGTCGGTGCCGGGGGCGGTGGGCTGGATGAGCGCGTTGCCCACCCAAGTGGAGTGCGCGCCCTTGCCGTCGAGCGCGCCCTTGTAGACCACGCGGGACTTGCAGTCGGGGTGGTTGTGTACCACCATCGTGCGGTGTTCGATGTGCTCGCCGGGTCCACGAAGTAGATGCCGAGCATGTTGAGGTCGCCCTGTTCGCCGCCGAAGTCCTGATCCATGCGGATGCGGACGATGTCGCCGCCCAAGGTCACGACGGAGTGGCGCAGGGATGCGCCTTCGCCGACGTGGATGCGGTGGTTGGCCACATGCTTGGCGGTTTTGGCCCATTCCTGAACGAACGTGGTGGAGACGTGCGAGTCCTTGCCGGTGGTGATTTCCACGCCTTCGGCCAGTCGTGCGTCACCGTCGTGTTCCACGACGACGTCCGCATGAGCCTTGTCGGCGGCGGCGATCACCAGATGGAAAGCGTCGAGGTCCTCCCCCGCGCCGTGCACCTTGACGAGCACGGGCTGGGCGATCTCACCGGACAGTTCCAGAATGGTTGCGGTGCGGCCGGATTCCCATTCGACTGCGGAGACGCGGTCGTTGGGCTTGGACACAGTGCCGGACAGGCCCTCACCGAGCTTGATCTGGCTGAGCTTCACGCCTTCGGCCAACGGCGAGCCGTCAATCATGGAGACTTCGATCTGCGTTTCGCCGGAAGGCTTGAACACGGTGAAGAACTCGTTGATGCGCTCGATAGGCGTGTAGCGCCATTCGTCCTGCTTGCGGCTGGGCTCCGGGTAGTCGCCTGCGTTGAACGAGCGCACGGCATGGTCCACGGAGGACGGCATAGCGGCCGGAATCGCGTACGGGTCGTTGGGGTCGGCGACCGGAATCTTGATTTCCTTGACGGGTGTTGTGTTGTCGGTCATCGGAATCAGCCCACCGATCCTTCCATCTGAAGTTCCACAAGTCTGTTGAGTTCGAGCGCGTATTCCATCGGCAGCTCACGGCTGATCGGTTCGACGAAGCCGCGCACGATCATGCCTCGCGCCTCTTCCTCCGTGAGACCTCGGCTCATCAGGTAGAAGAGCTGGTCTTCGGAAATCTTGGAAACGGTGGCTTCGTGGGCCATCGAAACGTCGTCTTCGCGAACGTCGACATGCGGGTAGGTATCGGAGCGGGAGAAGTCGTCGACCAGCAGGGCATCGCACACGGTCGAGTTGGACGAACCGTACGCGCCCTTGACGATTTTGACCAGACCGCGGTAGGCGGAGCGGCCACCACCACGGGAAATGGACTTGGCGACGATGGTGGAGCTGGTATGCGGGGCGAGGTGAATCATCTTCGCGCCCGTGTCCTGGTACTGGCCCTTGCCGGCGAAGCCGAGGGACATGGTGGATGCCTTGGCGTACGGTTCGGCGAGGATGCAGGCCGGGTACTTCATGGTGGCCTTGGAACCGATGTTGCCGTCGACCCATTCCATCGTGCCGCCCTCGCGCACGTAGGCACGCTGGGTGACGAGGTTGTAGACGTTGTTCGACCAGTTCTGCACGGTGGTGTAACGCACGCGGGCGTGCTTTTCGACGATGATCTCGACGATGGCGGCGTGCAGCGAGTCCTCGGACCAGATCGGGGCGGTGCAGCCTTCCACGTAGTGCACGTAGGAGCCTTCGTCCGCGATGATGAGCGTGCGCTCGAACTGACCCATGGCCGGGGTGTTGATGCGGAAGTACGCCTGCAACGGGATGTCCACATGCACGCCCTTCGGCACGTATACGAACGAGCCGCCGGACCATGCCGCGGTGTTGAGGGCACCGAACTTGTTGTCTTCCGGAGGCACGACGGTGCCGAAGTACTTCTTGACGAGTTCAGGGTATTCGCGCACAGCGGTGTCCGTGTCGACGAAGATGACGCCCTGCTTCTTCAGGTCCTCCTGGATGGAGTTGTAGATGACCTCCGACTCGTACTGGGCGGCCACGCCGGAGACGAGGCGGTTCTTCTCCGCCTCCGGGATGCCGAGACGATCGTAGGTGTTGCGGATGTCGTCAGGCAGTTCGTCCCAGCTTTTCGCCTGCTTGTCGATTGGCTTGACGTAGTACTTGAAGTCGTCTGCGTTGAAGCCGGAGAGATCCACACCCCAATCGGGCATGGGCTTTTCGAGGAACGCCTTGAATCCACGCAGACGCATGTCGAGCATCCACTGCGGCTCGCCTTTGTCGGCGCTGATCGCGCGTACGACGTTCTCATCAATGCCTCGTTTTGCGGCTTCGCCGGCGGCATCAGAATCATGCCAACCATAGTTGTAGTCGCCGAACTGGCTGATGATCTCGTCATCCTTCTTGATCTTGTCCTCGTTGACGCGGGTACGATCAGCCACATACTGGCTCATCTCCACGTCAGCGGCGGCGTTTGGTGCTGTGTTTTCGGTCACCATCCTGCCTTCCTTGTATCACACTTAATCCTATGAAAACCTAGCAGAACCCAAGTGCAAACACTAGCCGCCCTGACGCATATTGGCTGTGGGCTTGATTACACGAATGCGATACAGCGATATTGGAGCCGGGCAAGCTTGTCCCATGCACACCGAACATCGCGTATGCGGCATTATGTGTCGCACCACTGCATGCCGTATTTGTTACATATCACACTGTTGCATATCACACTTGGATATGCACGCTCGTGCCCATATTGCACCAGTTGTAGAACCATTCGGCCACATCCCATCCGATACCCACGCAACCATGAGATCCGTTGGCAATGGAGGGCATTACGGCATCCGCTACATATCCGCCGGCAATACGGTGGATTGCGCAACCGGAGGAGAAGTAATTGACGAAGCCCACGTCTTTGACATCCCATGTTTCCACCGTGCCATCGGCAAGATTCAGCGTGCCGCTCATATCTTGACTGGGCAACTTTTGCCATACGTTGAAGTCACCTGTCGGCGTACACATCATGCCAACGCATTCGCCGGTGACGTTGTCGTTGCCCTCCGCGACCACGACATTCAATGTCTTGACCACCGTGTCATTCTCATAGGCATAGAGCTTACGGTCGGACAGGTCAATCACCACGCGATGAGTGACCTTGACTTCCTGTTTGGGATCGACCTTGCCGTCCACATTCACTGAGCCAGTTCCCGTGGCCAGCACCTGAGCCAAGCGAGCACCAACCTCCGTATCCGCGCCATCGGCAATCACAATGCCATCATGGCCTTCTGTTTCAGTGCTCAGCACTTCGCCAGCATTATTGACGACGACCTTCTTGTCTTCACGTTCCAATTTGAGATTCGGCTTGATTTGCTCGTCATAGTATTGCTGCAGCTTGTCGGCATCAAAGACCACGTAGCCATTACGTACTTCATTGTCTTTCAGCTTTGACTGCTGGTTGGCGTCGATGCGCATGGCCGAACCCAGCATGGACGCATTCACGGTGGCGATGTCTTTATCCGCCACCTTGATGGCCACGGCATTGTTCACTAGGGTTTCCAGCGTGGTTTTCGCCTCATCGGCAATTGCATTGGTAATCGTCGGTTCGGTTACGTCGAGTTCCACCCGAACGGTCTGTGGCTGGACACTGCCCAATGACTCCACTGTGGAAATGGCTTGCTTCGCAATGCTGGTGGCGTTGGCTCCCTGGCCATTTTCTCCCACAATAACGTTGAAGCCACTGTTGTTATCGTTCAATGCGACTTGCGCGTCAACAGGTTCTTGTGCATCAATGTTCAGCGCCTTATCTACCACACTGCCATCAGCGAGCTCGGGATTGATTTGCGGGGCCACATCATGCGTAATCCAGAACGCATACTGTTGCCACCATGCGTCACCGCGTTGGGCATTGATGACATCGGATGCGATTGCTTCACCATCAACTTCGATGCCGAGATCTTTCAGCGTGAACGTCGCCGACTGCCCCTGGTATTTCGCTCGTACCGCGGTGTTGTCGACCTGGTCGTTGATTAGGTCGGCAATCTCCTGCTCGGTTTTGCCGGTAACTGAATTTCCCCATAGCGTTGTGCCAGGCAGCACGTGATCTTGGAAGAACCAAACACCGCCGCCACAGGCAGCCCCCAAGGCAACCAGCAGACAAGCAATCACCACCCACGGCCAGATGCGGCGCCTCCTCATCTCATCGCCCTGAATGGAATCTGATGCAGCAGCATCCACGCTGTCTGCCACCGTGCCGCTGACGGCATTATTCGCGCCAAACAGAGGCGCAAACTGCTGGGTCGAGTCATCAAGGTGTTCGGTCATGGTCGGTCTTTCTGCGATGGCCTACTAAGCGTTATCTGCATACTACCAACACACCATAGAAACGGTATTTTTTACCGTCGCCTTCCAATACATCATGCTGCATGCTGCTCATACAACAAAAAAGACGTGGTGGCGAAACATCATTAGATATTTCGCCACCACGTCTTTACCGTATGTCTTGCACTACGCCGATGACGGCAGCCAGCACATCATCCCGCGATATTATGCACGGCACGAAAGTGCGTCAGCGCGCCGCCTGATGGTCGAGCGCGGCCTTGACCAGGCCGGCGAACAGCGGGTGCGGCTTGGTCGGGCGAGACTTGAACTCCGGGTGAGCCTGGGTGGCCACATAGAACGGGTGCACGTCCTGCGGCAGTTCCACGAACTCGGTGAGCTCGCCGTCCGGGCTCTGGCCGGAGATGCGCAGGCCGCCTTCGCGCAGACGATCCTTGTAGGCCACGTTGACTTCGTAACGGTGGCGGTGACGCTCGGTGACATGCGTGGTGCCGTACAGTTCGGCGACCAGCGAGCCTTCCTCCAGCTCAGCCGGGTAGGAGCCAAGACGCATGGTGTGGCCCATGTCGCCCTTGCCGGCGACGATGTCCTTCTGCTCTTCCATGGTGGCGATGACCGGGTTGGCGCAATCGGGCTCGAACTCGGAAGAGTTCGCGTCTTCAATGCCCAGCACGTGGCGGGAGTATTCGATGACCATGGACTGCAGGCCCAGGCACAGGCCGAGGGCAGGCAGCTTGGTTTCACGGGCGAACTTCAGAGCGCCGATCTTGCCGTCGATGCCGCGGATGCCGAAGCCGCCGGGGATCACGATGCCGTCGACGTTGTCGAGAGCGGCGGCCGCACCTTCGGTGGTTTCGCAACGATCGGCCGCAACCCACTTGACGTTGACCTTGGCCCAGTTGGCGAAGCCGCCGGCCTTGATTGCCTCGGTGACGGACAGGTAGGCGTCCGGCAGATCGATGTACTTGCCGACGATGGCGATGTTGACCTCGTGCTTGGGGTGGTGCACACGCTCCAGCAGGTCGGCCCATTCGTCCCAATCGACGTCATGGAACGGCAGGCCGAGCTCACGCACCACATAGGCGTCGAGGCCCTCCTCGAACAGGATCTTCGGCACATCGTAGATGCTCGGCGCATCCACGCAGTTGACCACGCCTTCGGCATCGACATCGCACATCAGGGAGATCTTGTCCTTGATGGACTGATTGAGCGGGCGGTCGGAGCGCAGCACAAGGGCGTCCGGGGAAATGCCGAGCTGGCGCAGCATCATGACGGAATGCTGGGTCGGCTTGGTCTTGAGCTCATGCGCGGCGGCGATGTACGGCACCAGGGAGACGTGCACGACATGCAGTTGTCCGGGCCGAGATCGCGGCGCACTTCGCGGGCGGCCTCAAGGAAGGGCTGGGACTCGATGTCGCCGACGGTACCACCGATTTCGGTGATGATCACATCCACGTCATCGGAAGCCTGGGCGCGCATACGAGACTTGATTTCGTTGGTGATGTGCGGGATAACCTGCACGCACTGGCCGAGGTATTCGCCGGCGCGCTCCTTGCGCAGCACTTCCTGATAGATCTGACCGGTGGTGACGTTGGCCTTCTGGCTCAGGAAGACGTCGAGGAAACGCTCGTAGTGGCCGATGTCGAGATCGGTTTCGGCACCGTCTTCGGTCACGTAGACCTCACCATGCTGGAACGGGTTCATGGTGCCCGGGTCGACGTTGATGTACGGATCGAGCTTTTGCTGCAGAACATGGATACCGCGGCTGCGCAGCAAACGACCGAGCGAAGATGCGGTCAGGCCCTTGCCGAGAGAGGAGACTACGCCGCCAGTGACGAAAATATGCTTGGTGACGTGTTCTTGAGAATTACCATGTGTTCTTCTAACCATGGAATTTCACTCTATCATCCGTGTATGACCCGGCGTGTTCACCAGACGCGTCGGCCCCGACATGGCGTACTTGAACAATACGAATAGTAGGCTCGTCAAAAAGCATACGCAAGGTCATAATCACGTCAAACGTCTTATCCGCCAGCTATTGCAGGTATTGGTCGAGACGCACTAGGCCTAACGCATATAGGACAAACGCTGTTTTCAGGTTTTTCAGCGAGGCCCATTCATCGGCACCGTGCGCGTTGCCGGCACCTGGTGCGATGAATGGCGGGGTCTCCAGGTCGATGCCGTCGACCGCCGGCACATGGTCGGCATGGAATTCGGGACCGAAGTTGAGTGCGCGCGGGATAAAGCGGGCGTGGGTGCCGTCGCCGACAGCCACGGGTCGAGCCTCGCAACCGAGCACGTCGTTGTAGGTTGCGGTGAGCAACTGGACACGCGGGTCGTCAGCCTGCACGTAGTATGGGTCATCGTTAAGGATGTCGACAATGCGGCCGCCCGCCGCTTCGGCTTGTGCTTGAATACGCTCGATGATTTGTTCGTGTGCCTGGCCTACCGCATAACGGATGTCGAAGTGCAATACGATGGCATCTTCAGAAGTCTCACCCGATACCGCGCCTAATACCTTGTCTGCTTCAGCGAACTCATTCGCCGGTATAATCAAACCACCATTGGCGGTAGTCGGTCCGCTTTCCGCATTCTCGCAATCGATACCCAAGCCGGTGCCATATGAGTCTTTTGTCCATTGGGCAATTGCGGCCCGACCGGCAGTTCGACATCCACATCGAGCAGCCCTTTTTGGATATTGTTCACCGGGAAGGGACCATCGGTGACGATGGCCTGGTACGGCGCGCCGATGTTGGCGACGAACCATTTGATGTCGTTGAGCGCGATCTCTTCGGAGCCGCCGAACAGTATACGTACGCGGTGGCGGAAACGGTGGTCGTGTTCCTTGAAGAAACGGAGTAGGAAATAGTTGGTCAGCGCAACGTCGGCTGCTACCCGGGATTGGCTGGAGGGCTTGGTTCTACTCGCTCAGCAAGTGCGCCACAGCATCGAGCGCGAGCTTGTAGCCGTAGAAACCCATGCCGGTGATGGTACCGGTGGCCACAGGGCTGATTACGGAACGCTTGCGGAACTCGTCGCGGGCGGACGGGTTGGAAATATGGACTTCCATAAGCGGCAGGTTCTCGTCAATGACCATGTGCGCGGCGTCGGCGAGAGCATACGAATAGTGCGTGAAGGCGGCGGGGTTCATGACCACCGGGGTTTTCTCGTCGGCGGCTTGGTGCATCCAGTGCACCATTTCGGCTTCGTCGTCGGTCTGGCGCACCTCGACTTCGAGGCCGAGGTCCTTGCCCCATTCGGTGCAGAGCTTGCGCAGGGTGTCGAGGTCTTGACGACCGTAGACGTCGGGCTGGCGGACGCCGAGACGTCCGAGGTTAGGGCCATTGACAACGATGACTTTGGTCATTGGGACTCCTTTTGTTTGTGCTTCTCTCCCTCCGCCCCTTCGGGGCACCTCCCTCATCAGAGGGAGGTAGAAGGTAAATCCGACTCCGGGGTACCTCCGTTAGAGGGGAGCCAAGTACTTTTTTCTGAGGGGATGGCGAACGGCACGGCCTACGGCCGTTCAATTACTGCTGGATACGACGGAATGCTTCTTCCACGGCTTCGGCGGGCGGGTTGTC
>ENA-OQDL01000484-OQDL01000484.1-human-gut-metagenome-genome-assembly--contig:-NODE-484-length-25455-cov-3.163613_pt1 | contig 25455 bp, 24 predicted proteins | sample MGYA00242782_ERZ504609 | MGnify/ENA primary metagenome ERZ504609 (study PRJEB26092, sample SAMD00036320) | human gut metagenome | host: Homo sapiens | study: EMG produced TPA metagenomics assembly of... | reverse complement strand
ACAGATAGATTCGACGACCTTGAACTACAGCGCTGCAGACGGGCAGGTTGGGCAGTCTGCTTTGGCATATAATAAAATTGAAGTGCCTCAAGGCGGTGAGTATACACTTGTTCTGAATGATGGTACAAAAGTACATCTGAATTCAATGAGCAGTCTACGTTTTCCGCTTACTTTCGAAGCTGGGAAGCGGGAAGTGGAATTGGCGGGAGAAGCTTATTTTGAAGTAAATAAGACCGGTCATCCCTTCATTGTATCGACTCAAGGTATGCAGATTGAGGTGTTGGGGACAACTTTCAATATTTCGGCCTATCCGGGTGAAGAATATCAGGCGACTCTTGTCAGTGGTTCTGTTAAGGTGGACACCGGGGAGGGACAGAGCCTTGTCTTAAAACCTTCACAGCAGGCATCATTAATTCCCGGGAGCGGGAATATACAAGTGCGTACAGTAGATACTGCCTTCTATACATCATGGGTGAAGGGAAAAATTAATTTTAAAGATCAACGGCTGGAAGATATTATGAGAATCCTTTCAAGGTGGTATAATATTGAAGTGGACTATTCAGACGAAGCGTTAAAGAACCTGCGTTTCGGTTGCTATGTGAACCGTTATGAGGAAATAGCTCCTTTCCTTGAGTTACTGGAAGCGACGGAAAACATACATGTCAAAATCAACGGTAAAACTATTATATTCTATAAATAACCATTTAATAATTTAATTATGACTAAGGAACAGAGCTACACCAGGTTTTGGGAAGGTAGTAAACGTATGTGGATTACATTCCTGTTTTTTCAGTTTTATTATGATTGGCTTTGTGCAGGCTGCCAATACGGCGTTTGCCCAGACAACAGTTACTGTAAATGTGCAGGACGCCACTTTAAGTGACGTGTTATGGGAAATTCAACGCCAGACGGATTTTACTTTCATTTATAGTACAAATGACGTAAAGAATGTCAAGGTACGTAATTTGAGGGTCACGAATGGAAAAATCGCAGCAGTGCTGGATGAATGTCTTAAGAATAGCGGATTGGCTTATGTTGTAAAAGACGGGGCCATTGCTATCCGTCCAGCCAATGAAGTGAATGCTGTGAAGGCAGTAGAACAAGCTAATGTTATTTCCGGAACAGTGGTGGATGAGACCGGTGAGCCCGTCATTGGAGCCAATGTTTTGGTCAAAGGTACTACAAACGGTCAGATTACCGATTTGAATGGAGGTTTCTCTATCAAGGTGGAGCATGCATCGGCTACCTTGCTTGTCTCTTATGTCGGCTATGTTCGTCAGGAAGTGAAAGCTACTTCGGGTAAGATATTGAAGATTGTATTGGTGCCGGATGCAAATATGATGGAAGAGGTGGTTGTAACTGGTTACGGTACATTCAAGAAATCTGCTTATGCGGGTTCGGCTGCCAGTGTGAAGAATGAAAAGATTGCCGATGTGCCTTCCGTTTCTTTCCAGGATTTGTTGCAGGGAAATGCTACGGGTGTACAGTTTACTTCTGCTTCCGGCCAGCCGGGTTCTTCAGCTTCTTTGAGTATTCGTGGTATGGGCTCTTTCAATGCCTCCAACTCTCCGCTGTATGTTATTGATGGAGTGCCCGTTACTTCCGGTTCGATAAACTCCATCAGTTCGGATGGTGGTCTGGATGCCATGTCAACCGTCAACACTTCGGATATTGAGAATATTACGATTATCAAGGATGCCGCTGCTGCATCACTCTACGGTTCGCGCGCTGCGAATGGTGTGGTTCTGATTACGACGAAGAAAGGTAAAACCGGTAAGGCTTCTATCAGTTTGAAAGCCGATTGGGGATTCAGTGACTTTGCTATGGATTATCGTCCTACTTTGAGCGGAGCAGAACGTCGCGAATACATATACAATGGTATGGTGCTTGGACAACAGCGCAGCGGCAAATCGGATGCGGATGCCATAGCTTATGCTGATAAGAATATCGACAAATATGCTCCGGTTCCCTGGTGCGGCTATACGGATTGGGGAGATTATCTGTTCAAGAAAGGAAGCCATTCCAGTTATGAGGCTTCCATATCCGGAGGAACTGACAAATTCAAATACTATTCTTCATTGTCCTATCTCAACCAAGAAGGTATTGTAAAACATCGGGCTGGAAAGAATTACCGGACGTTTGAATGTTGATTTTCAGGCTACGGATAAATTGAAATTCGGTGCCAACATCATGTTTACCAATCTGAATCAGGATGTATATAGTGAAGGAACCGGTTATACTGCTCCTTTCTACTCCAGCGTAAGCAAATTGACGCCTTCAGATCCGGTTTACAATGAAGATGGAAGCTATAACCAGGACTTGATTTCGTTGTCAAGAAGAAATCCCGTTCTTGCCCAGGAGTACAATTACCAGCGTGAGTATGTTACCCGTATGTTCAATACGATTAATGCCGAATATGAATTTATCAAGGACTTGAAGTTAAAGTCTATTTTGAGCTATGACTATAACATCAGTAAGGGTAAAGAATGGAAAGACTCCCGTACCTCCGACGGTGAGAAGAATAATGGTGGAGCCGAAAAGGCATATAGTGAATATAACAAGTTGGTGTGGTCAAACCAGTTGACTTACAAGACTACTATCCAAAAGGACCACAATTTGGATGCCCTTGTCGGATATGAAATCGATTCCAAGTACAATGATTTCTTGTCGGGATATGCTACTAACTTCCTGACTCCGATAAAGAATGACATTGCCAACGGGCAGACTTTAGAGAGCATAGATGGTTCTTCCAAGAGGTCAAGAATGGTTTCTTACATCACCCGTCTCAACTATGACTACAAGAACAAGTATTATCTGGGTGGGAGCTATCGTATGGATGGCAGTTCACGTTTGCACAGAGATAATCGCTGGGGAAGTTTCTGGTCTGTTTCAGGAGCATGGCGTATTATCGAAGAGGATTTCATGAAACCCACGTCCAAATGGCTGACCGATTTGAAACTCCGTGCATCCTACGGTGTGAATGGTACGTTGCCCTCCGACTTATACGGCTATATGGGCTTGACGAGCCTTAGTGGCGGCTATATGGAGAATCCTGCATTGATTCAGTCGCAGATTGAAAATAGGGATTTGGAATGGGAAACGAATTACAACTTGAATATCGGTCTGGACTTCGGCTTCTTCAACCGTTTGAACTTCACTTTGGAGTACTATACCCGTACTACTAAGAACCTTTTGATGGACTGTCCCGTATCTATGACTACCGGTTTCAGTTCCTATCTGATGAATATCGGTGAGGTGAAGAACCAGGGTGTGGAATTGGAAATCAATTCCAAGAACATTGTGTCCAAAGACTTTGACTGGTCTACCTCTTTCACCCTTTCGCACAACAAGAATAAGATTGTGAAACTGGACGGCGAACAGACCCAGATTATCAGCGGCTCGCAGATTCACATGATTGGCAAGTCCTACCGTACATTCTACATGATAGAATTTGCCGGAATCAACCCCGAGACCGGTGCACCTCAGTTCTATACCAACGACGTGGACGAGAATGGAAACTATATCAAGGAAATCACAGAGAATAACAAGGATGCCAAAGCCATTCCTCTGAAGAAACATGCCGAGCCCAATGTGACCGGTGGTCTCTCTAATACTTTGCGTTACAAGTGGTTCGATTTGAGCTTCATGTTCTCTTATCAGTTCGGTGCTTATGGATATGATAACTGGGCACAGAAAACAGAACATGGCGGCAAGGACTTTACTCTTAATATTCCGGCCTATTATCGTGACAATTGGAAGCAACCGGGAGATATCAGTAAATATGAAGTGTTTATAGAGAAGCCGGCGGTAGCCATGAATGGCGTTACCACTACCCGCCGCTTGCACAGCACGGACTTTATCCGTCTGAAAACGTTGACTTTCGGTGTGACCGTTCCTAAAACATGGACCCGGAAAATCGGCGTAAACAGCCTGCGCCTTTACGCATCTGCCAACAACTTGTGGACTTGGGCCGCTTACGATTTCTATGATCCGGAATCAGTCAGTGCAGGTACAGCCGGCATGGGGAACACCTCCTTTGAAAACAGTAACTTTCGGTCTTAATTTGAATTTCTAACCTCATAATAAAGAAACACAATGAAAGCATTAAAATATATGATGATGGGGATGTTGGTCAGCCTGACCGCCTCCTGTGGCAATGACTGGCTTGATGTTGAATCCAGTACAAAGATTCCGACTGAAACCGCCATACAGAATCTGGATGATGTGGAATATAGCTTGAACGGTATCTACGACGTGATGCGCAGTACCAACTATTACTCGGGCCGTATGATTTATTACGGAGACGTGACGGGTGACGATGCGCAGTCCATAAAGACCGGAAAGCGTACCACCAGCTACTATATGCTGGACTATACAAAGGATTCCGGTCCGTCTTCCCACTGGTCTTATGCCTATAAGATTATCCAGAATTGTAATATCATTTTGTCTCAAATAGACGGATTGGATGTCAGTGAGGATGATACGGAATACTTCAACGACCTGAAAGGCCAGACCTTGGCTCTCCGTGGATTTGCCTTGTTCGACCTGACCCGTTTCTTCGGCTATCCGTATGCCAAGGATGGAGGAGCTTCTTTGGGAGTGCCTATTGTGACCGAAGTATCCAATACGGAAAACAAGCCGTCGCGCAATACCGTTGCCCAGTGTTATGAGGCAATCATCAAGGATTTGAAGGAAGGTGCTGACCTGCTGGATGAAGAATTCAACAAGGGTAAGATTAATAAGTGGGCGGCAATGCTGTTGCTGAGTAGAGCCTATTTGTATATGGAAGATAATCAGAATGCCTTGATTACGGCTGAAGCTGCCATTGCGGGAGCGGAAAAGAATAAGTACCGTTTGTGGACCAATGATGAGTATGGCACGATATGGGGAACTGATTTTGCCTCTTCCGATCCGGGAGAAGTCTTGTTTGAGTTGGTGAATCTGACAGTGGACGGCGTTGGCAAAGAAAGTGTGGCTTACCTTTGTTGGCAGGCGGGTTATGATGATTATTGCCTGACCAGTTCTTTCTATGAACTGATGCAGGAAGATCCGGATGATGTCAGGAATCAGGCATATACGGTTGTTCCTAAGACAAAGAGAGCTTACATAGCCAAGTATCAGCCGCAGAGCGGCAAGGCTGTGGAAGATTCCAATATTCCAGTACTTCGTCTGTCCGAACTTTATCTGATTGCTGCCGAAGCGGCTGTAAAGCTCAATAACAATGACAAGGCTGTAAAGTATCTGGATGCTATTGTCAGCCGTGCCAATCCGGAAAAGACCGTGCAGGGTAAGACGGTGACGTTGGATGATGTTCTGTTGGAACGCCGTAAAGAGTTGTTCGGTGAAGGACACCGTTTCTTCGACGCCCTTCGTAATCATCAGACTATCGTGCGCAAGGAGTCGACCAAGGAATTCCCGGAAATAGCCGAGACTTCACATCTGAAGATGGTGGATGAGAGCGTATCTTTTGATTGGAACTATTATCGTGTAGTATTGCCCATTCCTAAGGCGGAGATGAATTCCAATCCGAATATGCAGCAGAATCCGACTTATGGTGATTAATTCCAAAAAAGCGAGAATATGAAGTATCAGACTACTATTGTAAAGTCTTTTTTACTGTATTATTCTAACTTTCATCAGTTCCGGCCTAAGTGCCGGAACTCTTGGTTTAGACGGTAAGAAGAAGGATAAGGAGAAGAAGGAGGAATTGTCGGCAGACGGACCTTATGTGATTTATGAACCGGACGGCAAGGTGTGCGTCATAAGTGTTACAGCCCAAGGGCAGATAGAAGATACGACTTATACGGTGCTTCCTCAGGATTTCACCCTTCATGTCACGGACCACAAAGGGCGTTATCCGTTTGATGTGAAGCTGCATCCGGTCAAACGTCCGGAATGGCAATACAGACAACCGGATAAAGTGTTTGTGATGTCTGACCCCCATGGCAAGTTGAATTGCGTGATGAGCTTGCTGCGAGGCAACAATGTCATTGATAAAGACTACCATTGGAGTTTTGGAACCAACCATCTGGTGGTTATCGGTGATATATTTGACCGTGGCAAAGATGTGCCGCAGATATTTTGGCTGTTCTATAAATTGGAGAAGGAGGCGGCAGATGCAGGTGGTCATGTTTCGTTTCTGTTGGGTAACCATGAACCACTTGTGACGGCAAATGATTTGCGTTATACCAAAGAAAAGTACAAGACATTGGCCCGAAAACTGGGTATGGATTATCCGGCATTGTTCGGTCCGGACACAGAACTTGGCAAATGGCTTGGTACCCGTAATACGATGCAGACCATCGGACCTAATCTGTATGTGCACGCAGGTTTGGGAAAGGAGTTTTATGACCGTGACTTGAATATTCCCACAGTGAATGAGGAAATGAGCCGTGCATTGTTCATGAGCAAGAAGGAACGTAAGGCCTTATCGCCTCTCACGGCTTTCCTATATGGTAATAGCGGACCTATCTGGTATCGTGGATTGGTACGGACGGATGCAAAATACCATCCATTGGCACAAGACTCCCTGCAACTGATGTTGAAACGTTATGACGTCGAACATATCATTGTGGGGCATACTATCTTTAAGGATATTTCCACTTTCTATGATGGACGGGTGATTGGAGTGAATGTGGATAACGAGGAAAACCGAAAGAAGAAACGTGGGCGCGCTTTACTGATTGACGGGAATACCTATCTTGTGGTGGGAGATAAAGGAGCGATGCGAAAATTGTTCTGAGGCTGTTCTCTTTCTGATTATTTTTTAGGCGTGGAAGTACGTGGATTTCACGGAGAGACAAAGAAAAACTCCGTGTTTTTCGCGTAATCCGCGCCTAAAAATATCATAATGTAAATATGCACTCTCGGATAGCTGGGGGGGAGGGAGTGCCTTCTCAAAGAGCGGCGATAACGGCAATGTCCGTAGCATTGTCTACGATATGTGCCGGATGAAACTCTTCCAGTTCTGTGCGGGGACGGAATCCCCAGGTGACTCCGCAGGCAGTGACTCCGGCATTGGCGGCCGTCTGCATATCCACTCCGGAGTCTCCCACATATAGCACGTCTTCACGGGATATCCGGGTGATGTCCAGAATGTCATGCACCACTGTTGGGTCGGGCTTCACGTTGACCCCTTCCCGTTGTCCGAAGACGGCGGTAAAACGTATGTTGGGGAAATAATGTGAAATCAGTTTCACGGTAGCCGATTGATATTTGTTGGAAGCCACTGCCAATATCATCCCTTTCTCCTGCAACTGTTCCAGTAGTTCGGGGATGCCGGGGTAAGGGCGGCTTTTATCAGCATTGTGCACGTCATAATAAGGCACAAACTCCTTGCGGACGCGCAGGACGTTTTCTTCGCTCTTTTCCCCTTCCGGGAGGGCGCGCTCGAACAGTTTGTTGATTCCGTTGCCAACCATGAAGTTATAGGCCGATTCCGGGTGAGTGGGATAGCCAAGCGCTTGCAGGGCATGGTTTGTACTTTGTGCCAAATCGGCTATTGTATTCAGTAAAGTTCCGTCCAGGTCAAATATAATCAACTTCTTCATTGCCTTCTCTATTTTTTAGTTTGCTGCAAATATAGGGCTTTTTGCGCTCATGTTCAAATGCTGTCTCGGGTTTCATCAGGTATTTGCAGAATAGGAAGCCCTGGGCTGATAATCAGTGCGTTATTACTGCATTCCTGCTGCATGCGTTTTGCAGTAGTACTGCAGATGGAGTGCAGCGTTACTGCAAATATGTTTGCAGTGATACTGCAACTGTATTGCAGTGGTACTGCACAAGCGTTGCAGTAGTTTTGCAGTGGGTGATCGGTATATTTTTTGCCGTTCTTCCCTTTTCTTTGCACACTTTCGGGCTTTTTATGCAAAAACTTCCTATCTTTGCAGCCGAATTTTACTAAAAATAGGTATGAGTTACAATTTGTTGAAAGGAAAAAGAGGCATTATTTTTGGTGCTCTGAATGAGCAGTCCATTGCCTGGAAAGTAGCAGAAAAAGCAGTAGAAGAAGGTGCAACGATCACCTTGTCCAATACACCTGTCGCTGTACGTATGGGTGAAGTTTCGGCATTGGCCGAAAAACTGAATTGCGAAGTTATAGCAGCGGATGCCACCAGTGTGGAAGATTTTGGAGAATGTATTCAAACGCTCTATGGAAGTGCTGGGCGGTCAGGTGGATTTTGTCCTTCATTCTATCGGTATGTCTCCTAATGTACGCAAGAAACGTACATACGATGACTTGGATTACGATATGTTGGATAAGACGCTGGACATTTCGGCAATATCTTTCCATAAGATGATACAGGCTGCCAAGAAGATGAACGCTATTGCCGAATACGGTTCTATCGTGGCTCTGAGTTATGTGGCAGCGCAACGTACGTTCTACGGTTACAATGATATGGCGGATGCAAAAGCACTGTTGGAGTCTATTGCCCGTAGCTTTGGTTATATCTACGGACGTGAGCACAATGTACGTGTTAACACAATTTCCCAGTCTCCGACAATGACCACTGCCGGTTCGGGTGTAAAGGGTATGGACAAACTGTTCGACTTTGCCAACCGTATGTCTCCGCTGGGTAATGCTTCGGCTGACGAATGTGCGGATTACTGTATCGTTATGTTCTCCGACTTAACCCGTAAGGTTACTATGCAGAATTTGTTCCACGATGGCGGTTTCTCCAGCGTAGGTATGAGTTTGCGCGCTATGGCTACTTATGAAAAAGGTCTGGATGAGTACAAAGACGAAAACGGAATATAATCTACGGATAAAAAAGGATGATGAAGCGGTAAAGTGATAGGGTATTCAGGCTCATAGCCTTATCGCCTTACCGCTTTACCGCTTTTTTATATCCCTTTATAAATCTTACCACTCTATTTTTATTTCTTTAGTTGATTTACATGGAAACTGCTCTTTATCTGTTGCCTGTTACTTTAGGCGATACTCCTGTTGAAACCGTATTACCCTCTTATAATAAAGAAGTGATTTTAGGTATCCGTCATTTTATAGTGGAGGATGTGCGTTCGGCACGTCGTTTCCTGAAGAAAGTCGACAGGGAAATAGATATTGATTCGCTTACGTTCTATACGCTCAATAAGCATACTTCACCGGAAGATATATCCGGATATTTGAAACCGCTTGAGGCAGGAAATCCAATGGGAGTGATTTCCGAGGCAGGATGTCCGGCTGTTGCCGATCCGGGGGCGGATGTGGTGGCTATAGCGCAGCGTAAGAACTTGAGGGTGGTTCCTTTGGTCGGGCCTTCTTCAATTATATTATCGGTTATGGGTTCCGGTTTTAACGGACAGAGTTTTGCCTTTCACGGATATTTGCCTATTGAACCCGGTGAGCGTGCCAAGAAACTGAAAGCGTTGGAACAACGCGTGTATAACGAGCATCAGACCCAGCTTTTTATAGAGACTCCCTATCGTAACAATAAGATGATAGAGGATATTCTGCATAACTGCCGTCCTCAGACCAAACTTTGCATTGCTGCCGATATTACATGTGAGGGAGAGTATATTAAAACGAAAACGGTGAAAGAATGGAAAGGGAAGGTTCCCGATTTGTCTAAAATTCCTTGTATTTTTCTCTTGTATAAATAATTTCTTTTGTGTGTTCGTATTCACGTTCGAAACAACTGCTGAAAAAGTTTCTGTGAAGGTTATGCTCTATTTGCTGGAATGTCCAAAGTTTTCCGCCTTTGAACTTTTTGTTGCATAGGATGGAATCATTGTTCAGGTCAAGGATAAAGTTGTAGACCAGGCGGTTGGTAATTTCATTCTCAAAGTGGTACATGAAACAGAAGTGGAGATTTTGGGGCGGAGCTGAGGGAAGGATTTCTTGTAAGATCCTTTCAGCACCTTGTTCCAGAGTTTCTCCATACAATAAGTAGTTCTCCATTAATATATCCGTTTTGCCTTTTTCGAGTATGCTGCATTGAGGACGGGGCAGTAAAAACAGCATACCGTGTGAAGTTACGGTGATGCGGATAACGGGATTGATATATTCGTTTTTCCGGTTGATGGCTTCTGAGGCCATTGCTTTTCCAATAACATCTCCTTTTTTTGTCACGATAGGTACAAATACGGTATGACTCATTATCTTGTTGAAATAGTATATGCCGAACTGATTGAACAAGATACCCAGTATGAATACGCAGGGCGGCATGATACGGAATAAAATGTAGCGTAGCGTATCGTTCAGCGGATGCCCGAACAATATGGCAAGCGATATGATAAGAAAATGCAGGAAACCGATGAGCAGTAATACACGGGCCGATACTATGGCGGCTTCGGCTCCTTGTGCAAAAAACTGCTTGCAGCATTTATGGGTCTGGGCTGTGTGATAGCTCAAAAAGCGTCTTCTATTCAGAAAGATGATGAGCGGAGGTATAATCGCACTGATTTCCAGCGTAAACGGAAACATTGCTTCCGGACAATAATCAGCGGAAAAAAAGGAAGTTATTGTCAATAACAATAACATTCCTGTTGTGCTGTATAATATGAATTGGGGGATATGCGGCCCCTTGCGCTGCCACATATAGATACTGGACAACACACCTACGCCTGCACCGATGTAGATAGCAATGTCTTGTATTATGAATTCACATAATATAATGGATATAATAACGGGAATATATCCGAGCGACATATTAAACTTAGATGATAGAATTCGTTGCTTGCCCATTACTACGCTATTTTGCCGTTTCCTATTCAACAAACAGCCGGTATAAAATGTTCTTTATTTCATCTTTTTTGTAGATATTGGGTTGATTTTTCTGCATGGTAGGACGAACGGACCAATGGTGCGCTTTCTACCTGGGTGAATCCTTTTTTTAATCCGAGTTCCTTGTAGGCGGTAAATTGGGCAGGGGTAACATATTCTGCTACGGGATAATGCTTATGCGTAGGTTGCAGATATTGTCCGATAGTGAGTATCCGGCAACCTGCGTCGCGCAGGTCGTCCATGAGCGCTGCCACTTCATCCGGAGTCTCCCCCAATCCTACCATAATGCCGGATTTGGCAACAGTGCCGCTTTCGGATATCTGCCGCAATACTTCAAGGCTTGTTTCATAATGAGCAGCACTCCGTACCAGCGGACTGATACGTTTTACGGTTTCCATATTATGGGAGATTATCTCCGGCCGGGCTTCGATAACCATGTCTACGAGTTCCTTTCTTCCCTGAAAGTCTGGAATCAGTACTTCAACGGTCGTATCCGGGTTGAGGCGTTTGATTTCGCGGATTGTTTGCACCCAATGGGCGGCTCCCAAATCCGGCAGGTCGTCTCTGTCTACGGAAGTGACAACGGCGTGGGAGAGCTTCATTAAGGCGATGGATTCGGCTACGTGCACCGGTTCTTGCGGGTCCAGCGGCATGGGCTTGCCTGTTTGTGTATTGCAGAACTTGCAGCAACGGGTACAGATATCTCCGCCTATCATAAAAGTGGCCGTACCTTTTCCCCAACATTCTCCCATATTGGGACAACGTCCGCTGCTGCATATCGTGTGCAGGCAGTGGGATTCTACAATGCGTTTTGTCTCGGTATAACGTTCGTTGGCACCGATACTTATTTTGAGCCATTCCGGCTTACGTACTCTTTCGCTCATTTATTTTTTCAATTCCCGATTAAAGAAGTTCGTTAATTTGGTATACAGATGCAGACGGGTGTTGCCTCCGAAGATGCTATGGTTGCGGTTGGTATAGACCTGCATGTCGAACTGTTTGCCAAGTTGTACGAGGTGTTCGGCATATTCCGCGCAATTCTGGAAATGAACGTTGTCATCCGCCATGCCATGTACCAACAACAGATTGCCATGCAAGTTGTTGGCACGGGTAAAGGCGGACGAGGCTTTGTAACCTTCGGCATTTTCTTTCGGGGTACGCATGAAACGTTCGCCGTATACGGTATCGTAATAGTTCCAGTCGGTAACCGGAGCAACGGCTGCTCCGGCTTTGAATACGGGAGTTCCTTCGCTCATGCTCATAATGGTCATGTAGCCGCCATAACTCCAGCCCCAGATTCCGATACGATTTTTATCTACGTAAGGTTGGCGTCCTAAGTACAGGGCGGTTTCCACTTGGTCTTTGGCTTCTTTGACACCGAGATTCAGATAGGTGCTTTTGGCAAATTCCGCACCGCGTCCGCCCGTGCCTCGTCCGTCTACGCACACTATGACATAGCCTTGGGAAGCCATGTAAGTTTCCCAGCTCACGCCGAACTTGTCAAGTACCTGCTGCGAGCCTGGACCGCTGTACTGATACATCAGAACCGGATATTTTTTGCTTGCGGAGAAGTTTGCCGGCTTTATCATCCAGCCATTCAGTTCAGTGCCCTCGGAGGTCTGGAAAGAGAAGAATTCTTTCTTCGGCATATCATATCCGTTTAATTTCTGCTTCAGTGCGGCATTATCTACAAGTGTGGTCAGCGTTTTGCCGTTATTGTCGTTCAGGGTGATGACAGTCGGAATATCCAGGCTTGAATAGCGGTTCATGAAATACTTCATGTCTGTACTGAACAGGGCACTATTTGTCCCTATATGCGATGATAACTTTGTTTTTTTGCCTTTGCGGTCTATCTTGTAGATAGCGCTGCGCAGCGGACTTTCTTCGTTGCTGCTGTAATAAAAACTTCCGTTTTCAGGGTCATAACCCAGGAAATCCTGTACTTCGTATGAGCCGGAAGTGACCTGTTTGATAAGATTTCCGTTTATATTGTACCAGTACAAGTGGTTGTATCCGTTTCTTTCACTGACAAAACTGAAAGTCTCCGGATAGAAAATGATGTTGTCAAATACATTCTCGCGGATATAAGTGTCGCTCTCATCACGTACGGCCAACTTGCATACGGTACTGCGAGGGTCGGCAAAATACAAGTCGAACCGGTTCTGGTGGCGGTTCAGCGTCATGATGGCAAGCTTGTTCGGGTCTTGTGTGAAACGGATACGGGGAATGTAGCCGCCTTCTTCCAAAGGAAGATTGATTTTGCGGGTTACTTTGGATTTGATATCAAAAGTATGTACGGATACTTTTGAATTCTTTTCACCTGTCTTGGGATATTTATAAGTATATTCTCCCGGGTATTTCTCGTAAGGGGCAATATGAGGCACTTCTCCGGCAAATACCGGGAAAGTATAAGAGGGAACTTCCCGTTCGTCGAAACGGATGAAAGCCAGCATCTTGCTGTCGGGACTGAATTCCAAGGCACGGTTAAATGCAAACTCTTCTTCGTATACCCAGTCGGGAATGCCGTTCAGCACTTCATTGCGGCTGCCGTCTTCGGTCACCTGGCTTTCGCTGTTGCCGTAAAGTAATTTAACGAGGAAGATGTTGTTGTCGCGCACAAAAGCCACTTGGTTTCCATCGGGCGAGAAGATGGGTACTTGTTGCGGTCCGCCGTCCGACAGTTTCTCCACTACATTGTTTATCTTGCCGTCCAAATTCCGCTTCAGGCTATATATATAATGTACTGCTGTATAAGAGTGGCGGTATACAGGCACTGTTTCTGTTGCAATAAGCAATTTGCTGCCGTCCGGAGCAAAGCTGTAGCTGTCGAACTTCTTGAATGGACACTCGCGGGCAGTAGCCGCATCGAACAGCACTTCTACCGGTTTACCTGTCTTGAAAGAGTATTTGATGATTTGTGTCTTATCCGCATTCATTTGCGAATAATGTTCGCCGTCTCCCGGAATAGGGATAACACCCGAAATGTTTTGAGGGATAAATTCTCCGGATACGATTTCTTTCAAATCGAGTGGCTTGCTGTTCTGGGCAAAGCCTGCCAGTGCACAAAGGCAGAAAAAAAGTGCAAAACTTATTTTTTTCATATCTCTTAATTCGGTTATTCAGGGCAAATATACGATAAAGCGAAAATCTAATCTAATTAATTAATGATAAATTCCGTTTTGTGTCAGGAAATTTTTCCGGCTTTTCCACCATGTCGTGAGTTTTCTTTAATAATTCCCGGCAGAATGCAGAGGGTAAATAATTTATTTGAGTGAACGCTTAAACAAAACAAGCATGATAGCCAGTGAACCTATCATTATATAAGGGTAAAGCACGATGCCGTTGTCATATGTGAAAACCATTCCCATCAGTCCGTTCATGGCAGTTTGTCCTATAAGGGCGATGGCGAGCGCTATGCCGAATGCCGTTCCCGACAATGAAGGGTAGCGGGTTCCGAGAATACTCAGGATAACCGGATAAGTAGACGATAATCCCATTCCTATTACAGCCATGCCCGCTGCAGCCCGTATGAAACCGGGAGCTGCTGTCAGCAGGGCAAAGCCTGTTGCAGTGAGGATAAGACTGTAGGGGAGCACCTTTGCCGGTTGTATCTTTTTGAAAAGTACGATTTGCAGCATACGTGCTACGGTGAGTCCGGCAACCATACAGGTGAGTGCTATCAATCCCTGATTGGCAGGTATGTCGGTTACCTGACCGAAATAACTGGTGGACCAGTTATTGCATACTCCTTCAATGCCGCTTTGAAAGAAAAGAATGAAGCTGAGCAGCAGCAGGCTGCTTTCTTTCAGCAGGCCTAATCCTTCCTTTACAGGAAACCCCTGCGCTTGTTTGGGTGCGGGAAAACGTATGGGGATGCAGAACAATATACCTGCCAGCATAATGATGCCTATACCTTGCAGGATGGTTTCAAAAGAGTAATGCTCGGACAGGATTCCCAAAAGGCTTGGTATGCCAAGCGCTCCCAACCCGTAGAACACTCCCAGGAAGCTGATCCGGGAGCCTTTTTCGGATTCTCCGGAGATGTCGGAAACCAAGGCGTTGGTTTCACCGTTAAGGATGCCGCCGCCCAGACCTATGCCTACGATGGAGATTTGAAGGAGCGGGATGCTTTCGAAAAATATCAGTCCTTCCAATCCCGATAATACGATGATGCAACTGGGCACCAACAATGCTTTGTGTCCGAAACGGTCCGCAATAGGACCGAAAATCAACGAACGGCCAGCATGCCGATGGGAAGAAAGGTTACCAATGACGTTGCTTTGCAGTCCGCTTTAAATTCCAGATTTTGTGACGAGAGAAGGCAGTACCGAACCCATGTATCATTGAAACACCGAAAAAACACATTCCGATGCACTGCTGCCGTGAACACAAGATTCTTATGATAACCGCTATTCATACAAATGATTTTTTTTGATGGTAGGAATATTTTGTTGTGTCTTTCCATATTATATACAAAGTTATGAATTTATTTCAATCGCTATGCTTCCGGTATTATAAATTTGCATGTAGAATATGTAATCGGACTCTGAAATGTATTTGTTGACGAATATGTGCCTCTTCCATGGCAGTTATTAACATATCTAATCCGTTTTCTATTAGTAAAAATCGAAGAAAAGTTTTACTTTTGTTTCTAAATAACATAGGCTTATGAGTGCGACTCCTCTTTATAATGAATTTCCTTCTTTCCTGAAACGTTATTTTCCGTATAAGGTACAGAAAATTTCGTTGAATGCCGGGTTTACCTGTCCCAACCGTGACGGGAGCAAGGGGTACGGCGGCTGTACCTACTGCAATAACCAGACTTTCAATCCCGACTACTGCCGTACCGAGAAGTCGATAGCCCTGCAACTGGAAGAAGGAAAGCGTTTTTTTGCGCATAAATATCCCGAAATGAAGTATCTGGCATATTTTCAGGCTTACACCAATACGTACGGAGAACTAGAGCCCTTGAAGCGGAAATATGAAGAGGCATTGGCGGTAGACGGAGTGGTGGGGCTGGTTATCGGTACACGTCCCGACTGCATGCCCGATGATTTGCTGCGGTATCTGGAAAATCTCAACAAGCATACTTTCCTTTTGGTGGAATACGGTATTGAGAGTACTCGCGACGAGACACTCCGCCGCATTAACCGCGGGCATACTTTTCAAGTTACCGTCAATGCGGTGGAGCGTACGGCTGCTTGCGGAATACTGACCGGCGGACATGTAATCCTGGGGCTGCCGGGCGAGACTCACCGCAGTATCGTGGCACAGGCGAAGGACCTGTCGCGTTTACCGCTTACTACGCTGAAAATGCATCAGTTGCAATTGATACGCGGCACCCGTATGGCTTTGGAATATGAACGGAATCCCGAAGACTTCCATCTTTTCAATGTCGATGAATATGTTGACCTCGTGGTGGACTATGTAGAGCATCTCCGTCCGGATATTGTTCTGGAACGCTTCGTCTCCCAATCTCCCAAAGAGCTGCTTATTGCACCCGACTGGGGACTGAAAAATTATGAGTTTAACCACCGGGTGCAAAAAAGAATGAAGGAACTTGATGCATATCAAGGAAAGAAGTATGAAATGTGAGAAAAAAGACTTATTTTTGCCGCTGATTAAATATGGAATCAATCTAAATTAGAAGATAATAACAATGAACCCAAAAACAGTGATAAAAGGAAAAATCCACTATGTGGGAAGTGAATGAACCGCAATAAGCATTTGTTTGAAGGTATGTGGCCATTGCCTTACGGAGTGTCTTACAACTCTTACCTGATAGACGATGAAACGGTTGCGCTGATTGATACTGTAGATATTTGTTACTTTGAGGTATATCTTCGGAAGATAAAGAGCATAATCGGCGAACGTCCCATCCAGTATCTTATCATCAACCATATGGAACCGGACCATTCCGGCTCTATCCGCTTAATCAAACAGCATTATCCCGACATCATCATTGTTGGCAACAAGCAGACTTTCGGTATGATAGAAGGTTTCTATGGCGTGACGGGCGAGCAATATATGGTAAAAGATGAAGACTTTCTTGCCTTGGGCCACCACAAGCTCCGTTTCTATATGACTCCGATGGTGCACTGGCCCGAAACCATGATGACCTTCGACGAAACGGAAGGCGTGCTGTTCTCCGGTGACGGCTTCGGGTGCTTCGGTACGCTCGATGGCGGATTCCTTGATACACGCATGAATCTGGATAAGTATTGGGACGAAATGGTTCGTTATTACTCCAATATCGTGGGCAAGTACGGTTCTCCCGTGCAGAAGGCATTGGCAAAGCTGGGCGGTCTGCCCATCTCCACCATCTGCTCTACTCACGGACCGGTATGGACGGATAATATTGCCAAGGTTATCGGCATCTACGATCGCTTGAGCCGGTATGCGGCCGAAGAGGGTGTTGTCATTGTCTACGGTTCCATGTACGGCAATACCGAACAAATGGCGGAAGCCATCGCTGCGGAACTTTCCGTTCAGGGCATCAAAAATATTGTGATGCACAATGTCAGCAAAAGTAATCCGTCTTACATCATAGCCGATATATTCAAATACAGGGGTCTGATAATCGGAAGTCCCACGTATAGCAACCAGATTTATCCGGAGATAGAATCACTGCTCTCCAAGATATTGGTACGCGAGGTGAAAGGCCGTTATCTGGGTTACTTCGGTTCGTTCTGCTGGGCAGGTGCAGCCGTGAAGCGCATGGGCGAATTTGCCGAGAAAAGCAAGTTTGAAATCGTGGGTGATCCGGTGGAAATGAAGCAGGCCATGAAGGACATTACCTACGAGCAATGCGAGAATCTGGCACGCGCTATGGCGGAGCGTTTGAAGAAAGACAGACAATAAAGTTACCCCTAATTTATTAACCTGATAAAATAATTGTAATGAGACTAATCATTCAACCGGATTATCAATCCGTATCACAGTGGGCGGCACATTATGTAGCTGCCAAAATCAAGGCTGCCAACCCTACACCCGAAAAACCGTTTGTATTGGGATGTCCCACCGGTTCTTCGCCTCTGGATATGTACAAGGCCTTAATCGACCTGAACAAGAAAGGCATTGTATCTTTCCAGAACGTAGTGACTTTCAACATGGACGAATATGTAGGCTTGCCGAAGGAACACCCCGAAAGCTACTATTCCTTTATGTGGAACAACTTCTTCAGCCACATCGATATCAAGCCGGAAAATACCAATATCCTGAACGGCAACGCTGCCGACCTCGATGCTGAATGTGCACGTTATGAGGAAAAAATCAAGTCTTACGGCGGTATCGACCTCTTCATGGGTGGTATCGGTCCCGACGGACACATCGCTTTCAACGAACCGGGCTCTTCCTTGTCGTCGCGTACCCGTCAGAAAACGCTGACTACCGACACCATCATTGCCAACTCCCGCTTCTTTGACAACGATGTAAACAAAGTGCCCAAAACATCTTTGACCGTAGGTGTAGGCACTGTGCTCAGCGCAAGGGAAGTGATGATTATCGTAAATGGCCACAACAAGGCCCGTGCCCTTTATCATGCGGTGGAAGGACCTGTGATGCAGATGTGGACAATCAGTGCGCTGCAGATGCACGAAAAGGGAATCATCGTTTGCGACGATGCTGCTACGGCAGAGCTGAAAGTCGGTACATACCGTTATTTCAAAGACATCGAGGCAGACCATCTCGACCCGGAGTCTTTGCTGAAATAAGAACGATACATTTTAGATAAACGGCCGCCCGTTCTTCTCTTTGTTGTGAGAGGACGGGCGGTTTTTACTTGTAAGGAAATTTATCTGCTACGCTTTAATATGACCGTAATCAGGTATATGTATCCGGTTTCGTGATAGCGTAACAGGTGGTTTTTTTTATTTTCAAACTCTTAAAATTGGAAACAGATAGATGTAATTATCCTATTTCTGCTGTATGAAAGATAAGAATAAAATCATAGTCAATCCCTATCAATCGCCCTGCGGCGTGCTGTTGCTTGGTTCGATAGGCGATAAACTCTGTCTTTGCGACTGGCGGACGGAAAAGCATAGTGCCCGGGTGGACAACAGACTGAAACGGATGTGGAATGCCGAATTTGAGGAAGGTACTTCGGCTGTAATCGAAAGCGCCCGGCAACAGTTGGACGAGTATTTTGCCGGAAAGCGGCAGACATTCGATATACCGCTCCTGTTCATAGGTACGGATTTTCAGAAGACAGTGTGGAGTGAATTGTTGAAGATACCTTTCGGCACGTCAGTTTCCTATGGAGAAGTGGCACGGCGCATCGGCAGACCTGCGGCAGTGCGTGCGGTAGCTAATGCCAATGGAGCAAATCCGATGTCGATATTTGTTCCTTGTCACCGGGTAATCGGCAGTGACCGTTCCTTGACCGGCTACGGCGGCGGGCTTGGCTCCAAACAGAGATTACTTGAGCTGGAAGGGGTTTTGTGATATTGATTACAGGCTGAAGTGCAGCTTTTCCGGATACCATATAATAAGGTATATAGCCGATGTGTTACATAACATAGTTTAGTAACACAGACGTTTTATTGCTTTTCTTTTGATTAATTTCTAATTTGCGGCTCACTAAAATAATGGCATACGGAAGCATGCTGAGTATTCACTTTAAATCTTATATATCATGAAAGTATATCAGACGAATGAAATTAAGAACATTGCCCTCCTTGGCAATGACGGCTCGGGTAAAAACCACTCTCACGGAAGCGCTGCTCTTTGAGAGTGGTATTATAAAACGTCGCGGCAGAATTACTGCCAAGAATACGGTCAGCGATTACTTTCCGGTGGAGCAGGAATACGGCTATTCTGTGATTTTTCCACCGTTTTCCATGTGGAGTGGAACGGTAAGAAGCTGAATATCATAGACTGTCCGGGCAGTGACGACTTTGTGGGAGCGGCCATGACGGCACTCAACGTTACCGATACGGCTATCCTGCTGCTGAACGGACAATACGGCCCCGAGGTAGGTACTCAAAATCATTTCCGCTATACGGAGAAGCTGGGCAAACCGGTTATCTTCCTGGTAAACCAGCTCGACCATGAGAAGTGCGATTATGATATGGTATTGGAGCAACTGCAATCAATTTATGGTTCAAAAGTGGTTCCCGTTCAATACCCGCTGGCTACCGGACCTAATTTCAATTCGTTGATTGATGTACTTCTGATGAAAAAATATTCGTGGGGACCGGAAGGCGGAGCACCCACAATCGAAGATGTTCCCGCTGAGGAGATGGAGAAAGCAACTGCCATGCATAAAGCATTGGTGGAGGCCGCTGCCGAACACGATGAAACCCTGATGGAGAAATTCTTCGAACAGGATTCTCTGACCGAAGACGAGATGCGCGAGGGCATCCGCAAAGGATTGGCTTCCCGCGGCATGTTCCCCGTATTCTGCGTATGTGCGGGCAAGGATATGGGTGTGCGCCGTTTGATGGAGTTCCTGGGTAATGTTGTTCCGTTTGTAGACGAAATGCCTCCGGTGCACAATACACGCGGTGAAGTTGTGAAACCCGATTCCAACGGACCTACTTCCCTGTATTTCTTCAAGACTGCCGTTGAACCGCATATCGGTGATGTGCAGTATTTCAAGGTTATGAGCGGCAAGGTACACGAAGGAGAAGACTTTACCAATGCCGACCGCGGTTCTAAGGAGCGTATTGCGCAGATTTACGCATGTGCGGGAGCCAACCGTATCAAGGTGGAGGAAATGGTGGCCGGTGATATCGGCTGCACGGTGAAACTGAAGGATGTGCATACGGGCAATACGCTGAATGCCAAAGGGGCTGAGAACCGTTTCAACTTCATTAAATATCCGAATTCCAAATATTCCCGCGCCATCAAGCCGCTGAATGAAGCCGATACGGAAAAGATGATGGTTATCCTGAACCGTATGCGCGAGGAAGACCCGACATGGGTTATCGACCAGTCCAAGGAGTTGCGCCAGACCATTGTGCACGGACAGGGTGAATTCCACCTGCGTACATTGAAATGGCGTTTGGAGAATAACGAGAAATTGCAGGTTAAGTTCGAAGAACCGCGTATCCCGTATCGCGAAACCATCACGAAGGCTGCCCGTGCCGACTACCGCCATAAGAAACAATCCGGTGGAGCAGGACAGTTCGGTGAAGTCCACCTGATTGTAGAGCCCTATTATGAAGGCATGCCGATGCCGGAAACCTATAAGTTCAACGGACAGGAGTTCAAGATGAATGTGAAAGGCGTTGAGGAAGTTCCGCTGGAGTGGGGCGGCAAGCTGGTGTTTGTCAACAGTATCGTGGGCGGTTCTATCGATGCCCGCTTCATGCCGGCTATCCTGAAAGGTATCATGTCCCGTATGGAGCAAGGTCCGCTCACCGGTTCGTATGCCCGCGATGTGCGCGTTATCGTATACGACGGTAAGATGCACCCGGTGGATTCCAATGAAATTTCCTTTATGCTGGCCGGTCGCAATGCGTTCAGCGAAGCGTTCAAGAATGCCGGTCCTAAGATTCTGGAACCGATATACGATGTGGAAGTGTTTGTTCCTTCCGACAAGATGGGTGATGTGATGGGTGACCTGCAAGGACGCCGCGCCATGATTATGGGTATGAGTAGCGAAGCCGGTTATGAAAAGCTGATTGCCAAAGTGCCTTTGAAAGAGATGTCGTCCTATTCTACGGCTCTGAGTTCGTTGACGGGCGGGCGCGCTTCGTTCATTATGAAGTTTGCCAGCTACGAACTTGTACCGAGCGACGTACAGGATAAACTTATCAAGGAATTTGAAGCAAAGCAGGCTGACGAATAAAGTATTTTAATAAATCGTGAAAGCCGTTGTTCGCTCATTGTGAGGAATAACGGCTTTTTTATTAACACTGGTTAAGAATGAAGGGAAATGTGAATGCTAATATTTAATTTTTTATTAAATTTGCAAACCAAAGGTGTCTCATTTTGTATAATGCTCGTAATACAACTTAAAAACACGCTACGGTTAATTAACGAGAACACCCGGTTAAATCAGGTTAATTTGTTAGGAGTGTTAATTAGGGAGTGTTAAATTTTGTGACTATGAAAAAGTCGACAATATGGATATTAGGCGTCGTTATGGGCCTTTCCTTCATCAGTTTGCTGTATCTGCAGATCAGCTATATTGAGGAAATGGTGAAGATGCGTAACGAGCAATTCGATGAATCGGTGAAGCGTGCCTTGATGGCTGCTTCAAAAGATGTGGAGTCTGCGGAGGTCGACCGCTGGTTGCGGGAGGATATCTCCGAGGCTGAGAAGAAAGCGTGGGAGCAAAGCTCGCAAGGCAAAGGAGTGGTGCAGACGCAGCGTTTTACGGTTACATCGCCGGACGGTACAAGGTATTCGGCTATCGAACTGAAGACATTTACCAACGAAGCATCAGAACTGCCCAGGGCAATGATTTCGCGTAAACACGGAACGAAAACGATACCCCAGACATCGCGTTCGCTGGCGGATGCCATAAAGAACCGTTATCTGTATCAACGCGCCTTGTTGGATGAGGTGGCCTGGCAGATGATTTACCGTGCCAGTAGCCGGCCGATAGAAGAACGGGTGAATTTTAAGAATCTGGACCAGTATCTGAAATCGGGGTTGATTGACAACGGTATCGAGTTGAACTATCACTTTAAGGTGATAGACCGGGACGGCAGGGAAGTGTATCGCTGTTCGGATTACAGTGATGAAGGCAGTGAGAGTTCCTACTCGCAGCCCTTGTTCTGAACGACCCGCCTGCCCGTATGAGTATCGTCAAGATACATTTTCCCGGCAAGAGGGATTATATCTTCGATTCGGTCAGCTTTATGATTCCATCGATGATATTCACCTTTGTGCTGTTGATAACGTTCATCTTCACGATTTACATCGTGTTCCGCCAGAAGAAGCTGACGGAGATGAAGAATGACTTTATCAATAATATGACGCACGAGTTCAAGACGCCGATTTCAACCATTTCGTTGGCGGCGCAGATGCTGAAAGACCCGGCGGTAGGCAAATCTCCGGCAATGTTCCAGCATATATCGGGTGTCATTAATGATGAGACGAAGCGGTTGAGGTTCCAGGTCGAGAAGGTTCTCCAGATGTCGATGTTCGACCGGCAGAAGGCGACATTGAAAATGAAGGAATTGGATACCAATGAACTGATTACCGGCGTAATCAATACGTTTGCCTTGAAAGTGGAACGGTACAACGGGAAGATTGAGTCGGACTTTGAAAGCAACCGATCCGATAATCTTTGCAGATGAAATGCACATCACGAATGTGATTTTCAATCTCATGGATAATGCGGTGAAGTATAAAAGACCGGATGTGGACTTGCAGTTGATGGTGAAGACCTGGAATGAACCGGGTAAAGTGATGATTTCGGTGCAAGACAACGGTATAGGTATTAAGAAAGAAAACTTGAAAAAGATATTTGATAAGTTCTATCGCGTGCATACAGGTAATCTGCACGATGTTAAGGGGTTCGGACTCGGACTGGCTTATGTAAGGAAGATTATTCAAGACCATAAGGGGACCATCCGTGCGGAAAGCGAACTGAATGTTGGAACTAAATTTATTATTGCATTACCTCTATTAAAAAATTGATTGATATGGATGAGAAACTGCGTATTTTATTGTGCGAAGATGATGAGAATCTTGGCATGCTTTTAAGAGAATATTTACAGGCAAAAGGTTACGCTGCCGAGTTATATCCCGATGGAGAAGCAGGATACAAGGCTTTCCTGAAGAATAAATATGACCTGTGTGTGTTTGACGTGATGATGCCGAAGAAGGATGGCTTTACTTTGGCACAGGAGGTTCGCGCAGCAAATGCGGAAATTCCTATTATCTTCTTGACGGCCAAAACCTTGAAAGAAGATATTCTGGAAGGTTTCAAAATCGGTGCGGACGATTATATCACCAAACCGTTCAGTATGGAAGAGCTGACTTTCAGAATTGAAGCTATCTTGAGACGTGTCCGTGGCAAGAAGAACAAAGAAAGCAGCATTTACAAGATTGGTAAGTTTACGTTTGATACCCAGAAACAGATTTTGTCAACGCCTGAAAAGCAGACCAAACTGACTACAAAAGAATCCGAATTGCTGGGCTTGCTTTGTGCACACGCCAACGAAATCCTGCAACGTGACTTTGCATTGAAGACTATCTGGATTGACGATAACTACTTCAATGCGCGTAGTATGGACGTATATATCACCAAATTGCGTAAGCACCTGAAAGAAGATGAATCTATCGAGATTATCAATATTCACGGAAAGGGATATAAACTGATAACTCCGGAAGCCGAGTCCTGATGGGAATCCGGCTTCGGACAATGGAAAATAAAAAAAGGCGGTTGCAGTGCAATCGCCTTTTTTTATTTCTTTTTCTCGGTATTAATCCGCAATTCTCTTGTTGATAAGAATGTAAGAAATCAATCCTATTACAATTAAAACAGCGCTGGTGCCCAGAATCGCGTTGTTGTTTACATTGCCGGTAAAAGAACATGCAACCAGGATTACAGCTCCTACCAAGATTAATATCAATCCCAGATTTTTTAATAAGCCTTTCATGTGTGTGTATTTTAATAGATTATTATTTTCGTATTCTTGTCACAAAGAAAAGCATAATTCTTTAACAAGCGAAATTATTTTTGCAAAAAAAAGCTATTTATTCGCTTAATTTAGTTGGTTTTCAGCTCTTCCCTATGGATTTACGGTTAGTCTTTCGTATTGAAAAATATTTTTCTCAGCACTTCCTGGCTCACGCTCAGCTCCTCGATGGTGATGCCTTGTAATGCTTCCTTTAACGTCTGGTTGGCTATGACGCGGGCGCGCTCTTCCAGTTCCTTTCCGTCTTTAGTTAAGGTGTATCAGATTGGTGCGGCGGTCTTTTTTATCGGAAATGCGTACTACAAGATGCTGGCGCTCCATATTATCTATAAGGCAGGGTCATGCTGGGTTTGTCTTTAAAGGTTGCATTGCACAACTCTTGCTGCGTAACTCCGTCTTTTTCCCATAAAAAGATGAGGACAGTCCACTGCTCCGGAGTGATTTCCAAACCATTCTGCCTGAAGTTGCGTGATAATTTACGGTTAATCGCGGCAGATACCTTACCATTCAGAATAGCGAATATCAGCTGGATGTCAAAGTTAAATTGCTCTATCATGAAATTATTGTTTAAACAACTTTGCAAATATAGTACAACTTGGATACAATACAAAATAAGTCCGCTTATTTTTGCAGTTCAAAATAAAATGCCTACCTTTGCACCCGCATTTAATAAACAAATAATTTATTTATTTAATTAAACGAGTATGAATCAATACGAAACCGTTTTCATTTTGACTCCCGTTTTGTCTGATGTTCAGATGAAGGAAGCGGTAGAAAAATTCAAAGGCATCCTTACTGCTGAAGGTGCTGAGATTGTAAATGAAGAAAACTGGGGACTGAAAAAGCTGGCTTATCCTATCCAGAAGAAGTCAACCGGTTTCTATCAGCTGATTGAGTTCAATGCAGAACCTACTGTAATTGAGAAATTGGAAATCAACTTCCGTCGTGACGAGCGCGTAATCCGTTTCTTGACTTTCAAGCAAGACAAGTACGCTGCAGAGTACGCTGCGAAGAGAAGAAGTGTTAAATCAACTAAAAAGGAGGATTAATCATGGCACAACAAGTTCAATCAGAAATCAGATATTTAACTCCGCCCTCAGTAGACGTTAAGAAGAAAAAATACTGCCGTTT